>Ga0209090_10000144_pt1 | contig 42528 bp, 41 predicted proteins | sample ArcticOcean_MG_C_9_FD_187432 | JGI IMG/M metagenome (GOLD analysis project Ga0209090, IMG submission 187432) | Marine microbial communities from western Arctic Ocean - ArcticOcean_MG_CB2_152 (SPAdes) (version 2) | ecosystem: Environmental > Aquatic > Marine > Oceanic | place: Arctic Ocean... | reverse complement strand
CCTTCTATCGGCCGCATTCCTTTTGTAAATTCAATAGAAGGCTTTATAGACATGGGAATTTCTGGTGCTTTTTTATCCGATGGCCCCATGGCAAGATCGGTTGAAGATTTAAGAACCGGTTTATCAATAATGGCTGGAAGGCATATTGATGATCCTCAGTCAGTGAACACTCCATTATCAGGACCGATTCCTAAAAAACCCAAAGCGGCACTGGTAAAAGAAATTGCTAATTTTAATCTCCCAGATGCAACCAAAAGAGAGATAGACAGAGCAGGATCTATACTGTCCAACAACGGATGGTCAATTGAAGAAGTTGAAGCACCGGAAGTTGAAAGAGTCTATGAGATTTGGGGAACCGTTTTAAACAGTGGAATGCTTGATGCAATGCCTGAAGAGGTATTCAAACCTGAAACCGCAGCTTACTTACATCGTTTTGCTGAACCTTTCTTATCCAATGATCTGAACCTGGATCAAGCTTTAATAGAAAGGAGAAGACTCAGACGTCTTTGGTCTGCTTTTTTAACCGATTATCAAGTGTGCATAGGACCAACTTGGGCAAATCTACCTTGGCCAATTGATACTGATCTTGATCCTGAAAAGGGTATTGAAGTCCTGAGGCAAAGTTTTGCCTTTATCGCGCCTGGAAACTGTCTTGGCCTTCCTTCCGTTGCACTGCCCATGGGAGTATCAGACGGACTGCCTACTGGCATCCAAATCTACTCTGAATTGTACAGAGAAGATCTCTGCCTTTTAGCCGCTGAATTGATTGAAAGAGACACGGTTTGCCCCACCCCCATTGACCCTGTAAGTTGATTACATAAAGAAAACCCTCTAAAGGCTCAATCTACATGAGCTCAAATAGAATTATTTCTAAATCTGCATCATTCATGTTCTTGCCAGAATGGGTCACTTCTTCTCTCCAATTTACACTTCCAGCTTTTAAATTAACTTCGGATACATCTCCATCAATTGAAGTATGCATGGTTTTTTGATCCGTTAATGATACAGTCACTCCAGCTCCATGAGAGTGCATCGGGGATCCGCCGCCCACCGGTGCTTTTGATCTTATAACCCTTATCCCATGCTCTTCCATCTCCACTTTACTGTTCATAGAATCTATTAAAATTGAGTTGGGGATATCTGATCCTATAGAAGGATATTTCTGTTTCACCTCCACAAAGATTAATTCTTCAAAGCCTTTAGAGATACTAAGAACAGAATGAGTCTCGCCGCCATCGGATAAAATGTCACCTGCAAAGTTCTCTGGTCTGGTTTCAGCATTACCATCTACATCAGTAAATATACCTTGACCGCCGGTTAAAGTTACTCCTACCAGAGGCTTATGGGAGTGCATTGCAGATGATTCTCCAGGATTATAAGTTACCCTTATAACTCTTACGTATTCGTTCTCGAACTCCACCTTGTAATGCTCCGAAGCAGCATCAATAGCATGTCCTATTGTTGCTTGAGTGTCTTGGTTACAACCAGCAATAAAAAATGCCATCGATATAAAAACTAGCAATCTATTCATTATTATTTCCTTATTTATTTATAAATTAAATTAGTAACTCAACTATATCATTAATATTAATCGATGGAGGTCTGCAAAATCATCTATAAGGGATATTGAAACAGTTACTGATTAAGGTTAAAAGAATTAATGATAAAAGGCTCATAGTCAGTATACTGCGCAGCAATTCGGATAAACAATAATTAGATAACTGTCACAATCTTAGTTATCAACAAGAGATAATATGTCATTTAACACCTTAGGCCTTTCTCCTGAGCTTAAACAAGCCATTGAAAGTAAGGGCTATACCGATCCTTCTGAGATCCAACAACAGGCTATTCCTTCCATCCTGCAAGGTAACGACATTATGGCTGGTGCTCAGACTGGAACGGGTAAAACAGCGGCGTTTGCATTGCCTATATTGCAGAGACTGCAAAATGATGAATCCAAAAGAAGAAGGGTAAGAACTTTAGTCTTAGTACCCACAAGAGAATTAGCCTCCCAGGTAGGTGATAGTTTCAGAAGCTATGGTAAAAATTTAAGATTTAGGACTTCTACTTTATATGGCGGAGTTAGTATAAAAACTCAGATTGATAAGCTTAAAAAAGGAGTAGATATTGTTGTAGCAACTCCAGGTAGACTTTTAGACCATCTGGATAAAAGAACTTTAGATTTATCTGAATTGGAAGTGCTTGTTTTGGATGAAGCAGACCGAATGCTAGACATGGGATTTATTCGAGATATTAAGAAAATTTTTAAATATCTTCCTAAGAAAAAACAAAACCTACTGTTTTCTGCTACCTTCCCTAAGGAAATACAGGCGTTGGCTGATAGTTTACTGAATTCTCCAAAAAGGATTCAAGTTGCTTCAAGTAATTCTACGGCAGATAAAGTAGTACAAGTTATTTATCCGGTAGATAAATCGAGAAAAAGAGAATTATTAACTTATTGCATAAAAGAAGAAGGTTGGTTCCAAGTTTTAGTTTTTTCAAGAACAAAACACGGTGCGAATAAGCTAGCAAGTCAATTAAGCAAAGAAGGCATAAATGCAGATGCTTTTCATGGGAATAAATCTCAATCCCAAAGAACCAGAGCATTAAAAGACTTTAAGGATTCTAAAACACAGGTTCTAGTCGCTACTGATATTGCAGCCAGAGGTATAGATATTAATCTACTGCCCCAGGTAGTTAATTTTGATCTTCCTTACGTACCGGAAGACTACATTCATCGCATAGGAAGGACAGCTAGAGCCGGTCAAGAAGGAAAAGCCGTATCTCTTGTAAGTGCTGATGAGCATAAATTATTGTCCGATATTGAAAGGCTACTTAAAAAAGAAATTCCTCGAGAAATTATCCAAGGTTTTGAACCCACACAAAATTTAAGATCGGAACCTCCTAAGCCAAAACCAAATAATAGAGGGAAAGGAAGACCTCAAGGAGGCTTCAGGGGTGCAGGGAAAGGAAGACCCTCGAGAAGCAAAGGACCTTGGCATAAAAAAAGACCGAAGAAAAACTCTAATTAGATTTTAAATCTTATTTCAGTGCTCCAAAAATAATAAGTCAGCAGATCTATTCGGACTCATACATCTCTCTCATTTTCTTCATGTCTTCCCTTTCTCCATCTTCTTTAGGTTTTTCTTGCGAATCAAAGGATGGGTTAATATTACCCAGTTCTTCTAGCACTTCTTCTCGGGTAAACATTTCTTGTATAGGAAAAAGTGTCATTTCTTTTTCCCAATAAAGTTTACCAAAGACAAGATGGAAAACCTTTTCTATAAATTCTTCATTTTTCATTTTTATACCTCAGAATTAAGACGAATAATCTGGTGCCCCCTGTAGGATTCGAACCTACGACCAAAAGATTAAGAGTCTTCTGCTCTACCAACTGAGCTAAGGAGGCTAAATTAATTCTCTAAATATTTTCTATTTAAAGCCAGAAGGCTTCATTTTATAGAAGTTAGTTTTACTTTCAAAAAGATGCGCTATTTTTAGAAGCCCTATGTCACCACGAGGCTTACCTACCAGCTGAACCCCTACGGGAAGTCCTTCTTTAGTGAACCCACCGGGAACGGAAATAGCCGGCAGTCCAGTGACCGTGATCATGCAACAAACTGACATCCAGTCTATATAAGTGTCTAATTTAGTACCTTCAATTTCTTCTACCCACTCTTTAGAAAGATCAAAAGGTGGCACTTGAGCCGAAGGTAATAATAAAACATCGTATTCTTCAAAAAAGCTGGCCATTTTCGCATAGATATTGGTGCGAATCATTTCAGCTTTTATCATCTCGTCAATCGATAAGGATTGACCTTTCTTAATATTCCAAATGACTGTTTCTTTAGCGTATTGACGCCAGTTATCTACACTTTGATCTAACATTTTTCCCAAACCTCTCAAGCCAACCGCTCGCTGGATTTGAAAGGCTTCCATGGCACCTTCTAAAGGAGGATCGGCGTAAGTTATTTCAGCGCCTAGGTTCTTAAAGGTATCTCCTGCTGCATGAATAATGTCCACAACTTGCCCATCAATGGGCAGCTCTCCCAGACAAGGGCTTACTGCAACCTTTAAAGGCTTATTTTTATTTATTTTATACGGGGTAAGCGCTTCTAAGAAATCTTCATCAGAATCAGATAAGTTTAAAGGGTCAGAAATATCAGAACCAGACATAACGGACATAAGCAGTGCAGTATCTTGAACAGTTTTAGCCATGGGTCCGGTGGTTACAAGCCTTCCGTACCAAGCGGCTCCTAAATTCTTCTGTGTCCTTCCGATGGAAGGTCTAAAACCAACAACATTACAAAAACTTGCCGGGTTACGAAGCGAACCTCCCATGTCGCTTCCATCTGCAAGAGGCAACATATCGGTGGCTAATGCTGCTGCTGCACCTCCGCTGCTTCCTCCAGCTGTCTTACTTAAGTCATAGGGATTGTGCGTAGCTCCAAACACAGAGTTGAAAGTATTAGAACCCAAACCAAATTCTGGCATGTTCGTGTGCCCTATAAATATCACTCCTGCTTTACGCATTCTCTCAGCAAGAGGGCTATCCTGAGTCTCAATTCTTTCTGCATACGGCTGAAACCCTAAGGTAGTTGCAAACCCTTTAATAGCCACTGAATCTTTCATTGCCATGGGAAGTCCATGCAGAATACCTCTTTCAGACAAAGGAACATTATCAGCATGCCTAGCCAACTCTATGGCCTCTTTTTCAGGCAGGAGGTTAACAATTGCATTTACTTGAGGATTGATCTGATTAATTCTTTGATAGATATTTGTCATCAAATCTTCAGCAGAAACGTTACCGGCCCTAAGGTCTTCACAGATCGTTATAGCATCAGTCCAAATAGGATCAGGGAGTTCTGTTGGGTTAAAAATTTCTTTCATCTTGTTTTATTAATCTTCGGTTACAGGCGGGCATTCTAAATAATGAAGATCTCTTAAATCAGCTTTATTCATATCTTTCACTTTGTCTAAATCTAAGTATTTTCTATGATAACATCATTAAATAATGATTTTAGATTACGGACCAGGTCCCACTGCAGATACCGAACAAGCAAAAATAGACTTAAGAAAATTTGGATTTTGTCTTATAAAAGACGCTATAACCGGTGAATTCTTTACAGAATCAAAAGCCAGACTTCTTGAACAGGCTACCGCAGAAGAAGAAATGGGTTTATCTTTTAGAGACGGAGGTCCAGACCAAGAAATAAAAATGAAAGACGATAGAATTGACCAATCTTCATTCAGTAAAGGAAATGGCGGGGTCAATCAAAGGTTATGGATGTTAGCCAACAAAGGAAAGTGCTTTAGAGATATGATTGTTCATCCTCTAGTGGATGAATTAGTTGGTCATATTCTTGGGCAAGAATTTATTCTTTCCACGCATTCAGCAAATATAGCCAAGCCTGGGGGCGTAAGAATGGGACTTCACACAGATCAATGGTGGATGCCGCAACCTATCAAGCCTCAAGAAGACTATCTAAGACCATCAGAAATAAAAAGATCGGCAGCTTCTTCTTTTGTAGAACCAGATAAGACCCTAGGAATTTCTCCACCGGTTGTAGCCAATTGCATGTGGATGTTGTCTGACTTTTCAAAAAGTAACGGAGCCACTGAATTGGTGGCTGGTTCGCATTTATCCGGTGCACATCCCAATCAGCAAGATCAAACTATCTACCCGATATTAAATGCGGAAGCCAAAGCTGGAACGTTAATGGTTTTTGATGGGAGATTGTGGCACGGCACGGGGGCAAATACTGGCAACTCAGATAGATTGGGCGTTTTAACCACTTTTTGCTCTCCTCAATTTCGTCAACAAGAAAATCAGACATTGGGTTTAGACAGGGATTTATGGGAATCTTGCTCAGAAAAACTAAAATCCAGACTTGGTTTTAAGGTTTGGAACGCTTACGGCAGAATTGAAAGCTCCATGGATCATATTATTGATATAGAACCCAATCGCATAAAAGAATTGAAGCCAAACAAGAAGTAATGTTCTTAATAAAAAAAACTATCCCCTTACTATTCTTATTTCTTCTTATAACCTCAGGGCAATTATCTGCAAAAGGGTATTATTTATACGTAAAGCCTTGTATTGATTGCGGCTGGTTTCAATACCTTCAGCCTTTCAGAATACGAGAGCAATGTGAAACAGCAAGAAGTGGGATCTTTGTTAAAGGCATGACCAAATGCTTAAAAGAGGAAGAATAAAGCTTTATTCTTCTGCAGACGTGTACTTGCTAAAAAAAGACCAGACTTCTTTGCTGGTATCAATGTCATTGTTTCCCGTCATTTCATAATTTACATAATACCAAGCAAGAGGGTTCTTCCACCACTTCACGTCCATCTTCCATCCTGGCCACGTATGAGTCCCGCCTTCCACTTTATAAAACCAGACTTCATTAACATTATCCTCAACGAAATGACGGTCAAAAGTAATAACACTTCCGTCTTCCATATCTTTATCATCTAACTGGTTGGAATCCATTTCCGTTAATTTGTGTTGTTTTACCCAAAAGGAAATAGTTGAAGGCAAATCGTAATACGCTCCCCACCCTCCTTCATTCTTCATATCGCCTTCAAAAAGTGACACTTGATCTTCTGTTCCGTGTATCTCAAAAATTGGAATAGGTCTTAATGGATTACAAGATTCAAGAGTCTCTTTCATCATCACTCCGGCAATTGGAGCCACTGCCCTAAACAAATCTGAAGAAGTGCATGCTAAAAGGAAACTCATATCTCCGCCATTAGACATACCAGTAGCAAAGGTCTTTTCTGAGCTAGTCCGGTAAGTAATTTGAAGCTGCGTCACCAGGGCTCTAATATAAGCAACGTCATCAACCGTAGATTCTGCATGGAAATCATAACCTACATTAAAAAAAGTATTTTCACGTGTATCAACTGTCCCTTGAGGATAAACAATCACAAAGCCATTCTGGTCTGCTAAATTGTTCATTTTTGAGTAATCCATAATGCCTTTAGCCGAACCGGTATAGCCGTGAATTACTACCATCAACGGTGCGTTTTCCTTTAGCCCTTCAGGTACATGTAAAAAGTAAGAACGCTCTAATTCTTGATGCATTATTTTCTTTTCACCTGTAAAAGACTCAAAGCCCACTCCGGAATAAAGATTGCCTTGGAAAATAGTAAATAAGAAAGTGAGAAAAAATAAGATTATTTTATTCATAGTTTTTTAAATTATTACGGAAAACTATAGACGGATCAGCTTACTTTATACAAATCTAAATTTTCTGATACTCTTACGCACATGACGCAATGGACTAAAGACAAAGCTGATTCTTGGTACGGAAAACAACCGTGGTTGGTTGGATGCAACTTCTTACCGAGCTCAGCCATTAATCAACTGGAAATGTTTCAAGATGAAACATTTGATATTGATTTAATAAATAAAGAAATAGGATGGGCAAAAGATCTTGGTTTCAATAGCTTAAGAGTTTATTTGCATGATCTGCTGTGGGACGATCCAAACAATTTTTCTAATAAATTGGATACTTTTTTAGATGTTTGCTCCACGAACTCAATCAAACCCATCTTAGTTTTATTCGATGACTGCCACAGGCCTTACCCAAAAAAAGGGAGGCAACCATTACCGGTTACTGGTGTGCATAACTCTGGCTGGAAGCAAAGTCCAGGAATGGAACTGGTTCATGCAATTCATGACGAAACAATCACGCCAGCAGAATTAATAAGACTCGAAACTTTTGTAAAAGGAATTCTAAAAAAATACAAAACAGATAATAGGATTTTAATGTGGGATTTGTATAATGAACCCGGTCAGTTTGGAGTTGGAGAAAAATCTCTAACACTTCTTAAGCTAACCTGGGAGTGGGCTCAATCTATAAGACCTTCTCAGCCGTTAACGTCTTGCATGGATGGGTCTGTTGGAGAAGAAATCATTGAACTGAATGCCAAGAATTCAGACGTTATAACATTTCATACCTACGAATCAGGCAAACTTGAGGAGACCATAGTTAAACTAAAGAAAATAGGAAGGCCTGTAATGTGCACAGAGTACATGGCAAGAGAATTTGGTACTACATTTCAATTCAGTATGCCTATTTTTAAAAATTACAATATTGGTTGTTATAACTGGGGCTTAGTTGCCGGCAAGAGCCAAACCCATTTTGGATGGGCAACCATATTGGACCTTCATAAGAAAAAGGAGAACGGAGACCTTCTTCAAGAGGGAGATAACATTCCTGAACCCAAAGTCTGGTTTCACGATATCCTTAGAGTGAACGGATCCCCTTACGATAAAGAAGAAGTCGCTTTTATAAAGAAAATAACCGCTTTTAAAAAACCGCTATAGGGTTTAGGGGACTTCCTGTTGCTCCTTTAACTCTCATGGGGGCTGCTACAAAAAGGAAAGTATTTCTTTTTTCCTTAGTGGCAACACGAGCTAATTCTTCTAAATCTAAATTATCAAAAATTGGCATGCCCAGCCCAACTAAAACCAATTCATGAAGCGGGTTAAGCCTGCCTTCTACGCCAGAAGGCATCACATCAGATACGCCATCACATCCTATTGCTGCTACATCTCTCTCTTTCAACCAAGTTGCTACTGAGGCATGCATGCCCGCAGCTTCTTCAATAAAATTCCACAACCCGTCTATTTCAACTTGCTTCCAACGTCCGGTCCTAATAAGCAATACGTCTCCTGAAGAAACTTTAACTCTGGCTGCTTTTTCCCAGGCCTCTAAGTCTTCCACTGTTAGTGCTTGGCCTGGCTGGAGGTAATCTTTTCCCAAGAATTTAGGGAAATCCATTAAAACCCCTCTGGTGAAGATTCCTTCTTTACCAATATTCTCTATTCCTAGGTTGCTAAAACCATTAGGTATATTAGGATCAAAAGGAAACCCGTTGTACATTTTTCCTTTCACAGCAAAGTGGTTAATTCCGTCTAAATGAGAATGTCCAAACCCATGGTAATCAATTTTGAATACATCCCCGGCTGCTTGTGTTGCACCCATTTCTAGCCCTTCAAATGACTCTTCTCCTCCAAAAACAAAGACTTCATGCTCAAAAGGTTTTTGATTAACCATGTCTTGGACCTTGTTGAGTTCTAGCGCTAACGATACAGATATCCCTTTCTTGACCAGTCTAGAAGCTTTTACTTTTTTTCTTGGTGTTATGGTATTGAGAGTTCCTAACTGATCGTCATCACCCCATCTGCCCCAATTAGATATATCTTTAAGGATCTGATTAAATTCCTTGTCGTCCATGGGTGCTGGATCTCCCAGAGCAAAGCTGCTCAATGAAAATACGGACACCAGCATTAGTAAAATTAAACCTTTCATAAGACGCTCCTTTCTAAAAATTAATTATTGTCTATTTATAACATCTTAAGAGATCAATATCTTAGTTTACAAATTATAAATTGAAAAATTACAATAAATTAACCTATAGTATTGATTGGATTGGAAGTTTTATGGATAGAATTAAAGAATTTACCAAAGAGCATGTTGACCAAAACTCTACACAAGAGAACGGCTTGTTCTATGATTTCTTGCATTCTAAAGAGCCGTACCAATCTATCTTTAAGAACAACCCTTGGATGATACCGCCAGATTTAAAAAAACCTTTGGAATGGAGGGGAGATCATTATTGGGACACTACCGTTGCTAGAAAGCATGAATATTGGAAAGAATTTGACCTTCCGAAACCAACAAAAGATATTAATCAGATAAGGAAAGACTTCCTTGAATGGGGATTTGCATTAATAGAAGATGCTATGTCCAAAGAACAGACAAATAATTTTTTAAACCGCTTAGTAGAGCAAGCCGAAGGAGAACGACTAGCCGAAGTAGAAAATCTAACACCTTCGGGTCAATACGTTAATACCTTGATTAATAAAGGTAAATTATTTGTTCAATGCATTGAACAAGAACCTGAAGCCGTGCAAGCCGGGCCTTTAATTGAGCAGCTTTTAAATGAATCTCTTGGTAAAGGATGGATCTGTCATAGTTTTCTTGCCAACGGCTCAGACCCAGGAGGCTACCCGCAAGGGCTGCACATGGATCAAGGACCTTTATCTCCATGGATAACTCAAGAAGCTCCGGCTCTTGTTAATACCATGTATATCCCACAAGATATAAATGAGGAAAATGGAGGAACTCTTGTCATCCCCGGTAGCCATAAGATAATGATTGAAGCTGGAAGTGACGGTCAAATCGGGAAGCTGCCACCTGCAATAAATTTAGAAGCTAAAGCCGGGACTGTGGTGTTTTTTGATGGGAGGCTTCTTCACGGAACTGGAGTTAATAGAACGGACCAGCCAAGATTTGTTGCTACCCAGAGTAACGTAAAATCTTGGATGAGGACTCAAGAAAATTGGGTACTCTCAGTTGCTCCTGAAATACTTAAAGATGCCTCACCAAAACTGCTCCATAGAATTGGCCTCCAAGCTCTTACTTACGGAAGTACTATTGAAGGATTTGGCCTAGGAGCCAGCGGAAAAATTGGAGATAAATGGGGAGCAATTCAACAATTCAGGGTTGCTTATGATGAAGGAAACTATCAAAGAGTTAGAGAGCTATCCTCCTCCTCAACTAAAGAAGAACTATCTAAGAGCTACACGGTAAAAACTGCTTGGAAAAACACTCGAAAGTAGAATTAAATTAGCTTTAACCGCCTGAATGTAAGAAACTTTTTCCTCTTATGTGATCAGAAATCTTTTCTGCCATCATAATGGTAGGGGCATTTGTGTTGCCGCCTATCAACGTTGGCATTAATGAAGCATCAACAACCCGTAAACCACTTAGACCATGCACCTGTCCATGTTCATTGGTTACGGACATGTCATCAGAACCCATCTTACAAGTTCCTATTGGGTGGTATAAAGTTTCACCAGTTTCTCTTATCCATTGATCCAACTCTTGATCATCATCTATGTTGACATCCAATCCCGGCTTGAGCTGATCGCCCCTGTATTCGTCAAAAGCTTCTTGCATAAACACCCTTCGTGTTTCACGAAAACCATTTCGCGTATCAATTAAATCTTGTTCTTCAGACAAGTAATTTGGAAACATGAGAGGCGCATCCTTTGCATTGGAACTTTTTAAAGTTAAATGCCCTCTGCTTTGGGGTCTGCACGCATAAACTATAGAAGAAAATCCATGCTCTGTTGGTATGTCTGCCCTTCCATGAACATCAGGGACCGCTATAGAAACATAATGTATTTGCATGTCTGGAATATCTTTGTCCGGATGAGACTTAATAAAAGCCCCTCCTGCTGTCGGAGGATTCGCTGCATCTCCGGTGCCCAATAATAAATATTGAATTCCCGCCAACGCAGTTCTGAACATTGTGGCCGATCTGTGCAAAGTCACTGGTTTAGTCGAAGCAAATTGACTCACTACGCCTATATGATCTTGTAAATTCTTTCCAACTCCTTTTAATTCATGATTCATTTGAATTCCATGAGGGACAATATCTTCAGCATCTCCAACACCGCTTCTCATTAGAATTTGAGGAGAGTTTACTGCGCCTGCAGATAAAATAACTTCTTTGTTTGCTTTGCAAACAACCTTCTTTCCTTTGATTATATATTCAACTCCCACCGCTTTTTTGCCCTCAAAAATAACCTTGTCTACTGTTAGATTTGTTTCTGTAAATAAATTTTTTCTTTTTAAAACCGGATGCAGGTATGCCCTAGCTGAACTACAACGCTTAGAGCCCTTAATGGTATGTTCGTAACGAGAGAAACCTTCCTGTTGTTTGCCGTTAAAGTCTGGGGTTAATGGAAACCCAGCCTGTTGTCCGGCTTCAATAAATTTATCAAGTAATAAATCATCCGTTGTATCTGACTTCTTAACAGACAGCGGTCCTTCAAATCCATGATAATCAGAATCGCCTTCACCTTGAAAATTTTCTGCCCTTTTGAAATAAGGCAGCACATCATCATAAGACCACCCTGGATTTCCCAGTTGGCGCCACTGATCATAATCCGAAGCATGTCCTCTTATATAGACCATCGCATTTATTGAAGACGAACCTCCCCACCCTTTGCCTCTTGGCCAATACATTTTTCTTCTGGATGTTGTTTCTTCTGGTTCAGTTTCAAATCCAAAATTTTGTTTATTGGCTTCAGGTACTATTTGAGAATAGCCAGAAGGCATGTGAATAAACATACTTGAGTCCTTACCTCCTGCTTCAATGAGAAGAACACTATTATCATCATCTTCCGATAACTTATTAGCCAAAACGCATCCCGCACTACCCGCGCCAACTATTACATAATCAAATTCTCTATCCATAACGCTTCCTTACTCTCTTATTTCTACCCATAACAAACAAACTTCTAGCCTCTTAATATCTACCAAAAACCTTGCCATTGCCTGCTCCTTGTACAAAAACTGTGTATTGGTCTTTAAAATTATTTGAAGTCATTGTCTTTATATAGACATTACTACCCACAAAGAAACAGGAATAACAGTGCACCAGATGCCTAGCGCGAGGAGTAAAGGCTTAATTGTTATGTTCTTTAAAGAATCTTTATCAATTTGTGTTCCTATGCAGAATAAACCTGCTAAAAGAAATGTTTTATTGAGCATTTTTAAGAAATACAGAACTTCTTCAGACGGATTGAGAGTTGTATTTAAAGCTACAGCTAGAACAAAGAAAATGATAAAAATAGGTAATGCCGATCCTTGCTTTTCTGACTTAAAATACAAAGCTGATAAAAAGACCAAAGGAACTATCCATAACGTTCTTAACAACTTTAGTGTGGCTGCTACTTCCACTGCATCAAATCCAACTACAGAAGCTGCTCCAACAACTGAAGCAGTATCATGAATTGCAAGTGCTGCCCAAGTACCAAACTGCTCTTGGTTTAAGTTCAACCATTCACCTATTAAAGGAAAAGTTATTACAGCAATGGCATTGAGTAAAAATACTATACTTAGTGTTGTAGTTAAATCTTCAGGCTTAGCTTTGATTGCAGGGGCCACAGCAGCCATAGCAGTTCCGCCACATATAGCAGTTCCTGAGGCAAGTAAATAAGCTTGTTTCTTTTCAACGCCTAATAGCTTTCCTAAGAAGATAGCGGCTAAGAAAGTAGTAGCAACAAACAAGGAGATCCAGGGCATATAAGTACCATTCAATTCAACGACGGTGCGCAGACTAATACTTCCCCCCAAAAAAACTATACCTGTCTGGAGTAGTTTTGAACCTATTCTCTTGGTAAAGAATTTAGAAGGAAACTTAGGGACATAAGTTAAAGAAATTCCTAACAATAGTGCAATAGCAGCATGTCCGCTCAACAAGGCGATACTTAATAGAATGGCTGCGAATATATAAAACATTAAGAATCTGGTGGGCCCGGAAGGACTCGAACCTTCGACCAATGGATTATGAGTCCACTGCTCTAACCAACTGAGCTACAGGCCCTAAAAAAACCTAATTAAACAATGACTGAGTCCTGCTAGCAATAACTTATTCGTCCAAAAACCCTTTAAGGTGAGAAGAGCGAGTTGGATGCCTTAGTTTTCTTAAAGCTTTTGCCTCTATTTGTCTAATTCTTTCTCTCGTAACATCAAACTGTTTTCCTACCTCTTCAAGGGTGTGGTCAGTGTTCATACCGATGCCAAACCTCATCCTTAAAACTTTTGCTTCTCTGGCAGTTAAACTACCAAGAATATCATCAGTAGCATCTGTTAGATTATCATTAGTTGCAGTTTCATCTGGGGAGCTTATGTTGGTGTCTTCTATAAAATCGCCTAATGTTGTATCTTCTTCATCACCTATTGGGGTTTCCGTTGAGATTGGTTCTTTGGCTATTTTAAGAACACGCCTTACTTTATCTTCTGGTAACTCCATTCTTATGCCTAGCTCTTCAGGTGTTGGTTCTCTACCCATTTCCTGAACCATTTGTCTGGAAACTCTGTTCAGCTTATTAATAGTTTCTATCATGTGAACTGGTATACGAATAGTTCGAGCCTGGTCAGCAATAGACCTAGTGATGGCTTGTCTTATCCACCAAGTTGCATAAGTTGAAAACTTATAACCTCTTCTGTATTCAAATTTATCCACGGCCTTCATTAAGCCGATGTTGCCTTCTTGAATTAGATCCAAGAACTGCAATCCACGATTTGTATATTTCTTAGCAATTGATATAACCAAACGAAGGTTGGCTTCAACCATGTCTTTCTTTGCTCTTCTTATTTTAGCTTCGCCAATAGACATTTTTCTATTAATGTCCTTTATATCAGCAACATCAAGTTCTACAATTCTTTCAAGCTTTGCTAGCTTATTTTGTAATCGAACAATTTCCGGTAAATTTTCTCTGGTTTGTGCTGCCCAAGGTTTTCTAGATCTGGCAATACTTTCTGCCCATGAACTATCTGATTCATTACCCGAAAAGCTATTAATAAATTCCTTACGAGGCATCTTTCCTCTTTTTACTAGGATGGTAAAAATAAACTTTTCACTCTCTCTTATTATGTCTAAAGCATCTCTTGCAGGGTTGGCAATTTTTTCAAATTGAGTAGGAGATAGTTTTATAAACTTAAATATTTCACCTAACTTCTCTTGCTCGGCAAGAGCTTTCTTTGATTTTCTTGTTTTATCGCAGGCTTTCTCAGTTTTATTGTATTGCCTCTTAAGTGCGCTAAATCTTTTTTTGACTTCAACTGGATCTGGTCCTGTTTGTTCTTCTTCATCAGAATCTTCTTTTTCTTTTTTCTGCGCCATTGCTGGGGGTGGTATTCCTTCTTCAATATCCATGAACCCAACCATTACTTCAGATAACCTCTTTTCTTCTGCAACCACTAACTGGTAGTCATCTAATATGCGGTTTACGATTCCTGGATAAAAACAACAAGCAGATAACAGCTCTCTGGCACCTTCTTCTATTCTCTTCGCAATAGCAATCTCACCTTCACGAGTAAGAAGGTCCACTGTCCCCATCTCTCTCATGTAAAGACGTACAGGATCTGTTGTTCTTCCTACTTCTGATTCAACAGTTGTTAATGTTGTTCTTGTATCGGCGATTGTCTCTGGAGCAGCATCAGAGTTATCTTCGCCCGTTCCAGAAGTCGTCTCTATGACTTCAATGCCAATATCTATTAACATTTGAATAGTCTCTTCAACTTGATCAGGATCAGAGATGTCCTCTGGTAACATTGCGTTAATGTCTTGGTAAGTCAAGAAGCCTTGATCTTTTCCTTTATCAAGAAGTTCGGTAAGACCAGATGTTTCTAGGTCTTCTTCACTTATAGATTTTTCCTCCACTTCAGGAGAAGCTTCGATTACTTTTTCTTCGGTAACTATTTTTTTAGATTTTTTTGCCATATCAATTTTAAAACGTCGGGCATTATATTAGTTTTTAGACCTAAGCGCTCTATATTATGAATAATAATCATGAAGTTATAGGTTTCTGTTAGCTTTACTGAGACTTCTTAGTAAAAGTCTGTCTTCTTCTTGCAGGCTTTCTAAGCTTGATAAAAGGTGTTGCTGCAACTCAAAAGTCTCATCTTCACTTAATTTTCCAGAAGATAAGACTAATTTTAAATCATTTATCCGTGCCTTAGAATTTGATTTCTTTAAGAGATCTAAACAATCACAAAAATAAAGAAGAGCATTCTTTTCCTCTAATGCAGGAGTTGTTGCTAGCAAAGTACCTATAAATGAAGATGAATCTGACCTTAGGGAGCTTAAAAGGTCTGTGATTGTGCTATTTGGGTTTGAAGAAAAGAACTCAGCTACTTCAATTAGCAGGTTTGTTTCAGGCTGATCCAATTCTCTTAACCAAGCCATGTCCTCAAGCTCACTGATAAGACCAGGATAGAATATCAATGCCGAAAGAGCTTTTGAGCCAAGACCCGATTGTTCAAATACTCTCTCCTGTTGCTCGTTATTAATATCTTCAGCAGACAATGCAGACCGTCTTTTTTGATACGTTTTGGTTATATTGTGAGTTTGTATGTCTTCTTTCTTTAAACCAGTGACCTTGGAGACTTCTTCTTCCAGCAGTTTCTTAATCGAGCTTTCTGGCATAGACATCAAAAGTTGCATGGCTCTGGAAGCTAAAGACGCTTTCTTTTCCAGCGAGGTGACACCAACCGCCTCTGCTAAGCGTTGAATGAAGTATTGTGACAGCAACAGTGAACTTTCCGACCTGCTTCTAAATTCTTCTTTAGATTCCTTCTCAAGCAAGCTGGCAGGATCTTCGCCTTCGGGTAAAAATAAGAAGCGTATCTCCGTTCCATCTCCTACCACCGGTAAAACATTTTTTAAAGCTCCCCAAGCAGCACCTCTTCCAGCATCATCTCCGTCAAAACAAAAAGTAATTTCATTGACTAATTGAAGTAATTTTTGAACATGGAATCTATTGGTAGCAATACCCAGTGTAGCAACAGCATTGTTTATCTTATTTTCCGACATCGCCACAGCATCCATGTATCCTTCAACAACGTAGATATCTTTCAAGTCTCTTCTGTTTTCTAATGACTCGAAGAGCCCATACAGTTCTTTTCCTTTTTGAAACACGGGCGTATCGCCTGTGTTTAAGTACTTTGGTTGATCCTCAGGACTCATTACACGACCTCCAAAGCCAACCACCCTGCCCTTACGATCTCTTATAGGAAAAATTAATCTGTCTCTAAACACATCGTAAAGACCTCCATCTTTATTTTTCTTAACAAGACCGGCTTTTATTAAAACTGTTTCATCAAAATTTTGTTTTTTAAGCTCATCACTTAAAGTATTCCATGAATTGGGGGCATAACCAATAGCATATCTTCTGCATGTTTCGCCAGAAATTTTACGTTCATCCTTCAGATAATCCCTGACGTGTTGAGCGTCATTTTTATTTGCAAGAACAGATTCATAAAAGGCAGCAGAAGCTTCTAAAGCTTTAAAAATTGGCTCTCTTTCGTCTTTATGATTCCTTGCATTTTCATAAGGAACTTCTAAACCTGCTTTTGAGGCAAGTGCTTCTACTGACTCAACAAAATCAAAACCTTGGTGTGCCTGCAGGAAACTAATTACATTGCCGGTCGCACGACATTTAAAACAATAATAAAACTGCTTTTGTTCGCTGACACTAAAAGAAGGATTATTGCCGTCATCGCAAAAGGGGCAAATACCCCAATGATCCTTTCCTTTTTTCTTTAAGGGCATATAACTGTCTATCAGCGAAACTATTTCACTTACGTCAACTATTTCTCTAACAAAATCTGAAGGTATTGATCCTGCCACTAGCTTGCCCTTCTAAACCAATCTTCAAGAATAATTTGTGCAGATAAACTGTGTTTGTCTGCAGAAGATTCCTTAAATTCCGTTCCTTTCATTTTTAATCTTTCCGTGGCTTCTCTTGTTGACAGTCTTTCATCCATTAATTCAAAAGGCACGTCGTATCTTGAACTTATTTTAGAAGCAAAATTATCACTTTGTATCTTTATTTTACTAACAGAACCATCCATATTTAAAGGATCACCAACTACGAAGAGGCTTGGCTTCCAATCTTTAACAATTGTATCTAATTCTAACCACCTAGGCTGTCCATCATCAGCTTTAATTGAATAAAAAGTGTGAGCAGTTCTAGTCACTTCTTGCCCTATAGCAAGTCCTATATTGCGCAAGCCAAAATCAAAAGCCATAACAATCCTGGGGGAGTCTCTCACCCTTGATTCACTATATTTTCTACACAATCCATTAATTTTCTTGATACCTCAATATCACATAAACTCTTATATTCTCTAAAGCAAGTTGGGCTTGTAACATTAATTTCTGTTAAATAATCTCCAATTACATCGAGACCTACCAGAACCAAGCCAAGCTCTTTTAATTTTGGTCCTACTTGAGAACAAATCCACAAGTCTCGCTCTGTCAAAGATTTTGCAATTGCAGTTGCTCCAGCGGCCAGATTTCCTCTCAGCTCACCTTTTGCAGGGACTCTTGCAATAGCAGCACCCATTGGTTCTCCATTGATCATCAATATCCTCTTATCTCCTTCCACAATCTCTGGTATATACCTCTGAATCATAACTTTACTCTTGTAAAAAGAGGTTATTGTTTCTAGCACTACTGCAATGTTGGGGTCATTCTCTCTTAACCTAAAAATAGAAGAACCACCCATACCATCAAGCGGCTTAATAACAGTATCTTTGTTTATTTGAATGAAATCTCTTAACAAGAATTGGTCGCTGGCAACTAGAAATGGAGTGCAACATTCAGGAAATTCAGTGGCGAAAACTTTTTCATTGCAATCCCTTAAGCTTCTTGGTCTATTTATTACACTCACCCCATCTTTTTCTGCGGCTTCAAGAACATAGGTGTTGTAAATATAATCAGAATCAAAGGGCGGATCTTGCCTCATCATTATTACGTCTAAATTAGAAAGTTTCTTAGCTGAAATTTCCTCAAGATGAAACCACTTATCAGCATTATTAAATACCTTGATCTCATTCATTAAGGCATGAGACCCTTCTTCGTTTATGTACAACGACGAGGGTTCAATGTAAAAGAGTTCATGTCCTCTCTCCTGAGCTTCAATCATAATGTCTAACGAGCTATCTTTTTTAAAATTGATAGCTTCAATCGGATCCATAACCACGCCAAATTTCATTTTTTAATTCCTAATCTATAAATCATTATAAGTCTTTTTAAAATTCCCCAGCTAATGTTCTTATTGTACTGAGAGCAGATATCACTGCTGTTTCTGCCCTTAAGATTCTGCTGCCCATTGAGACAGGAATGTAATCTTCTTTAATTAGGCTTTCTATCTCACTTGAAGAGAAATCACCTTCCGGGCCAATTGCCAATGTCACTGAATTTTTAAATTCTATATCAGATATTTTAACTTCTGCGCCAGGGTATAAAACAATTTTATGATCTGACCGCAGTTCATCTGACCAGTCTCTAAGAGCAACAGGATTATTTATTTTAGGTAACCAATTTTGACCACATTGTTCACAAGCACCCTGAGCTATGACTTGCCATTTTTGTCTTTTTTTGTCGTAAGATTCTTTATTAAGCTTTGCAGTAGATCTTTCGGTTATTAAAGGTGTAATAAAATCTACACCTAACTCTGTGGCCTTTTGAATAGATAAGTTAAATGGGTCTGGTTTGATTAAGGCCTGCCCAAGATTGATTGATATTCCTTGCCGTGCAGAAAAAGATATTTTACCCACAATTAAAATGGTTACTTCGGAAGGTTTTATAGAAAGTATCTTTGCCAGGCATGAAGTGCCCTTTCCATCGAAGACCTCTATCTCGTCTCCTTCCTTCTTTCTTAAAACTCTCACTAAATGGTGAGCTGAACTAGCACCTAAAACTACAACAGCACCTGGGCTATAATCTTCATCAAGATAGTTTCGTGTTAAGTTCATAAATGTAATAAGTCTGAAGAACATATCTTACAACAAGAATCTTAATAGGAGATTATGATGTCAAAAAATGATGAAATAAATATTTACTTAGTGCGTCACGGAGAGGCAGGAAAATCTTGGGATGAAGATCGTGACCCAGGATTAAGTGATAAAGGCAAAGAACAATCAAGAAAACTTGTATCGCGACTGAATGATGATTTTGCACTTTTAAATTTTAAAGCCATTTCTAGTCCGCTTGCGAGGGCACAAGAAACTGCCATACCACTCCAAGAGAAACATGGTTTTGATATTGAAATCTGTAAAACTTTTGCTGAAATACCATCTCCTGGCATAGAGATGTCACAAAGAAGTGCCTGGTTAAAAGAAATGTTCAAAGTAAAAGTTGGTGATCTGGAAAGTCCGCAACAAAAATGGAGAAGTTCTATTGTCCACTCAATCCAAGACCTACGGGAGGACACTATTATCTTCTCACACTTCATGGTTATTAACTGCGTGGTGGGTTGGATAAATAATTTTGATAATTTAGTTGGATTTTATCCTGATAATTGTTCCATTACTAAAATTCTTAACCACAATGGAAAATTAGAATTAACACAAGTAGGAAATGAATTATCAACCGTTGTCCAATAACCTAAAAAATAAATAGGCAATTAACCGGAATTCTCTTGAAAGAATTCTTAGGATAAGTATTATTCACAACTCTAAAACAAATTTTCATCTGACTAAAAATTAAACACATGGCAAAGAAAGACATCAAAAAATTTAACGGCGAAGGAAGGCAGTTAAGTTCTCAAGTCTCAAAAAGCATGCGTAAATATTTTAAAGAACTTGAAGGTGAAAAAGCCAAAGATCTCTACAGCATGGTCTTAAAGGAAGTTGAACTTCCACTACTTCAGATTGTTATGGAACAATGTAAGGACAACCAAACCCAAGCAAGTCAAATATTAGGGCTTAACAGAGGTACTCTTCGGAATAAGCTTAAAGAATATAAATTACTATAAATATTTATAATTAATGGCACCAACAGCCAATCCCAAAATTAAAAGAGCATTGATAAGCGTTTCTAACAAGGAAGGTCTTGTAGAGCTTGGCACAAAACTCGTTAATGATTTTGGAATTGAAATAATCTCAACCGGCGGAACTCTAAAAACTCTCCTTGAAGGAGAAGTTCAAGCAACAGATATTACCGACTTTACGGGATTCCCTGAAATGATGGATGGTAGAGTAAAAACACTTCACCCAAAAGTACACGGGGGCATCCTTGCAAGGAGAGAACTGGATCAAGTGGTAATGAATGATAATGGTATAAAGGGTATTGATCTTGTCGTTGTTAACCTTTACCCGTTTGTAGAAACCATTTCAAAACCCGAAACAACTCTGGAAGAGGCAATAGAAAACATAGATATAGGCGGTCCCAGCATGCTTAGATCGGCTGCTAAAAATAATAAATATGTTGGTGTTGTGGTAGATCCGGAAGATTACAACCAATTGTTAAAAGAAATGCAGGAAACCGAAGGGTCTCTGACTCAAAAAACAAGAAGCATCTTCGCTACTAAAGCCTTCACTCATACCGCGGCTTACGACACTGCTATTTCCGGTTACTTATCTTCAATCCATGAAGAAGATTTTCCAGAAAAAATATTTTCAAAGTATCAGCTGAAGGAGGTCTTGCGTTACGGAGAAAACCCTCATCAAAAAGCTGCTTTCTATAGCGATCTTAGTGATAGCAAGATAAGCGGAGTTTCCAACTCCTCTCAACTTCAAGGTAAGCAACTTTCTTATAACAATATAGCTGATACTGATGCTGCTTATGAATGCGTGAAAGCTTTTGATGAACCTGCATGCGTAATAGTTAAACATGCAAATCCTTGTGGAATAGCTGCGGATAAAAATATCACTGTGGCTTATGAAAAAGCTTTTGCTTCCGATTCTACGTCCGCATTTGGAGGTATTATTGCCTTAAATAGGAAACTGGAAGAAGAAACTGCAGAAAGGATCATTAATAATCAATTTGTAGAAGTTATTATTGTACCGGGCATAAGTGAAGCTGCTCTTGCAATAACTAAGACTAAAGAGAACGTTAGAGTTCTTGATGCCAAAGAACTTGGATCTCCAGCTAAAGGATATAAGTATTTAAGTGTTACGGATGGTTTATTAATCCAAGAAACAGATAATCAGATAATTACAAGGGCAGATCTGACTGTGGTGTCAAAAAGACAGCCCTCGAACTTGGAAATTGAAAACTGCCTTTTTGCATGGAAAGTTTGTAAATTTGTTAAGTCCAATGCAATAGTTTATACGAGAGATAATCAAACTATTGGCATAGGGGCAGGACAAATGAGTAGAATTGACAGCGCCAAAATTGCTGCCTCTAAGGCTATAGAAAGGGGGTTTGAAACATCAGGCTGTTCCATGGCATCTGATGCTTTTTTTCCTTTTAGAGATGGCATAGATGCAGCTGCCGAAATAGGTATCACTTCAGTAATACAACCTGGCGGTTCAATGAGGGACGAAGAAGTTATTCAAGCTGCAGATGAAGCAGATATGGTTATGCTTTTTACAGGGGTAAGGCATTTCCGCCATTAGAAATGAAAGTTCTCATAGTCGGAAGTGGCGGTAGAGAACATGCCCTTGCCTGGAAAGCTTCCCAAAGCCAAACAGTAACTCAAATATTTGTTGCTCCTGGGAATGGAGGAACAAAACAAGAACCAAAGGTTACCAACGTATCCATCCCTTCAAACAATGTTGATGAACTTGCAGAATTTGCGATGGAAAACAATATTGATATAACGATCGTAGGTCCTGAAGACCCTCTAGTTTTAGGAATAACTGATAAATTTAAATCTTTAGGTCTAAATTGTTTTGGTCCTTCTATGGGCGCAGCACAACTCGAAGGCTCTAAAGAATTCATGAAAGATTTCTTAATGAGACACAACATACCAACTGCGGCCTTTCAAAGCTTTACGAATGCAGAATCCGCGATAGCTCACATAAAGAGTATCGGTTGCCCTTTAGTCATAAAAGCTGATGGCCTGGCAGCTGGAAAAGGCGTGACAGTTGCTCTTGAAGAAAAGGAAGCCATAAGGGCTGTCCAAGAGTGTCTTACAGATAATATTTTTGGAAGGGCAGGGAAAAAATTAATCGTTGAGGAATTTTTAGAAGGAGAAGAAGCAAGTTTTATTGTCATGACTGACGGAGAGGTCGTTGTTCCTTTTGCATCATCACAAGATCATAAAGCTAGAGATAATAATGACTTGGGTCCTAATACCGGAGGCATGGGAGCCTACTCACCAGCCCCTGTGGTTACAGAAGATATTCATAATAAGATTATGAATGAAGTAATTATTCCCACTATCAAAGGAATGAAAAATGAAGGTTTGAACTACTGTGGTTTTTTGTATGCAGGCGTGATGATTGATTCTAAAAATAATCTTAAAGTATTAGAATTTAACTGCAGATTAGGAGACCCAGAAACACAACCCATCATGATGAGATTAAATTCTGATATAGCAAACCTCTGCCTGGAAGCAACTACCGGAGCTCTAAAAGAACAATCGTTAGAATGGAAAGAAGAAACTTCTCTTGGTGTAGTAATGGCATCAGGAGGTTACCCAGGAGATTATATAATAGGTAAAGAAATTCTTAATTTACCCATCGAAACAAAAAGAATAAAAGTCTTTCATGCTGGGACGTCCTTCAAAGAAGGTAAAACATTCACTTCAGGTGGGAGAGTTTTGTGCGTCACTGCATTGGGTACTAGCGCTACCGAAGCAAAAGAAGAAGCCTATAAAGCAGTAAATTGTATAAAATGGGAAAATTGTTTTTACAGATCTGACATAGGATATAGGGCAGTAGAAAGAGAGAAATGAATAATATTATAGACATATTAATAGATGAAATTGATAAAGGGCTCAAGTATTCAACCCAAAATTATCAATTAAACAAAAGAGATTATCCGGCAAAAGATATTGAGGACTCAAATCTAACGGAACTAGAGAAGCATCATTCAGCTGGGTTGATGCGCGTTAATCATGCGGGTGAAGTTTGTGCCCAAGCCCTTTATAGGGGTCAAGCATTAACAGCCCAATTAAACGGTGTTAAAGAGAAAATGAACGAAGCTGCTTCGGAAGAGTTAGATCATCTTGCTTGGTGTAACAAGCGACTAGAAGAGCTTGATCAGAAACCAAGTGTTCTTAATCCTCTCTGGTATGGAATGTCCTTCGCCCTTGGTGCTGTGGCAGGTTTGGCTGGTGATAAGTGGAGCCTTGGCTTCGTTGAAGAAACTGAAGAGCAGGTTGTAAAACATCTAGATGGGCACATGCAAAACGTTTCTTCAAATGATAATAAAACTAAAGCCATCATGAAACAAATGCGTGAAGATGAAGAAGCTCATGCTTTAGCTGCGCAGGAAGCTGGAGCTGCAGAGCTTCCAGCGGAAATAAAAGAGGTTATGTCAACAGTTGCAAAGATCATGACTTCAACAAGTTACCAAATTTAAAAAGTTATTTAATAAAAAATTATTAGTTGCGAATTAAAACAACTTCAGTATAGTGGCGCGCGTAACAGTTGGTTACATAGTTAATTAGGAATAAATAGATAATGAATCTTTACGTTGGAAATCTTCCCTGGGGTATCTCAGAAGAAGAACTTGAATCTCATTTTGCTCAGCACGGAAGTGTTAAAGCAGTCAGAATAATTACTGAAGGTGATTCAGGTCGATCTAAAGGTTTTGGATTTGTTGAAATGGAATCAGGCGAAGCCGGTCAGGCTGCAATTGATAACCTTGACGGCAAAGATTTTGGTGGAAGGGACTTAAAAGTCAACGAAGCTAAACCTAGAGATTAATCTCCCTTATAGATACCCTGTCTTACCTTTCTGCTCTTTATTGAAATAATTTACAACAAACGAGCTATCAACTTTCAATTAAATGTTACGCATTAACCCTTTATTTTAGTTACATAGGAAAAAATATAATGAATTTATATGTTGGAAACTTACCGTGGACCTGTTCAGAAGAAGAAATTGAAGCATTATTTGCTCAGTATGGAGACGTCAAAACAGTTAGAATCATCACCGATCGCGATTCAGGTCGCTCAAAAGGTTTTGGTTTTGTTGAAATGACAGATTCAAATGGCGGCACTGCTGCTATTGAAGCTCTTGACGGAAATGATTTTTCTGGAAGAGACCTTAGAGTCAACGAAGCAAAAGAAAGAAGCTAGTTAATTCTGTCTATCAATGAACTGAGTTCATTGATTTCTCATCGGATTTAATGGTCTTACCTTGTAAGGCCATTAATCTTGATGACCTAAAAGCCTACACAGGCTTACATTAATACTTAAAAAGAGTATTTTTAAAAATACTGATTTCTTGCCTGAAAGGCTTGCTATGTTTTCTTCAATGAGAACAGGTTCTGCAATTCCTGCCCTGGATCTTTAGATCGCATAAAAGACTCACCAACCAGGAATGAACTAACGCCGCACTCTAGGACACGGCTGATATCCTCCTTTGTTCTAATACCGCTCTCTGAAATACATAAAATTTCATCTGGAATAAGATCTGATAGCCTTTCTGTAGTGTTTAAATCAACTTCAAAGCTGTTCAGGTTTCTATTATTAATTCCTATAAAATGCGGACTAATCTCTAGAGCTCTTTTTATTTCTTCCTCGTCATGAACCTCAACCAAAACATCCATTCCCAACTCAGAGGCTAGATCATAATACTCAGAAAGTTGTGAACTGGTTAAAGCGGCAACAATTAATAAAATACAATCAGCCCCTGATAACCTACTTTCATATATCTGGTAGTCATCTACTATAAAATCTTTTCTTAAAAGGGGAATATTCACTGATGCCTTTATCGCTTCTAGGTGCGAAAGCGACCCCTTAAAAAATTCTTCATTGGTCAACACACTCATGCAAGTAGCATTATTATCATAATAAGATTGTGCTATCTGTACTGGATCATAATTTTCACGGATAAGCCCTTGACTGGGAGATGCTTGCTTTGATTCGGCAATAACTGAAACTAGACCGGCTCTTCTTCTTTTATTAATGCTATCAATGAAGCGGCTAGGTTCTTCTAGATCTTTAATCTTTGATTTAATTGTCAGATAAGGTTGTGCAATCTTATCTAATAGGACTTTCTCTTTTGAGGATTCTAATATCTTATCTAAATAAGAAATCATGACAATGATTTGCTGAAGATCACTAACTCATCGAGTTTCTTTAGACCTTCACCGCTCTCGACACAGTTTTTTGCTTCCGAAACGCCTTCTTTTAAACTACCAGCAACTCCAGAAGCATATAAAGCTGCTCCTGAATTCATAGCAATCATGGAGGATGCTGCATAGTTTTTATTTAATAAGCCTTGTTTTATTATGGATAAACTTTCTGAAGCCGAAGAAACCATAAGAGAATCAAGCGGTTTTTTACTAAAACCAAAATCTTCTGGTCCAATGACATATTCTTTAATGGATCCATTAATCAATTCAGCAACATAAGTCTCTTCCGCTATACTTATCTCATCCAAGTGATCCTTTGAATGAACCACCAGAACATGGTTACTGCCTAGCTCTTTAAGTACTTCTGCAATCGGTCTAACCCACTTCTTGGCGTAGACGCCTATCACTTGATTGAGCGCACCAGCAGGATTAGTTAGAGGGCCTAGTAAATTAAATATGGTTTTTAAACCCATCTCCTTTCTTGGACCAATAGCATGTTTCATTGCGCTATGGTGGGCAGGTGCAAACATAAAGCCCACGCCTACCTCTTCAATGCACCTAGATACATCTTTTGGACTTAATTCTAGAGATAAACCCGCATGTTCGAGTAAATCAGCACTTCCGCTGCTTCTGGTGGCGCTTCTATTGCCATGCTTAGCTACTTTTGCTCCACATGCACAAGCGATAAAAGCTGCTGCCGTGGAAACATTAAAAATACCTACACCCGTTCCTCCGGTCCCACAAGTATCCACTAAATGATGGCTGCTTACTTCTACCTTCTCTGAAAGTTCTCTCATGACATTAACAGCGCCTACAACCTCGTTTACTGATTCTCCTTTAATATTAAGCGCCACTAAAAAAGCTCCTATTTGAGCGTCAGTGGACCTTCCTTCTAGGATTTGAAGCATGACAGAGGTCATGTCCTCTCTGCGCAGGTCGTTACCCTTAATTATCTCCGAAAGTGCTTCTTTTATTTCCATTTTTAAAACATATTTAAAAAATTATCTAGTAATTGCACGCCAGAATCTGTAGCTATTGATTCTGGATGAAACTGTAAGCCAACTAGCGGTAGAGAATTGTGCTGGATGGCCATGATAGTATCGTCTTTTGTTCTTGCAGTGATGTCAAAATCAGGGCTTAAAGTCTCGGGTTCAATTACTAAAGAATGGTATCGTACTGCCATAAACTCTAAAGGCATCCCTTTAAAAATTCCAGTACCTTCGTGTTCAATTTTAGATAATTTTCCATGCATCAACTCAGTAGCTCTTACTATCTCTGATCCAAAAGCAGACCCTATGCATTGATGGCCCAAACATACTCCTAATATAGGAATACTTTCCTTAAAATGTTTAATTGCTTCGACGGAGATACCTGCTTCTTTCGGAGTACACGGCCCTGGAGAAATAACCAAAAACTCAGGTTTAAGTTTTTCAATCTCTTCAAGTGAAATCATGTCATTCCTTACAACTTCTACCTGTTGCCCAAGCTGATAAAAGTACTGCACAAGGTTGTAGGTAAAAGAATCATAATTATCTATCATTAATAACATAATCAGCCCTCTAATTTTTCTTGGACCATTTCTGCAGCTTTAAAAATTGCTCGCCCTTTATTTAGAGACTCTTTCCATTCTAAATCGGGGTTAGAATCAGCAACCCAACCTCCCCCTGCTTGAATATATAGCATGCTGTCCTTTATGACTGCAGTCCTTATAGCAATAGCCATGTCCATATTGCCTTGCCAAGAAAGATAGCCAACAGCGCCTCCATAAATACCTCTTTTAACAGGTTCAATTTCGTCTATTATTTCCATGGCCCTAATTTTAGGTGCTCCTGAAACTGTTCCTGCTGGAAAAGTGGCCCTGAAAACATCCATTGCAGTCAAACCTTTTTTTATTTTAGCTTTTACATTCGAAACCATGTGCATCACATGGCTGTACTTTTCAACACCAAACTTCTGGGTTACTTCAACGCTTCCAGGCTCGGCTACTTTACCTATATCATTTCTACCTAAATCAATGAGCATTAAGTGTTCTGCTATCTCTTTAGGGTCATTCAGCATATCTGATTCCATGGCCAAATCATCATCTTCATCGTGCCCTCTTCTTCTTGTACCTGCAATTGGTCTGACCGTTACTTCCTCATCCTCTAAGCGGGCAAGTATTTCAGGTGACGAACCAACAATATAAAAATCTTCTAAATTTAGATAATATAAATACGGAGAAGGGTTTAGATGTCTTATGGCCCTATAAAGCGCTATGGGATCTGCTGTGAAAGGAATAGACATTCTTTGAGATCCAACAACCTGCATAACATCCCCGGAGTATATGTATTCTTTAACTCTTCTTACTGAAGCTTTAAATTTATTTTCACCAAAACTTGAAATGAAATCAGACTCATCTATCGATTGTTCAGGCTGTATCAATGCTTGATCAGAAAGGGGTGACTGCAATTGTTTTTCGAGGTCATCCAGCCTGACTTCTGCTAATTCCTTTTGCTCCTCAGAATCCGAGTCCACGAGAACAATAAGATACAGTTTGTTCTTTAAGTTATCAAAAACTGCCACTTCTTCCGAAACCATAAAGAGGATATCAGGAGTGCCCAAGGTGTCAGTAGGTTGAGAGTCTTTTAATCTAGGCTCGATGTACCGTACACAGTCATAACCAAAGTACCCCACCAAACCACCATTAAATTTAGGCAGACCTTGTATTTCATTAATTTGAAATTCTTTCTGATAATTTTCAATAAACTCTAATGGGTCACTAATTTCTTTTGATTCTATAATTCTGCCCTTATGGGTAACCTCTAAATGGTTTCCTGAGATCCTAATAATTTTATCAGCAGGAAGACCAATCAACGAGTACCTGGCCCACTTATCCCCTCCTTCAACTGACTCAAATAGGTACGAGAATGGAGCGTTGGCCAATTTTTGATAGACGCTTAAAGGAGTCTCCATATCAGCTAGGATTTCTCTAGAAATAGGTACTTTGTTTTGAATGGCCACTGAAATTAGCTTACCGCTAGTAAAGCTTCCCTCATTCTAATGATTATATCTTGATAATTATCTTCATTAAAAATTGCAGATCCGGAAACAAAAGTATCAGCACCAGCTGCAGCGACATCCGCTATGTTATTCAGTTTTATTCCACCATCGACTTCTAGTCTTATATCCAAACCCCTTTCATCAATCATCGATCTTAATTTAACAACTTTTTCAAGAACAGGCGTGATGAACTCTTGACCACCAAAACCTGGATTAACTGACATAAGAAGAACCATGTCTAGCTTATCCCAGCAGTTTTCCAATACGCTTAATGAAGTGGCGGGGTTTAAAACAAGACCCGCTTTGCAGTTTTTTGATTTAATGAGTTGCAGAGACCTGTCTACATGGTCCGAAGCCTCTGGATGGAAAGTGATGTAAGTTGCTCCTGCATGAGCAAAAGTTTCTATAAGAGAGTCAACTGGCTTTACCATGAGATGAACATCTATAGGGGCATTTATCCCGTGCTTTCTCAGAGCTTCGCAGACCATGGGGCCTATCGTTAAATTAGGTACGTAATGATTGTCCATTACATCAAAATGCACCCAATCTGCCCCAGCAGTTAAGACATTATCAACTTCCTCGCCTAATCTAGCAAAATCTGCAGATAAAATTGATGGAGCTATTATATATTCTTGTTTTGCCATTACATTACCGGGGAATGAAGCAAGTTTACCCTTCGTTCAATAAAGCGTCTAATTTTTCTATATCCTTGGGCGTGTTTATATTGAAGAGAGTCCCACCATAAAGTCTTCCAGTTACAAGGTCTTTAGAGCAAGCAGGCTTTAAAATAGATTCCCATAAGCCATACTTCCTTCCTTTTACAGCATTAAATAAACAAGGGTCCATAAGGGCTATTCCAGAGAAAGTTAACCTTAAAGCTTCTATGGAATCTCTTACCAGGCCCTCTTGAAGCGAGACATCTCCCTCGGGGTGATCTTCAGGGTTGTTCTTTAGTATCAAATGAGCTGACTTAGATTCCTCAAGTGCCATCTCACTAAAGTCTAAATCTGTCCACACATCCGCACTCATTAAAAGAAACACGTCTTGACCCAATAAACACAAAGAGTTGCCTATCCCTCCTCCAGTCCCTAGCAGCTCCTCTTCTTCAGAATATTGAATATTCACTCCGTATTTTGAGCCATCACCCAGAAACTCTTTAATTTGCTCACCTTTATGAAAAAGATTAATAACAAAGTCTTTTATACCGCATTCTCTGAGCCTTTCTATGTTCCAGAGTATTAGCGGCTTACCTTTTATTTTTATCAGCGGCTTAGGTAAATTCGAGTTAAGCGACCTTAGTCTAGTGCCTTTACCCGCTGCAAGTATAAAAGCCTTCATGAATTAGTTTTTAGTTTTGATTCTAAAGCCGGCAGGATTTTCTTTTGTAAAAAAACACTAAGTTTACTTAAGTTTTCATAACGTGAGGATGCATCAATCATGTAAAGCAGAGTCTGTTTAAGATCTACAAGTCTATATGATTTACCATCCCTTAAATGCAACCTAGTTAAAGTACCTAATATTCTTAATTGCCTCTGAAGGCCTGCTAAATCTATCCATCTCTTCATCATATTGTCATCCACATCCGGTAACACCCCTGCAGCTTGAGCTTTAAGAACATAATCACTTAAGAATTGGTTAAATTCTTCGGGCTTCCAGACGTTATCTAAATCTTTAAGTAATGAAACAGGATCTAAAAAGACAGGTCCTATCACCGCATCTTGGAAATCAAGTATCCCAGCACAACCGTCTTCAAGAACCATAATGTTCCTGGATTCAAAGTCAAAATGACAAAGTACTTGAGGTTGTTCAAAGAAAGTCTGCAAGATAATCTCATAAGACTCTTTCAATAAAATAGATTCTGCATCTTGCAGATCAAAATTTAAGAATCCCTTAAGGAACCATTCTTCAAAAAGCATTATTTGTTCAGCTGCCTGATCATAACTTAACGTTTCTAAGGAAGAACTGGGAATGCTAGTTTGTATAGCAATCATTTCATCTAAAGCAGCTGAATATAAACTATGAGCATTCTTTCTACTTAACTCAAACTGATAAAGCTTGTCTCCAAAGTCCTCTAAAACCATGAAACCTTTCTTAAAATCATGATAAATAACTTGAGGGACCCTGACTTGATTCTCTTTAAAGAATTGAGAGAAAAACAAGAACCTCTCATTGGATTCTTTATCAGGTGGAGAAAATACTCCTATTAAAGTATCTGAATCTCTTATTAATCTAAAATACTTTCTAAAACTTGCCTCTTCTCTTAAGGGAACAGCTTTCTTCACCAGACTATCTCCGGCAGACAGTAATTGCTTATTTGCCCAAGTAAGGAGGCCTTCTGGTATGTTTATCATTTGTCTATTTTAACTAACCTTGCCATGCATTATGATCTAATGGCAATAATTATTGGAACCTTGAATTTAATTCTTGCTCTAACAGAATAATCATGCAGAAGAATACAATACTCAAAATCCTAATTGCTTGTTCAATTTATCTAGTTTGCGTGGGCAATATATCTGCTAATCAAGAACCTATAAAAATTGAATCAATTGATGCTAAAAATGTCAGCACCGATGAATTAGGCAATTTAAAATTGTCCGGCAATGTTTACATAAAAACCAATTATCTAGAGTTTTGGAGTCAGCAAGCTACTTACAACACTGAGAATCAAAGTTTTAAATTAGAGGGTAAAGTAAAAGCGCTTTCAAAGAACTTGTCTATAGATGCCAATGAGTTGGTCGCAAACCTTTCCAATCAAACCTTTTTTCTTTCAAAAACTTCCTACACGCTTCTTGATAGGACCTTTGGTCAAGCCGATGAATTTAGTGTTTTAGCCACAGGAAATATAGAACTTCTCAATACTTCATTTAATAATTGCTCTAAAGATGACCCCTTTTGGGAAGTTTCTGCAAAGAAAATAACTCTTCTTAAAGATGAGCAAAATATCGTTATTAGAGACATAAAGCTCAAAATAGGAAAAGTGCCTGTGTTCTATTTTCCATACTTAAGATCCGCAATTGGGAAAGAGCGTCTATCTGGATTCTTAACTCCAAGTGTAAGGCAAGGAAAGGATGGCTTGGATCTTACCTTCCCATATTATTTCAACCTAGCCCCAAATAAGGACTTAACTTTAGCGCCGAGATACATAGAAGAAAGGGGTAGCGGCTTGGGTTTGTCTTACAGGTATTTAAGTAAAGTTAATAGAGGTGAAATCTCTTTGTCTGCTTTATCTAAAGACAGGAAATTTAAACAAGAAACTGGAGAGGAGTCCACAAGGTGGAAAGGAAGTTGGTCTCAAACTTCAAACATTAACAATAAAATATTTTCGGAAGTAAAATACGAAGATGCCAGCGACGAATTCTACTTTAGAGACATTAATGATGACTTGATTGGCAACTCTAGAAAAGACTATCTACAACGCGATGTAAATATTTGGTGGAACACTCCCAAAGTAAAACTTGGTCTTTCCTTAAAAGAATCTCAATCTTTGAATCCATTTTCAGTTGAAGGTTATAAATCTATTCCCGTCATAAGCTTAAGTACTTTCAAAAAAAGAAATGACTTTTTATTTATATTTTCTTCAGATTATGGAGTCTTTGAACAGAGCGGAGTAAATAAACTTTTTCAGAACCCAAAAAGGATAAAGCGTTCATCATTTAAACCTGAACTGCGATACAAGAAGAATTTTAATAGCTCTGATTTCACTCTATCTTTAGGCTCTGAAGAAACCATCTATCGTGTTAATAATAATAAAATAGAGAGATCAACGCCTTGGTTGGAATTTGAATACAAGGTTTTCTTAGAAAAGAACAATAAAGAATTTTACAGCCTTCTCACGCCAGTTTTTAAATACATAAACATAAAAGAAAATAGTCATACAAATAACCCGCAAATAGACACTAGGTATCGAAGTCAAAGTTTTCAAAACCTTTATAAAAGAAATTGGTTTTCAGGCGGAGATTTGATAACAAATCAGAACAGAGTAATTATAGGCTTAGAACACCTAACATCTTATAAAAAAGATGGTTCTAGCAATTATTTTTCCTTAGGCAAGGCCTTTCTAAGGGAGGATAGTAAACCCTTAAGCCTTCCAAATGACGTCAACGGCTCAGCACTTGTTGGGGAATTTAAGTCTTTCCTTAATCATAAAACTTGGTTATCAGGAATGATGGAATGGAACAACAATAAAAATCAGATAAATTCTGGATTTATCGATATAACTCATGAGTCTGATACAGGATTCAGCTTAAACATACGATCCTCCTTTAGAAGAAACTTCTCGGCAGCTAACTTAGTTCCTTGGGCAGATCGCAATGAACCCATGAAGCACATTGAGATATCTTCTCAGTGGCCCTTGTTTGAGAGTCTTACTGTCTTTACAAAACTTAAAAAAGACCTAGAGAGGTCATCATCGTCAGACATCTTATATGGGTTTCAATATTCAAATTGTTGCCTTAAAGCAGGTCTCATGAAGAGAAAATGGAAAGAACAAGATTTCTTCTCATGGCAAATGGATTACTCAGATCCTTTCTCAGCTTTATCTAACGGCTATGACCCTATAAAAGAAAGAGATAATATTTATATATTTTTTGAATTTAAACAATTAGGTAGATTGGGAAAAGAAATCTCTGATGTAATCTCTTCAACTTTATTAGAATAATTGCATCGTTATCAAACAAAGAAGACAATACGAACTTATATATGAAATACAAATTAATTAAATTCCAAAAAATCTATCAAGGGTGCGCCTTATTTCTAACTGTGCTCCTTTTCTCAGTGCAAGCGCATGCCAAGATAGAGTTATTGGATAGAGTGATAGCTGTTGTTGATTCTGGGGTCGTCATGGAATCTGAGTTGAATAAGAGGGTAAAAGAAATTGTTGATAGATTGCGACAGACTGATACTGAACTACCCCCTCTGAGTGTTTTAGAAGAGCAAGTTCTTGAAAGGTTAATTACAGAAGAAATTCAAATGCAGATTGCAGAAAGAGCAGGAATTAAAATAAGTGACACTGAATTGAATAAAACATTGTTAGGCATAGCATCTCAAAATTCACTCAGCTTAGAAGAATTTAGGACTGACATAGAGGGTCAAGGTGCCTCGTACCGTGATTTTAGAGATACGGTAAGAAAAGAAATGATTATTCAACGAGTACAAAGAGGCAAGGTTGGAGGAAGAGTAGAGATATCAGAGCAAGAGCTAGAAAATTTTATAAATTCTGAGGAAGGTAGAACAAAACTAGCTGAGGAATATAACGTACAGCAGATTTTGATTTCTATTCCGAGTAAAGCTAATGAAGATCAGGTCGGGAAGGCAAAAAATCAAGCATTAGATATTCTCTTGAGAATTAGAGCTGGAGAAGATTTTAGTAAGCTTGCTACAACTTATTCATCCGGACAAAACGCTTTGGAGGGGGGATATCTTGGCTGGAGAAAGGAAACAGAGCTGCCTTCACTTTTTGCTAATGAAGTTTCAAACTTAAAAGTTGGTCAGACTTCTGAACCTTTAAGAAGCGGCGCAGGATTTCATTTAATTCACCTAGCAGAAAAAAGAGGCAACACAGTTAAATTTGAAGACCAGACCCTTGCAAGACATATTCTTGTGCAAAGTTCAGAAATTAGAACCGAGACTCAAACCAAACTGCTTATCGAAGATATTGCAGGCAGATTAAAGGCAGGCGAAGATTTTAAACAACTGGCCAGACAGTTTTCTGAAGACCCTGGTTCAAAAATGGATGGTGGAGAGCTCGGATGGAACAAAGAAGGAGATTATGACGCTGCTTTTGAAGAGGTATTGAATAAAACAGCTATTGGCGAAATATCAGAACCTTTGAAATCTTCTTTTGGATGGCACATCATCGAAGTGCTTGATAGGAGAAATGAAGACGTTAGCAGTGAAGAGCAAAAGAATAGAGCCTACCAAATAATTTATAAACGAAAGTTTGAGCAGGAGCTGCAAAGCACACTCGTTGAATTAAGAGCTGAGGCTTATGTTGATATAAAACTGGAGTCATGACGAAATTAGCTGTCTCCTCTGGAGACCCAGCTGGCATTGGTCCAGATATTTGCATCAAAGCCTTTGGAACTAAAACTAAATTAAAGTACTCACCAGTAATTTTTGGTGATCCTGTTTTATTTAAAGAAAGAGCAAAGATTTTAGGTCAAAAGATAGATTTGCAGATTTATCAAGGCGAGAACGAAAAATATTTATCTAATGACTGTCTTTGGATCAAACCTCACAATTTAAAACAACCTATCAAGCCAGGTGAACCTGACTCTGCTTATGCAGGCTATCTAATGGATCTTTTTGAAGATGCAATTGAAAGAACTATATCGAACGAATTTGATGGCCTAGTAACGGGGCCTATTAATAAAGAGTTAATGAATAAAGGAGGAGCTCCCTTTCAAGGTCACACAGAAGTACTGGCAAGAGTCTCAAAAACTCAAAAAGTGCTAATGATGCTTGCAAGCAAAGACCTGAGAGTTGCACTTGCAACCACGCACATATCTATAGCTGAAGTTCCTAAAATGATTACACGCGACAATCTCCTAAATTGCCTAACGATATTAAGGGATGATTTAAGAACTAAATGGAACATAAAGAATCCATGTATAAAGGTTCTTGGTCTTAACCCACATGCTGGCGATGGAGGTTTTATTGGTAAAGAAGATCAAGAAATTATAGCGCCCCTTGTTTCTGATCTTAATCAAAAGGACTTCAATATAATTGGTCCCGTGTCTGCTGATACGGCATTTATTAAGAAATATGACAAGCAAAAAGTAGATGCAATTTTAGCTATGTTTCACGATCAAGGCTTACCAGTCATAAAAACTTTAGGTTTTGGGAAATTAGTAAACATAACCCTTGGATTGCCCTTTATCAGAACATCCGTGGACCATGGTACTGCCTATGATATGGCAGGAAGCGATCAGGTTGATGAGAGCAGCATGCTTGAAGCAGCAAACCTTGCAGCCTTGATAACAAGTTATCAATAAAGTGTATAAAGCAAAGAAAAACTTAGGACAAAACTTCCTGGAAGATCAGTCTGTACTTCAAGAAATAATTGATTCCATTAAACCTCAAATTGAAAACGATTTTCTAGAAATTGGCCCTGGAAAGGGCTCTTTAACCGAATTAATTTTAGGAAAAGTAAATACGTTAAACGTTGTAGAGTTGGATAGGGATTTAATTTTAGGATTAAAATTGATGGCTCAGAAAGTTCATAATTTATCTATTCATAATGAGAATATTTTAGATTTTAAGATTGATGAAACTCTTAAACCTAAAAAAAAATTAAGGGTAATTGGTAACTTGCCGTATAACATTTCATCTTCCATTATGCTCTGGAGTTTCCGCAATCAAAATAAGTTTGAAGATATGCATTATATGTTTCAGAAAGAATTTGGCCAAAGATTGTCTTCAGATACAAAAAGTAAAAGCTATGGCAGGCTCAGTGTTTTAACTCAATACATGACTAAAGTATCAAGCCTCTTTGTGGTAAGCCCAGAAAGCTTTAAACCTGCTCCTGCTGTAGAGAGTATATTTATAAAATTAACTCCAATCCCTGGAAGAGATTTAAACTCTCCTGTTGCAAAGAAACTTCAAGAAGTTACTCAAATAGCATTTTCTAAAAGAAGAAAGATGCTCAGCAAATCCTACAAAGACATTTTAGGAAAAGAAGACTTTGAATACCTTAATATTGAGTCTTCTCTAAGGCCTGAAGATTTAACAGTAGAAGAATTCCTTAAGATATCCAATTTACTGATTAAAACTTGAAATGGCTAATTACGCGATAGGAGATATTCAAGGCTGTTATCAAGAACTTATCCTGCTTTTAGATAAGATTAATTTTGATACTTCTAAAGATAGACTCTGGCTTTGTGGAGATTTAGTCAACAGGGGGCCTGACTCCTTAGAGTGCATAGAATTCTTATACTCTATCAAAGAAAATTGTTTAATAACGCTGGGCAACCACGATCTTCACTTAATAGCTTTAGCTGAAGGTGTAATGGAACCCAATGAAACAGATACCTTAGATAAGCTCCTTAGAGCCCATAATATTAACCTTTACATAGACTGGCTAAAGCAGCTGCCTTTGATTCAAAGCGACACTATTGCTACTCAAGGTGTGAAAAAAAAATACATAATGACCCACGCTGGGATACCTCCCCATTGGTCCTTTGAAGAAGCTAACCAGCACTCAATGGAGATAACAAATAGCCTTCGTTCATCAACCTACTGCAAACACTTTTTAAAAATTATGTATGGAAATAAACCCTCTTTAGAGAGTAAAAATTTATCAAAAGATGAGTGTCTTAGATTATATACAAACTATTTTACTCGTATGAGATTCTGTAATGAGCATGGTGAAATTGAATTAATGCATAAAGGCAGTCCTGCAGATTCTCCAAAAGGTTTTAAGCCTTGGTTCAGACATAAATTAACAATCATGGAAGAGTCAACTCATCTGTTATTTGGTCATTGGGCCGCTTTAGAAGGAATAACGGGAGTTGATAATATAACAGCCCTTGATACAGGGTGTGTTTGGGGCAAGAAATTAACTGCAATAAATCTAGAAGATGGTCGAGTCTTCAGTTGCAATCGGTTAAATTAAGTAAATGAAAATCTATTTAGTAGGTGGAGCGGTTAGAGACTCGTTACTTAAAATTCCTTTTGAAGAGAAAGATTGGGTTGTTGTGGGATCTTCACCGGAAGAATTATCTGAACAAGGTTATATGCCCGTGGGCAGTCAGTTCCCTGTTTTTCTTCACCCAACAACCAAAGAAGAGTATGCATTGGCTAGAACAGAAAGGAAATCTGGTAAAGGGCATAAAGGTTTCATTTTTCATACAGACCCAAGCGTAACGCTCGAAGAAGATCTTATAAGAAGAGACATAACTATTAACGCAATTGCTCAAGATTCAGATGGGAACCTCATAGACCCGTATGAAGGGAGAAAAGACATAAATGATAGAAAAATTAGAAAGGTATCTGATGCCTTCAAAGAAGACCCACTAAGAGTTTATAGGATCTGCAGATTCGAAGCAAAATTGCACCATTTAGGCTTTACCATTGAAGAGGAAACTTTAAGTTCCATGAAAGAGATAGTGCTTTCAGGAGAATTAGAAACTTTGCCGAAAGAGAGAATATGGATGGAAACCATCAAAGCCCTTAATTGCGAGAGTCCGGACAAATATTTTAAAACATTAAGAACTTGTGGGGCCCTCAAGACTCTTATAAAAGAGGACTCCCTTAACATAGAGTCTTTGGCTGTAATAAAAAATAAAACTATAAACCCCGAAATGAGATGGGCTGCACTTTTAAGCAATACCAAGCAAATAAAAGATGTAAACAACGAATTCAATGCGCCTAAAACTTTTATGCAGCTTTCAGAAGTCTTAAGACACTTCACTCTTTTTATGTCCAAGGTAGATTTCAGTCCTGAAAAAATATTAAGCCTTCTTCAAACTACTGATGCCTTTAGAAGACCAGAAAGGTTTATGACTGCTATTGATGCTTTCAAGTTAATTAAAGACTCGAAAGGAACAATCAATTGGAGTGATCTTTTATCAAATTTAAGTTCCGTGCGACCTTCTACAAACACCAAAAAAGGGAATGAAATTGCTCAAGATCTTAAAGAAAAGAGACTGGAAGCAATCAATAAATTCATACAATAAAAATGAGAAAAAAAACCGTATTTATTACCGGTGGAGCAAAGAGAATCGGCGCCTCAATGGTAAATTATTTTCACGAACAAAATTACAAAGTTATTTTCCACTACAATCATTCCAAGAAGGAAGCAGAAAAACTCTCCTTAGAGCTTAATGTAAAAGAAGCAGGTTCTTGCTATGCCATACAAGCAGATTTTGCTTCAAAAGAATCGATAGACTCTACTGTTGCTGAATTTTATAAAGTATCGAAAGAGATTGATGTCTTAATAAATAATGCTTCAAGTTTTTACCCTACTCCGCTTGAAAATGCTACTGAAGAAGAATGGATCAATTTATTAAACACCAATACAACTACGCCGCTGTTCCTAATAAAAGGCTTTCAGGAAGGCCTTACTAAGAACAAGGGCTGTGTTATAAATATTTCAGACTCTTTAGCGCCAAGAGGGATAAAAAACTTCAGTCTGTACTCCGGAGCAAAAGGAGCCCTTGAAGCCCTAACAAAATCTCTTGCAAAAGAACTGGCTCCTGCTGTAAGAATTAATGCCGTAGCTCCTGGTATTATTTTATGGCCTGAAAATGGAGAAATTGACGATGAAGAAAAAGAAAAAATCCTTAAGAATGTGGATCTTGGAAGAGCGGGAGATCCCATTGATGTATCTTCTGCGGTTTATTTCTTAACTCAAGCAAATTACATTACCGGACAAACTTTAAGAGTGGACGGTGGACGGTCATAAAAAATCTTATAAATTTAATAGACTTTAATTATTTACTTTTGAACTTCTTTTATCTATCTTCAATGATTCAAAATAAGGATAAACATGGAATTAGATGATGAAAATATAGGTACGATGCCAGTCTTGGAACGACATGTATTTAATATTTCTGCATTGGAAGATTATATGAATTCTAATGTTGACGGCTTTAAAGGCCCTATAAAGGTCGAGGAATTTAAAGGGGGTCAATCAAATCCAACCTACAAGATCACAAGCCAAAACCAAGCCTACGTATTAAGAAGAAAACCTCCGGGAAAATTATTAAAGTCGGCGCATGCCGTTGATCGAGAATACAAGGTTATCACTGCACTTAACGAGACTGATGTACCGGTGCCTAAAAGCTATGCTCTCTGTGAAGATGAAGATATTATTGGTACGCCTTTTTATATTATGGAATTTAAAGACGGAAGGGTTTTATGGGACCCTGCTATGGAGGAATCAGACTTTGAAGAAGCTAAAGGTGTTTATCTCTCTATGAATGCATCTATAGCAAAACTTCACTCCGTTAATTATGAGGAAGTAGGACTCGAAGATTTTGGAAAACCCGGGAATTACGTCGGAAGACAGGTTTCTAGATGGTCTAAACAATACATTGATTCAGAAACTGAGAATATCGAATCAATGAACAATTTAATAAAATGGCTACCTGAAAACCTACCTAAAGAAAAACAAACAAGTATTGTTCATGGTGATTATAGTTTGAGTAACGTTATGGTTGGAGCAAGGGACCCAAATGTAATAGCTATATTAGATTGGGAATTATCCACTCTTGGAGACCCTTGCGCTGATTTTAACTACCATTGTCTGCAATACACCTTGAACCCCAAAATGGCAGATGCTAGTTATTGCAAAGAAAAAGGCATACCGGTCATCCAAGACTACGTAAAGATCTACAGTGATAATATTGGCATAGACTTAGCGGAAGAATGGGACTTATATACGGCCTATAATCTTTTTAAGCTGGCTGGCATTTTACAAGGGATAATGGGGAGAGTAAGAGACGGAACTGCAGCGAGCAAGCAGGCAGCTGAAAGAGCCAGTGGAGCAAGAGGATTAGCTGATTCTGGATGGGAATTAATTGAGAAGAATTTTAAATAGGAGAAAAAATGGCAGTAGATAAATTTTTAATTGAAGCTAGTCACATAATGATGTTTGCAAGATCCGTCGGTGACAGCAATCCAATTTATCATGATGAAGAATATGCAAAAAGTTCAGAACTGGGAGGTATTATTCCTCCTCCAACTTTTGCTCAATCAAGTGCACAATTTGATCCTGAATATTTCTTAAGACCTAAAGTTGGAGGTGATGGATGGTTTGGATCGGGTAAAGAGGCCACAGGAAGCAAGCCCTCTTCTGGTTCTGGAGGCGGAGGTGGAGCTGCTATGGGTTTACACGCAGAACAACACTTTGAGTACCACCTACCCGTCAAAGCTGGTGACACGTTAAGCGCCACTACAAAACCAGGTAAAGCTTGGGAAAAAGAAAGTAAAAGAGCTGGGAAGCTTAAATTCAGTGAAAGCGTTACTGAGTACAGAAATCAAAATGGTGAATTAGTAATCACAGCTACTGGAGTCGGTGTTCAAACTGAAAGAGCTGTGGATAGTTAGGAGTATTAAATGTTAAAAGAAAACGAAATAAATATAGGTGACACCCATACAGCCACGCTAGTTGAAGATCTTAAAAGAACCCAAATAGTTCAATATGCAGGAGCATCTGGAGACTACAATCCGCTACATACGGATGAAATCTTTACAACACAAGTGGCAGGATACCCAAGTGTTTTTGCTCATGGCATGCTATCAATGGGACTTACCGGAACAATGCTAACGGACTATGTAGGAGATGGCACTTTAACGAAATATGGAGTTAGGTTTACTAATCAAGTATGGCCAGGCGATACTCTTAAAAGCACCACCACAATAGTAGGTATTAGAGATCAAGACGGCGAGAGGGTTGTAGATCTTGAAGTGGTTACAACCAATCAAAATGAAGTCCCTGTTGTGACTGGAAATGCAACTGCAAAAATAGAATCCTAAATTAAATATCAGAGCTTTAAGCTCCACCAATAGGGGAAATTATGTCTGAGAAAGAAGATTCTGTAGTAGGTGGTCGTCACGCAAAAATAGCATTGGGACTGCTTGTCGTAGTCTACATCTTTAATTTTGTAGATCGACAAATCATATCAATTCTCGCGGAGGATATAAAAGCTGATCTTGGTATCTCGAACAGCGATATTGGGTTCTTATTCGGTACTGCCTTTGGAGTTTTTTACTCAGTTGTAGGTATTCCTATGGGGAAATTAGCTGATTCTTGGAATAGAAAGAATCTTATCAGTGCCGGCTTAGCTTTCTGGAGTTTAATGACTTTCTTATCTGGAACTGCGAAATCTTTCTTAAGCCTTTCCATATATCGCTTCGGTGTAGGTATAGGAGAGTCCACTGCAACACCTTCGGCTTACTCACTTTTATCTGATTACTTCTCTCCTAGAGTTCGGGCTACGGTCCTTTCCATTTACTCTAGCGGTCTCTATCTTGGTGCCGGAATTGGGTTATTTCTTGGGGGGTGGATTTTAGATACATGGAATTCTTCTTACCCGGATATCTCACAAGCTCCTTTTGGACTTAAAGGATGGCAAGCCGCCTTCATGGGAGTTGGCCTTCCAGGAGTATTTCTCTCTATTGTCACCTATTTTTTTATAAAAGAACCAATAAGAGGGTTAAGCGAAGATATTGTCACCGAGCCAAGCAAACATCCTTTCAAAGATACTTTTAAAGAGTTCATTGGGCTTACTCCTTTGTCTTTTATTGGATCGGAAAATGTAACCAAAGCCTTAATAACTAATTTTGTCATAGCATCAACAATTTTTATATTATGTTTTTCCCTTTATACCATTACAGGTGATTTCTTACAGTGGGTAGCTTGGGGAATCGGGGCCTATTTAGTATGTACTTGGATACAAAGCCTCAACCACAGAGACATTGTTGCTTTTACTTTAATGTTTAAGAGTAAGGCCATAGTTTATTCTTTTATCTCTTTTCCATGCATACCTTTTGTTGGATATGCTTACTCTGCTTTTACGCCATCCTTTTATATAAATTATCATGGCATGACGGCCTTAGAAATAGGGACTCTAGTTGGTCTTTTAACTGCAATAGGATCTTTTATTGGCGTTATTGGAGGTGGCTTTATCGGAGATAAACTTAGAGATAAGTATGTTGGAGGAAGGTTATACGTAATCTTTGTTGGAGGAGTTTTAATAACTGCCATAGGTTGCCTAGGAATGATTTATTCAGAATCTAGAAATATATCGATTGCCTTTAACTTTTTCTACCATATAGGAAGTGCGGTTTATGTGGGTTGTGCTGCAACAACGGTTACGAACTTGGTCCTTCCAAGAATGAGAGCAATGGCAGGAGCTTTCTTTATTTTAACCCTAAGCATGGTTGGCTTGGCTCTAGGTCCTTACGCCCTAG
>Ga0209090_10000139_pt1 | contig 43376 bp, 32 predicted proteins | sample ArcticOcean_MG_C_9_FD_187432 | JGI IMG/M metagenome (GOLD analysis project Ga0209090, IMG submission 187432) | Marine microbial communities from western Arctic Ocean - ArcticOcean_MG_CB2_152 (SPAdes) (version 2) | ecosystem: Environmental > Aquatic > Marine > Oceanic | place: Arctic Ocean... | reverse complement strand
GTATTGGTGCGGTGATTGTGGACACGAATGTCATTGTCATATCAACCAGTGTGACGAATGGCTCGGCATAGGGATGACTGATAAGTCCTTTCAGTGTGAGTGTGAAAAATGTAATTGTGCATCAACGAGGGTAAAACAAGATGAATATATTCTATCTAGACACTAATCCTAAAGAATGTGCAGAGATGCACATTGACAGGCATTGTAGTAAAATGCTGGTTGAGTATGCTCAACTTATGTCTACGGCTCACCGAGTCCTGGACGGAAATGAATACTACGACAAGAACAAGATAGGACGTAGGATAAAGCGATTTAGCCATAGCGAACCTGTACTATACAAAGCAACTCATATGAACCATCCAAGTAATGTATGGCTTCGCCAGAGCAAGCATAATTACAAGTTTCTCTATGAGATGTGGTGCTGTCTCCACGATGAGTTTATTATTCGATATGGGAAAAGTCATATGTCGTACACCAAACTAGTCGATGTTTTACGGTTTCCACCAAGTAACTGTTCTAATTCTCCATTCACACAGCCGACTCAAGCAATGCCTGAGGATGTCAGGAACGAAGATGCTATTCAGGCGTATAGGGATTACTACATTAAGTATAAGAATGGTATTGCGACCTGGAAAACTAAAGTTCCAAATTGGTACAAAAAAGGGTTGATAGAATATATTCATTTTGTTTACAAAAAAGGGTTGACAACTCCATCACAATGATGTATAATGTACCTATGATTGAGAATCCTATACCAATGGAGTTAAACCTACTTATGGATGAAGTGCTACCAAGAAAAACTTTAGAAGCACGACTTGACTTGATTGAAAAGATTGTTGTAGAACGACCTATGTATGGTAAAGAATATCAGGTACTATTTCAACAGCAATTCCTTGAGTTTGGAATAGAAGTTACTCTCCATCCATATGATGATATTGGTATTAATCAATTAACGGCTAATGGATTCTTTTGCTCTTGGGCATACGAAGAGGAAGAAGAGACTGACATTGAGTTGGTTATTGTCCTAAACAATTTAGATAGAGCCATTTCTATAAATAATACTGATTGGGATTTCTTTCGTCACCAAGTGACACAAACACTTGAACACGAAATGATTCATAGGGACCAGGCAAGAGCCAGGTTAGGAAGCGGTTATATGCAAGCGTATACTCAACATATGGACGAAGAGCAAAAGCGTATCGCCTATTTGAGCGACCCAGACGAAATCGATGCCTATGCCAATGATGTTGCCCTTGATATGCTGTATCTTTATGATTATATGACAGCGTATGCCAGGATGCGAAACTATAAGAGAATAAGACAGGATGAGTCCCCTATCTTCTGTGAGTATGTTGATACTTTCGGATGGAATAGCGAGACTGTCCATATCTTAGTTAAAAAAGCCTTGAAACGACTGGAGACGTAGATGAGTAATACTAGTAAAGAAAAATTTATAAGCCAATGTGTAGCACAAACACCTTGTGTTGGTTGGGGTACGATTAATTGTAAGATGAATGATGCCCAGAACCTTTGTAAGACCTGTAAGCGTACACTATCGGAAATTGCTGGATGGGAACAAATGCCATTCGCAGAACGTGAAATTATTTGTAAAGAACTACTTGACCGCAACTAGAAACTGTGTTATAATGAACCTATGAAAGATTGTATATTTTGTAATATTAAGCACGAAGTTGTTTGGCTCCATAGTCAAGTTTTCTCTGGAGAACAACAATTCTACACTACAGAGGGCAAGTCAATTGTTAAGAATGATTTGTTCATTGCAGTACGAGACAATTTCCCGGTGACTCAGTATCATACTTTGTTGATACCTAAAAGACACACAGCCGAGATATTTGATTTAAGTAGAAAAGAAGTGCTGGCTCTACACGAAATTCTTAACTACTCAAAGGAAGAATTGATGAAAATAGATGCCACAATTACTGGTTTCAATGTAGGATTTAATAACGGCGCCGCCGCTGGTCAGACAATTGAACACGCCCACGTCCATCTTATTCCTAGAAGAAAAGACGATATTGGCGAGGACCCCACCGGGGGAATCAGAAATGTAATTCCAGGGAAGGGGAAATATTAATGAGAAAAGTGAATAAACAACAAGCGTTTCAACTATTGATTGAAGAACGAATTGACGGAGGAGTGTCCTATGTCGATGCAATGGTTGAGTATATGGTTGAACACCAGATAGAACCAAAAGCAGTAGCGAAGTTAATCTCTCCTGCGTTTCTTGTGAAAGTTAGTGCAGAAGCAATAAAGAATAATCAAATTGCAGATGACGAAGAACCAGGTAGTGTATTGCCATTGTGACAGGATTTGAAGCATATAAATTGTATGTTTCCTTGAAGCAACATTTCAGTATACATAACGACTATAATTATGTTAAGTATAATGGAAAAATGAGAAGTTTAAATGTTTCGACCTACGAAAGGCGGAACGATAAGTTCTTCTTTGAGGCTTTAGGGAACAAGCAGAAGAAAGATTTGCTACAATATTTCGTAGCCAATTTTGCATATCACGGAAGTGATGCAGTTTGGATAGGGAATTTACATAGCAAAGAAAGTGAGGATGTCTACTTCAAATGGAAGAAAAGGGTTCAATCTCTTAACTACATATTTGAAGAAGACTTGAAGGAAGTTAATGAATTCTTAATCGCTCGTGGATTGGGGTTCGACAGATTGTTTGATGTAGAGGATGGAGAACATCCTATCATATTTCGATTTGTTCAGCAAAGGATGATAGAGGTAGAGTCATATATTATAATGGATTCAGTGTTAAAATTTAGCAAACGAATCGCCAAGAATATAATTGACTCTTATATTTTCCCTTCTGAACAATACCGATATGATAGATATTCTGAGTTCTTAAAGTTAGATGATAATAATTATGGTAATATAATGAAAGGAGTATTTTTAAATGCCTCAGATGAATGACAGCGACCAAACAGAGGTCAATCTAACAAAGATGAATCTCAAAGGCGTGAAGTACGAGGGGCAACATATGTTAGCCTTGAGTTTTATGCTTAATGATGTTCTAGTAGAAACAAATCTAATGTATGGTACTAGTACCGATGCCAGACGGGATTATACAATGTTAATCGATATGCTAAATGCTAGTGAGGGGTCAAAACAACTTCTTAATGAAACATTTAATGGATACGTAAAAAATGCGTAGCCTTGGTATTTTAGACCCATTGGGGGATGGAGTTTCTTCAATTGAAAGACTTCCAATTGAACCCTCTGACCTGCAGGTAGTTAATGCGGCCAGGGTTTCTATGCACAAAATCCACACCGAAGTTCAAGATAAAGATGCTGGACTAATTAACTATCTAGCCAAGCATCAACATTGGACTCCGTTTTCCCACGCTCAATATATGCTTGAGCGAAAAATGACTAATCAAGATTATGTTGTGTGGTGTGCTAAGTCTGCCGATGAACAATTTGTTCGTGCAGTCATTAGTATGGGAGATGGTGGTGTCAGGTTCTATGAGCGTGGTTCTCTCTATGCGTTCATCAAACACGGCGTCATTACCAAATCAATGTGGGCAAACAACGAACTCAGTTTGAGAGCCTTCAATGTTCCTATATTCAAATCTGCTGACCCACATTTGGTCGAAGACTGGACACCTATGTTGGCTGATGTTGATAATGATTGGTGGAATAAAATAGAGTTATATGAAGGACTTGGATGGAATGCTCAAAAACTAAAGGTCGCTCAGTTCCGTATTAAGATGCCTATCTTTATTGCTAGGCAGTGGTATAAGCACCAGATTGGATTTACTAGAAATGAAGTTAGTAGACGCTACGTTTCGGATGCTCCAGAGTTCTTTATTCCAAATGAATGGAGACTTCAGGCACCATCTGTTAAACAAGGTTCTTCTAACGAAGTTCATAGACATTCTGGAGATATGCAGGGATGGATTGCCAATGCGACTGAGAGCATAACATCTAAATATAACGAATTGATGAACGATGAGAACATTTGTCCTGAACAAGCACGGTCAGTTTTACCTCAATCGATGTATACTGAGTTTGTCGAAACTGGGTCAATCTTTGCTTATAGGAGATTGATTGAACTACGGGAAGACCCTCACGCCCAATTAGAAGTGAGAAAATATGCAATTAATGTAAAAAAACACTTGACAATGGGTAAATAAGAGTGTATAATGGATATTATAATGAAGCACTACGAGAAAGTCCGATGAACTAGCTGGAGGTGTAAGAAGTTGAGTATAGGTCGAATCCACAGTGATGAAGATGTCACTATAAAGTTACTAGCCTTAGTTGATGAATGCAATCAAGTTTACGCTATAAATAGATTGCAACGTGATAATCCTAGCCGAATTATTAGTGGATTAGACCCGAAAATCGATTCGATGAAGCAACTAGCAACAGAACTCGAAAGAGAAATTCGCGGAAGCGATGTTATTAAAACCAATCTTGAAGGAGATAATTAAGTATGAGTAATGAAAATGTAGTACAGAAAAATACTGTACGAATTGATGGAAGTGAGTATGACGTGGAAACCTTGCCACAAGTGGCCAAGATTGCTATCGAACATCTAGTTTCTATCGACAAAGAAGTTCAGCGTTTGGAAATGGCACGAGCAGGATTTGCTCAAGCGATTAAAAGCGTTATGGATGGGGATGATGCACCCGACCCAGTTGATGGTCCAAAGGTAAAGTCGGAAGACAAGCCTAAAGGCCCTCAAGCGGTACCTACAAAGACTGCCGCAAACTAGTCAACGTATCAAAAGCAGGTAGTGCCAATAATGGTAACCCTAAAATCTAATATAAATCAGGAGAAAACATATGAGTTTTGCCGCTCTTAAAAAGCGTTCTAAGTCTAAAAAAGACGTAGAATCAATGATGGACAAACTTTCAGCCGCCGGTGGTGGTTCGAAGGCTAGTTATGTAGACGACCGTTACTGGAAGTTAGAACGAGATAAAGCAAGCAATGGTTACGCAATCATTCGCTTCCTTGATGCTCCAGCCGAAGAGGATTTTCCATTCGTGAAAATCTATTCTCACGGTTTCAAAGGTAAAGGTGGTTGGTATATCGAGAATTCTCTCACAACGATTGGGAAACAAGACCCAATTTCTGAAGCCAATTCAGAATTGTGGAATTCAGGTATAGATTCTAACAAACAGATTGCACGAGATAGGAAGCGTAGGCTTCAGTATATCTCTAACATCTATGTTGTTAGTGATTCCGCCCATCCAGAAAATGAAGGGAAAGTATTTCTTTTCAAATATGGTAAGTCTATTTTTGATATGATACAAGCCGCAGGTGCGCCTGAGTTTGATGATGAGACCCCGGTCAACGTCTTCAATCTATTCAGCGGAGCGAACTTCAAATTGAAGGCTCGTAAAGCAGATGGCTTTGTGAAGTACGACAAGTCTGGTTTTGAAGAACCTACTCAGTGGTTAGAAAGCGAAGAAGAAATGGAGACCCTTTATAACGGTCTGTATTCTTTAGAGTCTGAAATTGCTGAAGATAAGTTCAAATCTTATGATGAGTTGAAGAAGAAGTTCTTCCGAGTAATTGGAAGTGGTTCTGAATCGGCAGATTCTTTTACTGCGGAATCAGTATCAGCCCCAGCCGCTAAGGTCTCAGATATCGCATCTGATGAAGCACCTTGGACTTCTGGTGATACTGCTAGTGAACCTGCAGAAGAAGATGACACTATGAGTTACTTTTCTAAACTAGCCGAAGCATAAGTCCATCAGGAAATGTTTCAAAGGGGCTCCGAAAGGGGCCCCTTTTTTTGGTTTACGCTATTGCGAATTCCATTAACATTTCTGAACCAGCGACAGATAGTGGATTGGCAACCGTAGCATAACGGTTTAGAATACCGATATTGCCTTGGAAAGATTCTACATTCTGCGACCGTAATAGTTCTTGTGGGAATGTACCCATAATAACTGAAGTCGAGCCCATAGAACTCTTATCTCTGCTACCTAATCCAACATAGGCTTGTGTGGCTCCTACATCTGGGTTGACGTAGTATCTAGTCTTACCCATCTTGTTAACAATCAATCTATCTTCAGTGTCATCGTCTCCACGAGCATATCCACTTAGAGCGGATATAGCGGCTGCCACTTTATAAGGAAGAATAGCGAAAGCATCAAATGTTCTGAAGTTAGGAGTGTTCATCTTAATAACAAGTTCTTGAACTCTCTGAGTAATTTCAAACAAATTTTGCTCTGCATTTCCTGGTGCAGTCAAAGTTAACAGTGGAGTATTTAATGAGTTGGCATTAAGAAATGCGAGGAAAGCATCATTTTCTGCCTGGTCAGTAATACCCTTCAATAGATTCGCCGCAATCTTGTATCCATCCAATTGATATTGGTTGTACAAATCACGTAATGCTTCCATTGATAATCCAGATTGAATTGGATTTGATGATGCAGTATTGATGGTTAAGGCCGCTTGTACCGTCTTAAACGAATTCGTTGCCGCATCTCGTTTAAGATTGATGATAGAGCCTGTACTCATTTTCATAGGAACAACTGCCGCCACGGCTCTCAATAGTGAGATGGTTGGCAACTCTTCAAATGTTTCGATGAGCGTATTAAAACTAAAATCGGCAGTACCGATATCAGCATTCGTGGTTCCTACTTCTTGAATATTTTCCATAATTATTCCTATTATTAATTCGTTATCGTTCTATTTATTAAATCTATTGTTTCCAGTCTCGTGTTGACTTATCGTATTTGGGGTCATTTGACCGTTCAATTCGCTGTTCGTCTACTTCGAGGCCATATTTCACTCTTATCATTGTATCTAATTTTAATATGTCCGTCTGTAATACTCGTATCCTATCAATTAACTGCACTATAATATTCTGTTGCATATCGATTTTGTCTGTTAGCGATACTTGTAACCATTTTATAATCTTCCAGAAACCCCACCCTACAAATAATAAACCAACAATCGGCAATCCTAACTTATCGATAAGTTCCGATATTTGTTGATATTGCATTTACATTTCCTTTTGTAGTAGTTATCCTCTTGGGGTGGTTACCCCCATATGTCCTATACCCGGCGGACTCGATGGAGCGTGAGCCGTTGAGTTTTGATTATTAACGCTAGAGTTACGTTGGCTATTATCAGTAGTGTTGTTAATGACCGTAGTTCCCCCTCCTCCAGCACTTCCATTCTTCGCAGCCGACATTGCAGGAGTAACAGTGTCTTCTTTTAGTTTATCAGCACCGACATTCGCTTGAGCATCTCCTGCGGCAACTGGTGTTAGGTTAGAACTCGCAACTGGAGTTATTTCCGGTGCTAAGTTACTGTTACTAAGTGGAGGTGGAGAATTAGGTCGCAAAGTTTTAAGTTTGAATATCGAATCCTTATCCCCATCTCCGTTTAAAATCTTTTCTAGGTGCATATCGTGTGTGTATATTGAACCCGGATTATTACCTGCACTATAGAAGGCATCCTGTGCATCTACATTTGGAGTATTTTTCTCAAACTCTTGAGCAGTTAGTCCCATCATATTTGGATTAGTTGGTGTCTGGCTTGGTGGTTTTACACCACTGACATTACTTAAATCTACATCTTTTTCAGGTGTATATTCTATCTTAGTCCTCTTATCTCTAAACGTGGCAGCATTTGCAAGAGCGATTTCTTTAGCGAACAACTTTATGGCATCGGCCTTAGCGAAAATTTCTTCTGTACTTCTATATCTTCTGCCTTTCTTACCGTCCGCTTCATTCTTTTCTCTACGAGCGGATTTGTTTTCTTTCATATACGCTTTGAATTTTTTATATGACTCTGGGTCTTCTTGTGAGAATTTACGTGCTGAAAAACCACTAGACAATTCGAGATTATTTTCTGGCATACCTTCGGCACGTTTGGTTTGTGCGGCAAGAGTATTCGGTTCAACGTATGGGGTTCCATCTGCATTTAGATGTTTAACTGGTGAGAGTTTAGCGGCTTTTTCCGCCGTGTCTGAGCCCTTTTCAAATTCAAGACTTTCTTTCCCTAACCAACCACCATCATCGTGTGTTATTGTTAGTCCATTTTTCTTAGCATCAAGAACTTTCTTCAGCATTTCTTCATCTGCTTTAGACCAAGTCTCTACGTCAAGAAGAGCCTGAACTTGTTCTGTAGTTAAATCTTTTAACTTTTCTAAGTCATCGATATCTGCATCACCCCATCCAATGTCTACTGCACCAGATTTTTGGGCTTGCTTGGCCAATACCATATCCATTTCTTCTTTAGTCTCACCACCTTTACCACCTTCAGATGCAGAGGCTTCTAGTGATGGGTCACCAATTTCTTTACCGTCAAGGAATAACTCTTCCCCTAATTTCTCTCCACCATATTTTCCCATAAAGTAGCCTATTGCGGCCCCGGTAAGTCCACCGAGAAGAGTTCCAACTACTGGAACAACTGAACCAACTGCGGCTCCTGCAAGAGCCAATGATGTTGCCCCTGCTAATCCGCCACCTGTTCCAGTGTGTTTAGCATTCTTTTCATCTCTGTTCAAGGTATCGTCATTTTCTGTTGTGAAGGCTTCATACCCGGTAGCCAAAATAGTCAACGGAACAGCCGCCTTTGTTGCTATCATTGCTCCAGTTTTGAGCGTAGTGGCAGCGGTAGTTTTTATTATATTAGGTGTATTCTCTGCCAGTTTTGTAACCGCTTTAGCAGTAATTTCCGCAGTTTTTGTTCCAACCTTGGAGTTAGCAATGCGTGTATTTGAAAAGTTGGGCAACATATTACCCTTCGGAGCCACAGTCATTGCATTGATTGGAGTTCTCGGTACTGGTGGTGCAACTGCTCTCGGTACTGGTGGTACTCGTGACGTATTAATATTTCTAGGCGTTCCTCTTGGATTGCTGAATATTTTATTTGGTCTTACTGGAGGAGTGGTATTAATATTTCCAGGAGAACCTAGTGGATTTTTAAACACTGGCATCTTCGGTGGAGTGGTATTAATATTTCGAGGAGTACCTGGTGGATTGCTGAATATCTTAGGAGCAGTTGAAATCTTCGGTGCCACTGGCTGTTTCAATGAAGTGAACTGCCCATTAGGGGCTCTACCCACTGTAATTTTAGATTTGTCTATTGCTATTCCTGGTTTGGAACCACCAGCAGGTCCGTTAATTCCTACGCCTTTAACTACACCAGAAACTTTATTGGGCTTGAGTGCTAACCTCTTCTTCTCTGCCGCCGCTTCGATGGCGTGAAATTTCTTTAATGCGTTTGCTTTTTTTATTTCCGCCTTCTTAGCGTTTTTGCTTTTTTGTTCTTCGGCTGCCTTCAATAAGGATTTGTCTGCGCCTGGCTTGGGCTTTGGTACGGTCTTCTTTGGTCCTTTTTTATCAGGGTCATCGACCTTGAGGTTTACTCCAGGAATTTTATTGAGCATCATCTTCAGAGCAGTTAGACCCGTAGCCATACCAGCAACTGCTAATCCAATTCTGCCAACTGGTCCACTAAGCATAGCGCCAAGTCCAGAAGCGATTGTAGAAAATAAACCACCTGCCTCTTTCTTATTCAACAGAGGCGCACCTTTCTTTTTGGGCAATCCCAGTCCCTTTTTATCTCTACGGTCTTCTAATGCTCTACGTTCTGCTTTGATTTCACGCTTATCTCTTCGGGCATCAATAGCAAGTAATTCTTTTTGGCCTTCTAGTAATTCATTCAATGCCTCATTAGTAACAGGCATTGCTTCATCTGTATTCAGTACGACACCACCTTCAGTTGGTTTTACACTAGAAGAATCTGGTGATTTACCAATTGAACTGCCGGCGGTGATAGTAGGAACGGCTTTGGATTTAGTTTCGGAACTTTGAGGTTGCTCAGTTGTACTTGTTTCTGCTTTTTGTTCTGTCGCCACCTCTACTTTCTCAGACATAATGGACATCTTATCAAGCATCTTCTGATAAAACTCACCATCTTTACGGAGATATTCAACTGCCTCTTCGTGACGGGCGTCTGCGGCATCTTTAGCAACTATCTTCGCCTGTTTCGCCGCTTCCTTGGCAATCTTGTTGTCCATTCTTTCTGTAGCAGAGCCAGTACCCGTAATACTTTTGACCTTGTCAATTCCACCTTTGACTTTGCCTATACCCTCTTTGGCCAAGCCATAAGTGGCCATCATTTTCATTAATGTCGGTGTACTCATCTTATCTCCGCCTTACAATCTATTAAGTTGCATTGTGCCGTTCTTTTTCTTCTTCTAACCATTGACTCAATAAACGAACATAAATGTCTCGTTCATAAGGCAACATATTTTCTAGGTCGCTGAGGCTGTAATTGTGGTGTTGCATAAGTTGGAAATTAGTCTTATAATGGTTTATAAGATTATCATAACTTATGCAAAGCCGAAAAAATCCTCCAGACCCTCCAATACTACATCTTCGCTATGTCCACATTTAGAACACTTATAATCTATAGTGTGCCTCAGTGTAGGTTGATTAGCAAAGAAATCTTTAATTTTATCGAAAACAGGTTCTTGTAAATTCTCTACGAACTCTGTCAATTCTGTCTTAGATGTTTCTGAGCCTTTGTAAACTCCTTCTCCATCAAATACATAATCAATAGAATCAACAATAACTTTAAACATCTTTTCGATTGTATCTTTTTCTGAATCGTGATACGCTAATTCTTCAGTAGTCAAGTATTTAAGTTGAACTCCGACTTGGTCATTCAGCATTATTTTAGAATGGTCATCCTCTGCAAAATCAATCGCAATCGTATCAATCTTAACAGAAAACTTATCGGTCTGTCCACACGTAGCCCCATCAACTTCTTGATTACAAGTAAAGGACGGTTCAATAATTTCTCCACGACTCTTCGCTCTAATATTCAAAAATAGAAAGTCTACATCAAACGCTGGTAATTTATTACCATCTATCTTTCCCTCAGTACAGTTAGAAATGATTCTAATAATCACATCTCTCACTGCGGTAGCAAATTCTGTGCCCTTTAGGGTCTTAGCCCCTTCCATTGCTGTTAAAAGAATTTTCTCTTCTTTCACAAGAAATGGTCGATATGATACACTATTGCCATTAGAAGGCAATTTTAATGTGTAAATCGGTGTTTCAATTTTCGGTAAAGCCATAATTATCACTCCATTATTTTATATAAATTTAATCTTCGCCATCGTCGGCCCACCAGGTTGAATCTCCATCCCAGCGCCAGTCTCTCATTGTAAAGGTAACAGTAAAGGTAGCAACATCTGAACTATCTCCCCACGCTAATTCTATCGGTCCTACATTAGTCGGATAAGCCTCTTCTAATACTACAGATGGAGTTTGTTGTGCGTGAAGTCTTGTAACTGGAACAATTCTAAGGGTACTCCAATATTGGTCATAATACGATAATGTATATTTCTGTCTTCCTGCGTCTTTGACGTTTCCTGTTATAGCCGCAATCCATCCCTCAAAGAACCGATGCTCCAGCATATCTTGGGCACTACACATAAAAGTCATTGCTACTGTATCGACAATCATATCATTTGCTACTTTAAAAATTGGTCCAAATCGTTTAGCATCAATTGTGCCTACTGATTTGCCCGGTATTGAAATAGACTTACACATATAAGACAGCCGCTTGGTGTTGGCATCTGATGCACCATTATAGAACTCTGGGAGACCAGTTGGTTTATAGAATTCTACACTGAATAGGTTAGTCCTTAGATAGTCGTAATAACTACCGTATGCCTGATTACTGAATTCTGATATCTTCATTTCTATTTACCCCAAACTGATTTCGCCGAGGCACCAACAAATTTCTGATATGGTAAATATATAACATTTTCCCATTCGTTTGCCGGGGCTTCTAAAAGACTTGTCTTTACGTGGCCGTATAAGTATTTATGTATCATCTTGTCAGCCCCGTTGATGTTTTTGACTGCATCCCAACTAATCCTAAAATGTGCTTTATCAGACATTTTCTCTGGGTCACCCTTTTCACTAGCAAACTTCAATACTTTACGTAAAAACTTCTCACGCTCAATAGGAGATAGGTAGTGGAAGTTCAATCCAAGGAATCCATCTTTATATACATCTAAGCATATAATTAAAGGGAATCTATCCCAATAAGGAAGTGTTGCTTTGCCTTTTGCATCATAACCATATGTATACATTCTACCCGGTTTTAATACTGCTCTTTTCCTCATTCCTTTAGCAGAATCACCAACTTTAGTCTTAAACCAAGCGGCAGACTTTCTTGCTAACTTTGCCTTAGATGGCCTCTTAGTGGCAGTCATTTGAGAAGCAGTTAATTCTGCCCCAATGCCTCTTTTCGCCATCTGACCAGTCTTGCCAGTGCGTCCAATTTTACCCCATTGCTTTCCGAGATAACGATATTTCTGTCCATCACTAGCGACCTTTTCGGTCCCTACTGCTATTTGAATCAATTTTTTTGCGACTGCTATTGCCATATTACCTTACCAGATGGTCCTCAGTGAGTATTTTAAACTGCCATTGTCTGTCTTCACAAAAATCTTTGCAGTGTTCCCATTTTGCTTCATTCACTTTCCACACCTTTAATTCTCTTAGATAACGATATTTAGATTTCGCAGTTTTGCCCATTACTGGAGCCGAACACTGGCTCTTAGGTTTAACTTCTATCACTATGTTTCTAGTATTACCGCCCTCTTCTAATACTTCCATCCAGAAGTCAGGAAAGTATCTATGCACTTTGCCGTCAACTGGGCTTACATATGGAATTACGAGTTCCTCGCTGTTCCATTTGATTACCTTTACACTCGTATCAGCATACACCATAAAACGTCTTTCCCAAGATGACCTATATACTACATTATCAACTGCACCAACGTATTTAGAGCGATTCTGAACTTTATACTTACCTTTATGTGCCATTGCTATTATTTATATAAATAGTTCAAAGAGTCAATAAGGAGAAACATAAGAGATGTTTTTTACCCTTCAACTAGCAGAGGTTCAATAGAATGACAGGCATAAAAGTAAACGTAAGCGAAGGTGGAGCCTCATTGTCCATAAGTTTTGGTGGCGGTCCGAAAGGATTCAAATTTCCTCTAGAAGACATTTCTGCTGGTAATTTCTGGACTAAACTTACAGTTAACTCCTGGACACCACTTACACCGACTTCTCCCCTTGAACAACAGAACCACGACTTAGCGGTGTATAAAATCGCTGATATATGGTTACCTATGCCTCTGAATTTGGGTACTGCATATAATCAAAACTTTACAGAAACAGAAGATGTTATGGTCAATCGAGGACTAACTTCACAGTCTGCGAGTATAGGTAGTACAATTGCTGATGCTGGTGTTTCTACAGTTTCAGGAATAGCCCAAGAAGTGGTCAAAGCAGGCGCAGGTCTCACTGGTATGAATGCTTCTGCTAAAATGGCTAAAGGTTCTATAGCGAACCAACAAATGGGATTAGTGTATGACGGAGCATCTCTTCGGGCACATACATTTTCTTGGAGAATGACTCCTAAGAATCCAGAGGAGCAGAAAGCAATTGAATCTATTGTAAGGGCTTTGAAAGGCTTCGCAACTCCTGCCACAGCAGGTATGTTTGGTGGAGAAGTACAAGATAGCAAAGAACAAGCAGGAGCAATTGCCAGTTTTGCGACAAATGGTAATGCGGGTCTTCAGACCGGTTTAGCTGGTAGCGACAAAACTGTACTACGAGCAATCGGAAGATTAGGAATACCGCCAACGGTATCTGTAGAGTTCTGGTATAAAGATGCAATCAATCCGCATCTATTTAGGATTAAAGATTCATTCATATTAAGTGTTGATGTAAACTATACTCCAACAGGAACTTGGAATGCGTATATGGACGGTGCTCCAGTTGAAACTCAACTGACACTAAACATCAAAGAGACTTCTATTGTTACACAAAGCGAAATTCAAGGAGGATTCTAATGAAATATTCTTCAACTCTTCCTAAGTTGACTTATAATGGAGTCACTATTGCAGATATCACCCATAGAATAGACTTGTTGGCTAGCGTCACTAAATATGAGGCACTATACTACACAATAAGAATTACAGAAGATATGACTCCAGAAAAAGTGGCACAGGCCGCATATGGAGACCAAGATTTGTGGTGGATAGTATGCACTATTAATAAAGTTATTGACCCATTCTATGATTGGGTAAAAACAGAAGCAGAAGTATATAGATATGTTGATTTGGCATATCCAAGTAGAACTGGAATTCATCATTGGGAAGACCAAGAATATGCTCAATTTGAGGAAGATAGTCCAGAGAACGATAGAGTACCTATCACAAATTTTGATTGGGAAATCTATAAGAACGACAAACTAAGAAATATCTTTCTACTCAAACCAGAAAATATTCCTAAGATTGAAAAGGAATTTAAGGCGTGGATGAGAACGATTAAAAAACAAGTACAGGAATAATACATTATGGCACAAAGTAGTTTTGAAACATTACAACCAGAAGCAACTTCTAACTGGAATGCTGAATTCTTTAATATGGAAGGAGAAGGCATTGAGATGAGTAGCATCATTGACCAATTCTCTATCTTTGAATCCATATATAATAACTGTATGTTCGGTGATATACTACTCAGAGACGGAACTGGATTTGTTGAGGCTCAAGGTATTGTGGGTTCTGGTGAAGAGAAAATTCTATTTGAAATATTAACTGATAATCAGACGATGGGCACGAGTGCTAATCTAGAAAAAGAATTCAGAATTAGTAGTATAAGTGGTGGTAGCAGGAACGACAAGTTTACAACATATCACATTGGAGTCACATCACCATATCTATTCGTAAATAATCAAAAGAAAATTAGTCGCTCATTCTTAAAAATGACTGCTTCTGAAATAGTTGATTATGTTGGGGTGAAGATTTTGAAGTTCGGTACCTTGGGCGGCATTGCTAAAGAATGGACTGAATTGAAAACGACCCCGTCACTACACGAAAAGAATACTGTAGTGCCAAATTGGAATCCTTTCCAATTGATTAATTTTCTTGCAAAGAATAGTGTTTCGGCAGACGGGGCAAGTAACTATTTATTCTTTGAGAATAACGATGGTTTTAAATTTATGACTGTCGATGAGATGAAATTAGAAGAACCTAAACGAGTATTAACCCTAAAAGATATGCCTGTTAAAGTACAACAACACGGGAAAGGGATATCTGTCGATGGTTCTATGATGGAAAAGTATCAAGAAGTACAGAGATTTAATATTCCTCTGGCTCAAACTAGTGGTTCATATGCTAGTTCTATACTGACACATAATATTTTACAGAAGAAATTAGATAAATATACAGTAGAGTATGATGGCGAAGCAGACAAAGTATTAGCAGAAGGTATTGGTTATAACGGTCCTCCTGGAAAGCCATTTAAAGATTATAACGTAGACCAACATACTGGGTTTATGAGTGCGAATTACTTGTATGATATTCACGATAAGGGCGAGAAAAGCCATTATCCTTTATATGATATGAAGAGAACAGAATTGAGAAATACCGTAGTCAAGTTTGACATTCCAGGAGATTCTAATATCTTTGCGGGCGATGTAGTGATACTACGAATACCTACTCAGTTGAGACAAGGAAAAATTTCTGAAGACCAATACTCGACAGGTGCTTGGTTAGTAACTGCTATTCACCACAAAATTAACAATGATGGCTATTGGATGACACTAGAATGTATGAAAGATGGGTTCTTCTCAGACCCAGCAATCACCATTCCGTCACGGGCTTAGGGAGATATATTATGCAATTTATGGGATTTGACGGATTTATTTGGTTCACGGGTGTTGTAGAGGACAGGCGAGACCCTATGAAATTGGGAAGAATGAAGGTACGTATTGCTGGACTTCACACAGAACAGAGAACTTTGGGCGAAGATGTGGGCATTCCCACTGAAGATTTGCCGTGGGCACATCCTATGCAACCTATAACTAGTGCCGCAATGAATGGAATTGGAACAACTCCACTTGGATGTGTTGAAGGAACTTGGGTAATAGGATTCTTCAGAGATGGCGAAAACGCACAAGAGCCTATTGTAATGGGAACATTTGGTGGATTCCCTATGGAAGCCCCAAAAGCGGTCGGATTTAATGACCCCAATTTACTTTATCCAAAAGCCACACATTTGATTGAGCCAGATACACATAGACGAGCAAGAGTAGATTTTAAGTCACCACCTGATATGGAAGTTGTTGACTCAAAACCAACTCCTCTTGATACTGCTGGTGGTCGTGTTGAAGATATGGCAGTAGGCATTGCACTTGGAGCCACCTGGGATGAGCCAGAGAATCCGTTCAAAGCAGTGTATCCATTAAACCACGTAAGAGCAAGCGAGAGCGGTCACGTAGAGGAATGGGACGATACACTAGATGCAGAACGCCTTATGAAATGGCACAAATCTGGTACATTTGAAGAAATACGAGCAGACGGAACTAAAGTCACAAAGATTCAAAAAGACAATTATAAGATTACATTAGGAGATGATTATATACACGTTAAGCCCAATCCTGTTGATGGACTAGGTGGAAATATGTATATAACCGTTGATGGTGATGCACATCTACAAGTTGATGGCAACTTGAACACTCACGTTAAGGGAAATGCTACCACACAAATTGATGGAAACTGGGCAGTCACTATTGGTGGCAATACAGATATTCAAACTGGTGGAACGAAATTAGACCAATCGGGTGGAGTACATACAATCAAAGGTTCAGTAATTCACTTAAATCCATAGGAGCAAGTACGTGGTAAATTTATCGAATCTATTAGGTTCACCAGCGAATGCCATTAAAGCGGCAACTGGTACTTCATATTTTTCTGGCATCAATGATGCTTTAGGGAAAGTAGGTACTGTATTAGAGTCGCCTGCTCACGGTACTGCGGTGAAAATGAAAACGGCCGCTAGAGATTTGTTTATCACAGATAAGATAAATCAAGATGTTCTCTTTGTACACGGTCAGCAAGGCGAAGAAATTTGGTCGGTACTGCAAGAGGTCCAAGATTTATCTGATGCCTTTTCAGTATGTGGTGATACTGCACTTAATGCCATTCTAGGCGCACAAACAGATTACATTAAAAACTCTGGTATTCAACAAGCAGGTAGAGACCTTGCGAGAACATTAGGCGATTATGAAGCAGACATTGATTGTGTCGCTGGATTTGCCACGCTCTTTGAAGGTGCTGGTGTAATAGACGATGCTTTAGGACTGGGCGACTTAGGCCAGATTCAACGTCGGACAAGAAACATTTTAGTTAATGCCACTGATGCAACACAACTTGCAAATATGACGGCTAGTTTACCAATCATCCAGGAACTTGTTGGTAAGTATAACAATATGTGTTCTGATATGACTAAATCTTTGAATGGATTAATTCAAAAAGACCTTGATAATATGCAGGCCGCTCTTAATAAATTAGCACAATGGGCTGCCTTTGCTAAATTAGCCACTGGTGACCCTTGTGCCCTTGTAAATAATCACAAGATGTTAGAGCATATTACTGAACCAGTGATGGAAGATATTATTAAATTGTATCAAAAGGCCACCGGCATTACAGCAACACCTACGAATCCTATTATTCCGTTAGGAGATTTCTTAGGAAAAGTAGTTGGTGGAATACCGTCAGTACCAAAATTCAAACAAGCAACTGGTGTTGGACTTAAAACTTTCGGTACTGTATCTAATTCAATCAAAACTGGTAAAGACTTAGTTGATGTACAATATTCTTCTGATGAAATGGAATATGTTAATGGTGTCGGTTGGATAGTTCCTGAAGGCGCACAAACAAATTTCACTAAAGAAGTTTTATCGGCTTCTTCGGTAAGTGTATCCTCTGGCATTGCACGGTTTTCACCTTCAAAAGATAACTTTATTGCAAACGCGGCCGACAAGAAATACGAAGCAGTTAATGAGAAAAAGAACGCGGTTGCAAAGATACACGTAGTCGGATGGTGTTCTGGTGGTAGTGACCAATCAGCAAATAGAAACAAGGCTCATTGTGAAGCCAAGAAGGGAACGTGGAACACAAAGGAGATGACAGACAACGAAGTCAAGGTTGCAGGCTCAATTGAAGCCGCAATGGGCTCAGTTGCGATTACATTAGGAAAAGCATTCGGCTCTATTACTGGTAGTCCTCCACCATCAAGTCCATCTTCAGCGTTGGTAGGTGGTCCACCACCAGTCGCAGGGAAAACTCGTGATAGTGTTAAAGGATATGTTAGCGTTTCTTTACCTGGAACAGGCGTTTCTATATCAACTAATTCCCCTTCTGGCGCATCAACGAAAGCCGATTCATTTGACGCATTTACACCAACACCATTTACACCAATAGACTCAGCGAGTTTTGTACTGCCCGCTGTAATGCCGGGAACTGCAAACTTCGGACAAGGAGCGGCCGCAGTAAATAATTTTGACACACAGTTATCTAATGTTGGTGGAGATATTTCAGAATATCATAAATCAATGGAAGTTATTGAGAAAGCAATGAAGACCGGAGACTTCTCCGCAGTTGAAACTTGTACGTGTGAGGCAAAGGCTGCCGTAGCATCTACTAAAGAAGTTGGTGCCTGTGACTTCTCAGGCTTAGCATTCCCTGATGGATATAAGTTAATTGAACCCTCTTTCTACACTACTGAATTTCTCCAGAAGGTTACAGCCGCAGAGAACTCTGGTTCAGGAGAATATGTAATGGGCGATGATGGAAACGTCTATCAATCTGCTCAAGTCGTGGTAGTTGCTCAATACGGAGCAAAGAAAGTAGACCCGTTCCTGCCAGGTAAAGCCGCTTGTACTAAATATCAAGGCAAATGGATAGCGTCCGTTGCCGCAAATACTGGGTCTTCTGGTGGCAGTTCTTCCTATGATATTAAAAACGCTAAATCTAAAGCAGTTTGTGAGAACGCAAACGGAAGTTGGGTATGTGCTAAAGGTACTGCTAACTCAGGCTCTGGTAAAACCGCAGTGGAATCATATGGAAAATTCACTAATAAGAAAAATGTTAATCCGAAATCAACTCTTCCAACAAAGAAGGCGTTTGATACTAACGAATTGCCTTCTCTCAATTTTGACAAGTTTACGAAAACGTAAGGATAAAGATGCCAGGTTCCGTAAGATTAACTGATATATGCACAGGTCACGGATGTTATCCATCACGAGATAATGCTGGTGCTTCTGGTAATGTATTGATAAATAGTTTGGGTGCTCATAGAGTTGGCGACCCTTGGAACGAACACGGATGTCCAGTATGTGTTGACCACGGTGGCGCACAAGCATCTGGAAGCCCTAATGTATTCGTAAACAGTTTGCCTCTTGCAAGAATTGGTGATGCTATTGACTGTGGCTCTTCAAATCAAACGGGTTCTGGTGATGTGATTACCAACGGATAAGTATAAATATAGTATATACAGAGGAATTTAAGAATGCCGGCACCTATTAGAACGATGAGAAGCAGAAAATATCGAGATTTAGACCTCGATATGTTGGTACATCCTATGACCAACGATATAGTTGGTCGTTCAGATGTGGATGCTATCAATGGTTCGGTAATTAATATCATAAAGACAAAGCAAGGAGAACGAGTTTTTCAGAAGGATTTCGGCTCTACCATATACAGTTCACTGTTTGAGCCAATGATTACTGAAACTCGTGTTATACTGGAAGGGGCAATCCAACAGGCTATTAATACGTTTGAACCTCGTATTGAGTTACAAAGTGTCGTGGTCAAAGCAGACCCAGATAAGAATGGATATGATGTAACCATTGCATATACTCCCATAAACTCTGGCTCACCAGTACAATTAGATTTCTTCTTAAATAGATTGAGGTAGCAGAAAATGGCAAAGAATACAAAAGCATTAGATTTATCGGACCTAGAGTTTGATGGAATTAAGAAGAATATTAAAACCTTTCTAAAAGGACAGAATGAGTTCTTAGATTACGACTTTGATGGCTCTGGTATGAGTGTAATGCTTGATATTATGGCATACACTACTCATTATATGGGATTTCATACTAATATGGCAATCAACGAAGCGTTCCTGGATACGGCTACGCTACGTAATTCTGTAGTATCTCACGCAAAAGCAATTGGATATATTCCAAAATCAGTTACCGCCTCTGAAGCCATTGTTAAATTAACATTCGACACGACTGGATATGACCCCCAATATATTATTATTGAAAAGGGCACTCAGTTTGTTTCTAACATTACAGGCGTACCTCAAGTATTTACTAACCTTAGCACAATCAACATTTTCGCTGATGAGGGTGGCGAGTTCACAGGAGAAATTAAACTCCATCAAGGCAGATTAAAAGCCCTTGAATGGACATTTGATTCCTCCGCTGACGGACAACAATTCTTCATTAAAGATGAAACTTGTGACCGCTCTACAATTACAATGCTTGTGAACGATAAGCCTTGGGATAACGGAAAAGTATTATCTGAAATGAGTCCTAGTTCACTTTCATACTTCCTTCAAGAAGGACTTGATGGAGTATCAGAGATTTACTTTGGTAATGGAATCTTCGGAAAGATTCCTCTTGATGGACAGAAAATTCAAATTACGTATCTTTCTACACAAGGTGCGCCAGGTAACTACACTTCAACTATTAATGAACAGACGTTTGCACTTGAATCGACTATTGATAACGTCTATACAGCGAGCCAAGTCACGCTAAACACTGTAGATATATCATCTCTTGGTGCTTCGGCAGAATCAACTGATAATATCAAGTTGACTGCGCCTCGTGCCTATGAACGTCAAGACAGAGCAGTTACGGCAGAAGATTACAAGACGATTCTTATTGAGAAGTATCCTAATATTGATTCTATTGCAGTTTGGGGCGGAGAAGATAATGACCCTCCTCAGTATGGAGCAGTATTCATTTGTATTAAGCCTAAACACGGGCTTGAACTATCGCCTCTCACTAAACAAAAATTAACTACTGACATATTAGCAAAATATAATATGTTGGCGATTAACCCTATTATCACTGCACCAGAATATACATATCTTGATGTTCTTACTACAGTTAAATATAATCCTGTACTGACTTCATTGTCTGCTGGAGAAATTCAATCAAAGATTATTGCTGATATTAAACAATTCTTTGATTCAGAAATCAGTGCATTTAAAGTCACTATGAGATATTCTAGACTCGGAAGTGTTATTGATGTTGCAGATGAATCTATTAGTAACAACTTAACTTCTATTAAATTCTATAAGAAATTCTACATTCAAGCATCCAACACAGTTGGTAACTATATCTTTAAATATGATAACGCAATTACTCCTGGTACTGCGGTCTCCTCTGTATTTGGAAACTCAGATACTGGAACACAATATGCTCTACTTGATGATGGTCAAGGGAACATACTATTATACGATATTGTAAACGAACAATTTTTGAATACAGAACAAGGAACGGTCGATTATGAAAATGGAATTATAGAGTTGATTGGTTTTAGACCAGTTCTTGACACTAACTCAGTAATTAGTTTGTACGCTACACCGCAATCTAATGACATTACTGCCATAAGAAGTAATTTGTTAATACTAAATAACAGTAGTGTAACGATGCAAAGTATAAATTGATTGGGGAATTAGTAACAAATGGCTAACGATAACTTTACTAAAACTCCTGCTAAGTTTTTATCTGTCTTTGTGGAGAGAATGGTTCCCGACTATGTTCGGGAAGACCATCCTATGTTCATCACGTTCATACGGAAATACTTTGAGTATTTGGAACGTGAAACTGGTGTAAACGGTGAACTAGGTGAATATAATCAGATAACCGATTTAATTCAGAATATCGATGTTGACCACGCACTCGACAACTTTATTCCAGAGTTTGAGGCGAAGTATCTACACGGTACTCCTCACACTTCTATTGACCCAACGGTTGAAACCACAGACAAATCCTTCCTTACAAAGAATATTCAACCTGTATATAGGCAGAAGGGTACTACCTCTGCACTAGAATTCCTCTTCAGGAGAGATTTCAATACAGATGTTGATACGATGTATCCAAAACAATGGATAATGAACGCTTCTGGTTCTGTATGGTATGAGCCGCAGTGGCTTACGGTACTAACTGACCACGCATCTTCAGACGTTAACCACGAGTATTATGGTGCGACTGATTATGTACAATTGCCTGCGACTGTACGTGACATATACAACAAAAAGATTATAGGTCAAACGTCTGGTGCAACAGCATTCGTGGATATGGACGAGTCCCTATCAACAACAGATTATGAGAAAATACTATTAACAGAAGTAAATGGTGTATTCTTAAAAGACGAATTAATATTTGAAGATGTAGGAACTTCAGGAGTAATTCCGTATAAAGCACTAATCATCTCTGACGGCATAAGAACCGAAGGTGAATGTATTGTTAACGGACATAGATGGACTGATAAGTGGATTAATATCACTGGTCATCCAAATGAAGTTCACTATCTTCACGCCGCTGGTATTAACAGAGAGGGTGGTTCTTTAGTAAAAGGATTAACTTCTCAATCGACTGCCGTTATTAGCAAAACTGATACTGATTGGACTAAGTTTAATCTATTAGAAGTAAGTGGTGATTTTGAACTCGGTGAGAAACTATTCAACGTAGCCGCTAATAATTATTGGGAAAACCCATCTGAATCATTTTGTTCTACGTCTACAGATTGGCCTACATTAGGCACATACACTACTGAGATTGATTGTAAAGCCGCAATGCACCCTGGCGGTATGGATAAGAATTCCCCTTACTTTGGCGAATCTGCATTCCTTGTTTGGTTCCCAGTAGTCGAAATATCAAAAATACTTCAAGACGTTCAACACGACATTCTAACGGGTATCGATACTCCTCCTCTAACACGAGAAGAATGTGAAGTTCTATTAAATTTAGAAACTCAGCCACTCGTAAAAACCGCAGTATGGAAAACGAATGGTCGTTGGTTAGATTCTGGTGCATTCTTATCCTCTGATAGAAAACTACAAGATAACGATTACTACCAAGATTTCTCGTATGTTGTTAGGTCAAATGTACCTATTCAATCATATAGAGAAGTTCTAAAGAAACTAGTTCACCCAGTCGGACTTAAACTGTTTGCTGAATTCTCGTTCCGCTCTACAGTTGATTTGGTAATCGAATTACCTACAGATTATGCCAAGTTAATGGTTGCTATATTCTCGTATCTTGATGTTGCAGTTGATATTTGGGACCAAGAATCAGAACAACACGGTTCTGTTGGCAGGGCTCATACAGGATTTGGAGTCTTCCTTGAGAAAGGCTTCGATGAGTATATCATTGAGATAATGAATAACCTTGATAGCCGTTCTGCACTAATCACTCCTGAAAGATGGACTGATGCAGGAGAGCATTTTGGTGTCGATATAGTCACTGCTAAAGAAGATATCAAAACAATTGGTACAAAACTAACTGAAAAATTATATACAATAGGCGTTCTTAATGATGATATCAAGAACAACATTAGGGCTTGGCCAGAAGAAGTTACGTTTGATTTTTACAATCTTCTCAAAGTTCTGCCTATTACAGAGTTCCCACCATCTGTATCAGAGTTAATCATTAATGATAACTTAGATTCAACTACAGACGGTCGAATGATTTCTTGTGATGTTTATGCGTTAACTGTATTTACCGCACTTCAAAAAGTTGTGGAATGGGTTGAAGCATTCATCCCAGAATCGAAATATGCTCCTGAAAAGAGTTACCAGTTCTTTGAGAGTAATAGAGAAGATACTATTGTTAAGAAAATTTATGGACAAACGAATGATGTTATCGATTCTGTACAGATACAAGCATTTGAAAATGCTCCTACAGAGATACATTCCCACGGAAAGAAGAATGGATTTGCTCCACTAGTTGCAACAAAAGTTACCAAAGGACTTGAATTGCCATTGATGAATGTTGGAGCGGCCGCTTACCACGTTCACGCTTTTAATGGTGACCCAATACCAAATTTAGAAGTTCACGGAAAAGCAGTAACTGCCAATGGACTTTCATATGCTCAAGCACGAGCATTGATGGAACGTGACGCATTTGAGATTCCTGAACTATTAGCAGATGTTCATACAACATCATTTTTGCCAGAAGCCTCTGGGCACGTTCATAAATTTGTAGAGTATCAAATTGTAGATAGACAAAGAGGTCGTGTTGCTAATCCAATGAGTCGGGCGCAAGCAAGACAATTAATTGATGGCGATATCTCTTCTGTTACTCTATATGATAATATAGGAATAACTACTAATGGTGTTCCTGAAACAGATGCAAATGGTATATTCCAAGGAGGAACTGTTGCAGATGCAAATGGCAATATTACGTCTGCTCATTATCACGAATACTTAGTCACTTATAATGCTGATTGGTCATCGGGAGTTTACCTAGATAACGGCGACATACTTGCCGACTTTACTGATTTTCAAGGTAACGATTTAACGCACGGATTTGTTTATACTCCAGTTACCACTTGGATATGTTACAATTATAAACCAGAATTGCCTGTCGACCAAACCGTAACTGACGGTGTTGACTATTCTGGCAATATAATGAATTTACAGCAAAATGTATTTAATTCATTAGATGATGCCACTGTAGCAACATTCTTAGGTGATGCCACATTCACATTCCATCATAAACAAACTTGGCCATCTGATTTAATTCCTAATGTAGATTGGATTGAATTATATTCATCTAATTTTATTCAACAGGTGCCGGGCACAGGCGATGTTGGTGATTTGCTAGGCTCAGTCTTAGTATCTGACCAAACGACAGACATTGCTACAATTCAAGAATGGCCTCTCGACCCTGACAAAATTGTTATTGTTGACCAATCTGGAATTGCATATCTACTACACACTACAACTGGTGTCAAAGAAGTATTTTTCGATTACACATCAATTAACTTGACGATTGGAATTGGACCATTTGGTGCATACGATGAGCGTGGCGCTCTAGGAATCGCCTTCCATCCGTCGTTCTCAACGAACGGGCGTTTCTACGTCTATTATATGACAGAGCAAGGGCCATCGACTGGTAGTTATGGATATCCACTTTCTACATCGATGATTTCTGAATTCACTGCGGACCCAACAGACAATTATAGTGTTGATATCACAACTGAACGTAATTTAATCACACAGCCTCAACCTGATATGAATCATAACGGTGGACAATTAGTATTTGGTCCAGACGGTTATCTTTATATTGGATTTGGAGATGGTGGTAACGCAGGAGATATGGGATATACATCGAATAACACTCAAGCGGGATTCGGACACGGAGTATATGGTAATGCTCAGAACCCAACAGTTCTATTAGGAAAAATCCTTAGAATTGACGTTGACCCAGATACTGCCACTGGTATGCCGTATTCAATACCTGCTGATAATCCATTCACTGGAGTTAATGCAAAACCATATAAAACTGACGGGGAAATGTTTAGAGAAGAAATCTTTGCATATGGATTACGTAATCCTTGGAGATTCTCGTTTGCTTCTGACGGAAAATTATGGGCCGCAGATGTTGGACAAAACAAATTTGAAGAAATTAATATCATCGAATCTGGTGGTAACTATGGTTGGAGAGTGATGGAAGCATATCACTACTTTGAAGAAGACCAAGCAGTCATTAACCAAATGGCAATTGACCAAGGATTTGCAACTACTCAAGAATTCCTAATATCTCTAAAATCCCCTATTCACGAATACAGCCACGGAACTGGTATTAGTATTATGGGTGGCTTTGTTTATCAAGGTAGTCTTTTAACTGGACTGCAAGACAAATATATATTCGGAGATTGGAGTACGGGCTGGCAGGGCACTACTGGTCATCTATATTCTCTAGAAGAGAATCCAGCTGGACTATCTGCACACTTCACAATAACTCCTAATGCAATTAATGGCGCATCACATAGTCACGAGGCTATACTTGATGCTGGACAAGTTGCATTCTGTCAAGCCAATCCAGGAACACCAGTAGTAGTTGTTCAGAGTGATGTAACTCACGCACACCTTTATACTCACACATTCTCAATTATATGGAATGCGACTTTCAATACTTGGAATCTAATAGCACAAACAAACCAAGAGAACCACGATGTATTTACATTTATTGAATACAATGGTAATGTAGGGTACACTAGAAAGAGCCTTTCTTTCTGGGACCCAGTAACAGAAGTGGTTACTCTAACAACCCATAATGAATCAGTAATGACGATGGGGCAAGACAGTTCTGGAGAACTTTATATATCTACCAGAGTAGGAATTGATAGTTACCAAGGTAGTGGAATTAATAATTGTGATATACACAAACTAACAGAAACATTTGATTCATCTACAGCAACTGGTGCCGCGGCACAAATACCTGCTTCTGAAATGGCTCACGTCCACGGATATAAAATAGTATATAATGTTGACACCGAATTATTTTCTGCACTAGAGATATCAGATATTGAAATGACTGTCTGGGATGCTTTCTTCCCAATATGGCATTGGAATCTACCACAGTCTCACATTCATCCAGTTATTACTTCTTGGTCAGGGCTTATAGACGAAGATATACTTCTTGGTTCCTCTGCTGGCTGGCACTTGAATCCTACATCTCTAGTTTGGGAACCATATGATACTGGCGCCGACACTCCTTGGCAAGCAATAACTGATGACAACGATGGCTCATCTTTTTATATTGAATATGCTCCAATTGTTGAAATATTGGGAGCGAATGAATATGGCGAAAACGCTCACATTCACTATTTCAATAGTGAATCACTAGACTCGTTTGGTCCTAACTCAGACCGTATTGCAGTACCAATTACGAGAGTTCAGGCGGACTCTCTAGCAAATGGCGGGGTAACTTCTGTTGAAGTATATTCTTCTATTGAAGATTCTGGTCAGCATCAACATTATCACGTATATAAAATTATGTGGAATCTTTCTACGCAACAATTTGTTGCAGACGAAATGGCTGAAATGTGGGACCTTAATGGAACAGGACAATTCAGTGCCGTAGAGACACACCTACGAACACACGAACATACGCTTTTAGTTAATGGTATAACGACCCATCTAGGATGGAACGGTACACCATTGTATACTGCACCTGATATTACATTATCAAATGCACACGATTGGGATAATCTAGAAGGTTCACAATTAGACCACGTTCACGCTTTTAATGGTACTAACCTAGACACTCTCGGCTCACACACGGGAAGACAATCAGTTGCATTAGATAATAATCAAGCAACAGATTTGATAAATGGCGAAGTTGCTGAAATTAAAGTATTTTCATCTATCGCTAACGGAGACCATTATCACGGAGTTACAATTACATACGATGCAAACACTTTAAGTTTTGTTGCATTAGATACTGAAAAATGGGAATCAAGTGACGGTCATCAATTCTATTCTGCCGACCCACGTTCTCACGCTCATCCAACAAATGTCTCGAACCTGTTCTCACGACCAGGGTATAATCAGATAATGGAAATTCTACCTACGTTTGCTTCTCCTGGATATCCATATCCTGGTGGTTCGCATCCTCACTTTCATAATTCGACTGTAGTTGGTCCCTTTGCTGAAGGGGTTTTAACTGGACAAATTTCTTACGCCCACGGAATGACGATTGCACAAGCAATGCAACTGATTGACGGAACAGTTGATTTTGTTACTATATACGATTCAATTGAGGGTGCTCACTTTCACGAGTACACAATCAAATGGAATACTGTAGATAATATATTCTATGCGTTTTGGTCGACTACTTGGATTAAAGGTGGAATTGAAGATGCACTTCAAGACCCTGCTAAATATTACGTATCACAGGTTGAGATGGCCGCTGAAGGACTTCACTGGCACAACTTGACAATTGACTGGAATCCAAATTTACAGTTGGTCCCACAACAAACTGGCGGTAGTATATATACTACAAAGACAACATCAACTGATGAAGTTCTTTCGGCATCACCAAGTATTGTTATTACGCAACAATCAACAGAATTACTACCAGTCACTACAACGTATAATGACCAACCAGCGACTGGTGACACAACAATAGTGGTTACATATAGTGATTTGATTACGACAACAACTACGTCTACGACTCAAATTACAACAACAACTACTGATGTTGTGTATTACTCTGATTTTGAAGATTTAACTACGGTTGGTGACCCAGTATATACTTCGGCTATTACAACAAGTGCCTCTTCTAATGAAGTGGAAGATTTAACGGAAAGAAAGACGTATTTGAATACGGTTCTACAGGCTAATAATCCACCTATTGTTCAAATGCAACCTTCATTTATGGCTGGTATCGGAAGTCACGACCACCTGCTTTATGAGGGATGCTCTTTGGATTCTGCGGGTGTCAATGCAGGAAGAACTTGTGAACCGATAACTTTGTTACAGGCTAATGAATTAATTAATCAACAGAATGCGAACTACGGTATTATATTCTTTGATTCTCCTAACGGGGCACAATCCCACTATCACGGGTATTCGATAAAATTCAATCCTAACCAAGGTTTAAAAGGAACATTTAATTGTTCTGGTATTTCTCAATGGGATATTGTACCAGGCACATCAACATATGTACATAAATTTACATTATCTGGTGGTTTCCATAGTCACGATTATTGGATATCACAAGCAGATTATGTTTCTCTTATTGGTGGAACATACATAACAACACCACAAAGAGATGACACGCACAGGACGTCATATACACACGAAATCGTAATTGCGTGGACCGGGAGCACATTTGACTTGATATCACAGACTAGTCCGTTTGATAATCACGATACAATATCATATCTAGGAAGTGTTCCAATTGGTGGCCAGTGGTCACAAAACACAGCAGGTTCAGGAGCGGGAGACCACGTTCACGGAGTAACTGTAAACGATAGCAACGTATGGCCAGTACCGGCATAAGTTGTGAATATTTTAATTAAAAAAACATATAAATAGTTCTGATTAAGACAGCAGAACATTATAATTTAAGGAGTTAGCAAAATGGGTGCAATTGTAACCAGTAAATTCAGAACACAGAACTTGATGGTTTTCATCGACCAGTTCAAAACTACTGGTTCTGTTGACGACAACTTCCTGTATCTCGGGTTTGGGCGAAATGACGCTTGGCCAGACGATGCTCAAGGAAATGACGAAAGTTCAGGTAACTTTACACTACCTGACCCACTAGATGAAGATGAATCACAGTATTGGACCGACATTGTTGGTACCAAACGAATTCAGAATGATGATATTTCACCAGTGTTACCCCGATTAAATTGGGAAACAGGTGATACTATCGCATTTGACGGAGATGCCGCAAACGGTATCACAGGAATTGATGAGCCTGGCCGTTCTTTCGTATCTAAAATAGGAAGTCACTCAGTAGTAATGAACTCAGAATACAGAGTTTATATGTGTACAGGCGAACCATCAGGTGGTAAATGTTATATTGCAGGAGTATTTGATGGCGGAACAGCGGCATCACGTACAGTCTGTGAAAATACTCTCGGTGGATTGTGGCTGCCAACTGGCGCCTCTGAAGAGCCAACAGGCTATACAGGAGATGCGGCAGGACTTGTAGCACAATCAATTAGTACATCTGATAATTATGTTTGGACATTCTTATATAAACTAGAATTGAACGACATTATTAACTCAACTACAAACGATTGGATGCCAGTTATATCAGGTACAGGCGTATTAGCCGGTTCTGAACAAGCAGATTTTGGCGATAGTGATTCAATCTTTACAGCAAAAACTCACCACGGTTTGATTCACGTTAGACTTGAAACCTCAGACGGTTTCCCAGAAAACGATGACTTTAGACAGATTGGATTGCTACGTAATCCAGAACTTGCCGGTGGCGGAACTAAAGCCCAAGCCTCTGTATATGCAGATGCGGATGTTAGTTTGCAAACGGATAGTGGACAGTTGATTTACTTAGAGAATCGCCGAGCGATTACTCGTGCTTCTGACCAGATAGAGGATTTGAAACTCGTAGTTGAATTCTAAGAAACAGTTTAGGATGTTATATATGTCTCTCCAACTATTGGAGAGACATTAAAGATGATAAAATATATTTTAGGATAATAGCGAATGGCATATAACTTCAACACATCTCCATATTATGATGATTATAATCCGGATGATAAATTTTTAAAGATTTTGTTCAATCCAGGGCGTGCAGTGCAGGCTCGGGAATTGACCCAAATTCAATCCATTCTTCAAAACCAAATGGCATCTTCTGCCAATCATATTTGGAAAAATGGGTCCCCGGTAGTTGGTGGTGAAGTTAGTATTGCTAAACGAGAATGGATTCAATTAGCGACAGTAGATACTACTTGGCTAAATCGTATTGTATATGGCGAAACATCGAATGCCGTAGCAGTTATTGAACAACTTCACGATGACGAAACACAACCAATATATTACTACAGAGTTCTTTCTGGAACTTTTGCTCAATCTGAAAATCTGTTAACATATGATACTGTTTGTGATGGCGGATTCGATGCGAACGGAGAGTGTGCTGACAACTCTTGGTATGATGCAACGGTAATCTATAAGGCAGGCGTAATTGTAGCAACAGGTAGGGCACTAGAAGCCAGAGTCGATGATGGAGTTTATTGGCTAAATGGATTCTTTACTCCTGTACTAGCACAAACTATTTTCATCGACCCACTTACCGCGTCACCCACGCTTAAAGTTGGATTCGATATTGAAGAAATCATTGTTGCATCTACTACAGACCCAAGACTTCTCGACCCTGCATCTGGTTTCTATAACCAGAACGCACCTGGTGGCGACAGATATCAAATTTCACTCAAACTAATTAAAGAAGTTGATTCGGCTGAAGCCAACAAGTTTATGTGGTTGATGGATGTTACAGCAGGAGTCATCACCACAAAATATGAATCAACAGATTATTCGCTTCTCAGTAATGAGATGGCACAAAGAACATTTGACGAAAGTGGTAACTACACGTTAAACCCATTCCCAATCGAATTTAAAGCGGGTTCAACGGCAGATAAATTTAAAGTTAAAGTAGAACCATCAAAAGCGTATATTAACGGATATGAACACGAACTGCTTTCTCCAATTCACGTTGAAGCCGATAGAGCAAGAACTACTCGCCACGTGGCGAATGACCATATCGTTCCTGAATTCGGACCATACTTTGAAATTGCTTCGGTTGATGATATCAATGGCGTATTCAATGTGGTTAATAAAGAATATGTTATATTTGTCACAGACACAGGATATACTTCAGCGACTGCCAATCCAGGAACTATCGGAACAAGAAAACGTATTACTCACCTAACTAAAGTTGGCACAGCATACAGAATTTATATAGAAAATGCTGACGGTCTTGACGCAATTGCACCTTGTCAATATATCGTATCAGAAACTAATGCTGATGTATATGCTAAACTTTCTCGTCCTACAGGTGTCGCAGTTAAGAAAGGGGTTAATTATCCTTGGCTTTATGAAGTCCACGGACTCACTTCTGCATTAACTCTTGGACAAGTAACATATTCAACACAAAAGAATTTAACATCAATACTTTCTGGAGCAGTTGCTTCAGTACCCGCAGTGTTCAACGATATGCACTGGCAACGTATTCTTTATATTTGGGATGAATTTTCTAACGAAGTCATACCTCAGAATGGTACAGTTGCTTCAGGAGACACCTGGCAAGCAGACTTATCAGGAAATACAACTGCACTTATAACAATCATCGACCAAGCAACAGGCAACGCTTCTACGGCTCGCTCAGGACACAACATCTCCATTATGGCAGATATGTATATGTCTAATGCTAACTGGAGAGCAATATCATACGCCACAAACTCTGGCGACTCTGTATTAGATGCTACTACAGATACATTAATTCTTACCCACGCGGTAGATGAAATTGTATCTATTATCGCACCTGACACATCGGATGTTACTTCTTCCTTTACATTCCATTCTGGAGACACTGATACTACGCTGACTGATGCTAAACTCGTATGGAACGATGCACTTAATCCTAGTCAACCAGGTACATATACTGTAACATACAAATCATTTACTCTTGGTAATATTACAACTGCTCAGTATAGGTGTATCAACTCTTATACCGATTCTGGTGTTATATATGATAATGTGTATAATTATAGAGATAGCAAGGCTGTAAACCACAGTATTGCAGATATAGTAGACTTTAGAGCCTCGGATGACGATTACGCAGTTGGAACATATTTGCCACTGCCTACTTCAAATATATCCGCGTCTTATGATTTCTATCTTGGTAGAAGAGATAGATTAACAATCAATGATGATGGCCTAATAAAGATTAAGCAGGGATTCCCATCTACTGAACCAGTTCTTCCAACTGAAGAATTGAATGAGATGACTTTGTATAATCTGTTCATTCCGCCTTATACATATGACCACAAAAATATTAACGTATCTCACGTAAAGAATAAACGATTTACAATGAAAGATATTCGTGGTATAGAAAATAGACTTGAAAATTTAGAATACTATACTGCACTTAATCTTCTTGAAAAAACTACCGCCGATATGCAGGTACTTGATACGGAAGGGCTACAAAGATATAAAAATGGAATCTTAGTTGACCCATTCGTAGACCACGGTATTGGGGATGTTATCGATGAAGCATATTACTGTTCTATTTTCCCAGAAGCACGTATATGTACTGTACCATATGAAATGTATGGTATGGATATGGAAGGTGGCGTCAATACAAATATTAAATCAAACAGAATAACATACACACTTGATTACGATGTTGTTGAAGCGTGGATTGGGCAGCCTTGGGGCTCTCAAGTTATTAACTTGAATCCATTCGCAAGAAAATCTTGGGTTGGATTCTGTGTGCTTACTCCTCAATCTGATACTTGGTTTGAAGAATTATATATGCCAGATGTTATCTTACAAAATGAAAATAACAATGCCGTATTACAACAAGTCGAAAATTTCGGAACACAAACACGATGGAACGCTTGGCAGACTACGTGGTCTGGATGGGCTGATATTGGTGGAAGAAATAATGTAACATCGGGCACAGAAACTACGTTTGGTGGTGCCGGTGGACAAAGAGCATTCACGACTGGCTCAGTCAACAATAGATTTGGTATCAGTCGCCAGCGTACTGCTTGGAGAAATATCACTAGTACGGAATCTTGGAGTCAAAATCAGCAACAAACTAATAACCAAGTAAGAAGTGGTGAACGCTCTTGGATGGAAATTAATGATATTCGTACACAAGTCGGCGATAGATTTGTAGACAGTTCTGCTATTCCTTGGATGAGGTCTGTTCCTGTAACTATCGATGTAGACAAACTTCGACCAAATACTGTAATGCACTTTGAATTTGATGAAATTAATGTGGATGCTTATATCACACCAGAAGGTGGTGCTATGGGTGACCCAGTAATGACTTCTAGTATAGGACAACTAAGAAACACCGTATTACAAATCCCTTCAGAGGGACCAGATGGGGTTAGAATCAGAACGGGTATGAAGTTACTCACAATGAAAGACCATTATGAAGACCCTACTCTGATGACTACACAAGCAGTTGGTATCTTTACCTCTGCTGGAACGCTTGATAGACGCCAAAGAGATATATTATCAACGCTTGAAAACTTTACCGTAACACAAGCAATTTCAGATACTCAATCAATCCTTGGTGGACAACGAACTGTTGCACGTTCACGAAATACTAGTAATGTCAGAACAAGCAGAAGTGTTACCGAGTGGTATGACCCAGTCGCAGAATCGTTCCTTGTAGCGAATGAAGATGGTGGTGTGTTTGTAGATTCAATTGACTTGTATTTCTGGTCAAAGGATGATGAATCAACTCCAGTTCGTGTAGAAATTAGAACAATGTTGAATGGTTATCCAACTACTACAGAAATACCAATGGCATCCAGAATGTTATATCCTAATGAAGTTTCGACTTCTTCAAATGGTTCGGTAAGTACACGATTTACTTTCGCTGACCCTATTTACTTAATGAACCAAACAGAATATTGTTTTGTTGTGATATCCGATTCATTGAAATACAATATGTTTATTTCTGAATTAGGAGAAAATGATTTAGCAACTGGTACATATATCGGTGAGCAACCATATCTTGGAAGTTTATTTACTTCTCAGAACAACACAACTTGGACCGCGGAACAGTTAAAAGATATTAAATTCCAAATGAATAAGTGTGCTTTTGAAACTACAGGAAATCTTCAGATTAATATGAAGCCGTACTCTGGAATCAAAGAAGCGGCATCATTTATGCCTAACTTCCAGCCACTAGTTCTCTCAGGAACAACTTTAGAGTTTGAAGCCATTCTAAATGGAGACACAAATAATATTATTGGCGGAGTTCTCGACAACGAAGACGTTATTTTAGAAAATGTCGTATCACTTGACGGCTCACAAACAATCGCTGGTGGTTATCAGTATACTCCATTGTCATATACTGCTTCTTTTGCCTCAACGAATGCTAACCTATCTCCTGTTATAAACAAAGAAAGATTGTCAACAGTTCTTGTTAACAATGTTATTTGGGATACTGCTCCTACTGTTAAGAATCAGATGGGAATATATCAAACTAAGGATGTTAAGTTGGCGAATTTCGCTAGTGACTTACAAATGTTCCTTAGTGTACAAGAAGTTCCTAATACATACGTAAAAGTTTACTATGATACTGGCACAGTTGTACCACGTTATATCACAGTTGTTCCATATACAAACATTATTACTCACGGTGATTATAATGTTAATGATTTTGAGGAGCAATATGCCTATATTTATCCATCAGGAAGTAATAGTCCTGAAAATACAATTACTGCCCAGCAATCAGGAATAGCCGCTTGGAACGGAACAATCGTTACAGGTGGTGCATCCGGGCAAGTATCTACTGCATATGTTGATGGCGATGATGACCCAGCCAACTTAACTAAGATGCACTTAGTTGACCTTTCTAATATGAAGGCTATTATTAGAACTTGCTTTATCTCGACCCACGATTTAGCCGGGGTCGGAGCAGATGTAACTACTGTCGGAGCAGGAGCAGGAACTGACTTAACTCTATATGAAGTAGATGATATTTGGTTCGGCACTTGGGATGATGATTTAGACAGAAAGTTCTACAGAAAGATACTTAATGCAGATACTACATATTCAAAAATTGAAGTGGCTGTATTGGAGATTGATTCTATTGTACCAACAGAACATCCTGACTACCCAATTGGACTCGCAGTTGTTGAAGAAGCGCCAATCTCCTGGAGAGAAATGAAAGATAGTGGCGTTACATTGACAAACTCTTCTATTCTTACAGATATGGAATTTATTGAACATACGTTCACTCCGTTGAAGAAAGTACCTGATGAGTTTGACCACTTTAGAATTAAAATTGAATTACATACAACTCATAGATGCTATTTACCAGCAATCCGAGAGATGCGTGTTTTGACGCTTACTTAGGGGGAATAGAATGCCTACTGAACCAAAATACCATAAAGACATTTATACCGGGGCTGTGATATTTACAGACGCAAATGCGTACTCTATTCGTAAAAAGGTCATTGCAAAGCAGAAATTAGCAAACCAAGCCAAGAAGGACTCTCAAAGAGTTATAAATAGTCTAAAGAACGAAGTAACAGGGCTAAAGAAACTTGTGTACGAATTGATTGAAAATCGAGGGGATTAGACTAGATGGCAACTGGAAGCACAACTATACCATACGTAAGAAAGGATGAGACCTTCAAAACGTGGCGTGAACGCACAAACCAAATGATTCAACAACAGAATAATTTTGTTAGGATGCAAGAGTTCCAAATGTTAGGAGTTAGTGACACATATGTTACCACATCTATGCAGTTGAACTATCAAAGCGAACTAGCGTCCGAATAATTTATAGGAAATAATATAAAAATGGCACATTATACAGGTCACAAATTCTCACTTACAGAATTGAATACAATTGAGCAACAGAAGAGTTCCTTCTTGGACTCTCTGAATATTAAACTGGACGCTCCTGACCTACTTGTCAAAGACCTCGCCTTGATGCTGAAGTCTTTGGAAGTGATGGAAAACCTCGAACATCTGCCAGAATATAAAGACTTTCTGATTAATGTTGCTGGTCGTTCACAACAATTCGTATCTCCAACAGAGATGATTCCCAATGGTGGAATGGATGTTACTTACTCGACTACGAACTTGATTCAAAATTCCTCATTCGCCTCTGATGCGTTTGAAGTTGAATTGCTCAAGAACAGTGGTTTTGATGTTCCTATTGATTTATCGAAGCCTTGGTCGAATGGAATTGCATACAGATTTGATTCTCTATTCACTGAAGGAACTCAAATTGTTTCAGCATACACCGATGGTGCCCAAGTCGCACTTACTTGGTTCGAAGCAGTTTTAAAACCTAATACACAATACAAGTTCGCATATGACTTATCAGTTAGTGATGTTAACTGGGACCTTCCAACAGGCGCCAAGAATATGGTCGATATGTTGGCTCCAGATACTGCAACTTTCTCTGAACAAGGCGGCGGACCAGCACCAAGAACATTTATTGCCTCAGTAATAGAAGACGAACTTCTAATACGACCTACCTGTTCTGATTGTTCTAACAATCCTTCTATCTCAGACCAAGCAACTTGTGAAGGCGTTGGCGAGACTTGGACAGTAATCACACCAGAATATCTTACTTCAGTTGCCGCAATGGAACTTGCTTGTACAAGTGGCGGTGGCTATTGGTTCGAGGGTGCAATTAACAATCCTCTGACTCAAACACATACTATTGTTCCTTATCACGTTGAAGCGAGAGAAGGCGACACAATCATCTTTAATAATCCAGACACCAACATCTTGGTGCATAACGCTGTTTCTGATGATAATGTATCCTTTGCTTCTCCTGACCTTTCGCCTGGCGAGTCGTGGTCTTGGGTAGTAGATGGATATCACGATTTATATTTTCACTGTACTTTCCACCCTCTTGAAGAAGGAAGATTGTCCAGTACGACTAATCACAGATTTGTCTATTCACTTGGTCACGGACTAAACCCTGGTGACACAATTAAGATTCCTATTAACTATGGCGCTAACGTAGCCTTACCTGCACTATCTAATTCTTATAATATTAGTCTAGTAATGCCACAACTCTGTACCTCAATTGGTGGTGCAGGAAACCAGAACGTAATAGAATCACTTTATCACGACCTTTCACTTACTGACTTAGTATCATTCCAATCGGGTGATGTTGAGACTGACCCGAATGCTACTGTCCCAGTTGTTGTCACCTTCCAAGGTGGTAGTGATATTAATACAATAAATGCTACGGCATCGACAGTAGTTGTTGGTGGTGTAATCACTACATTAAATCTAGTCGCCGGTGGTTCTGGTTATATCAACAAACCTACGATGTATATCGCAGGTGGTGGTGGAGCAGGAGCAACTGGTACTGTCGGATTTGACGGTTCAGTAGATTCTATCTCTATTACCGATGTTGGTAGCGGATATAATTCTGTTCCCCTAGTTACTCTCTCTGCACCTAGTGGTTCTTTAGTTGCTGATGGAGGAACTGCAATCCAGGCTACTGCCACAGTAACGGTTACCTCGGGTGGGGAACTTGATGTAATCACAATCACGAATGCTGGTAGCGAATATTCTACTCCTCCAGCAATAACATTTATTGGCGGAACTCCAGTAACAGTTGGAGTTGCTAGTGCAACGATTGATGGAACAATTACTTCACTTACTCTAGACCAAGGCGGTACTGGTTATGGTTCAGGCGGAAGCACAACGGGTGGCGGAGCAGTTGTTGGAGTTGGAGAGCGTAAATGGGAAGATTATATCATTACGGCTGTTCAAAAAGGTGATGCACGAGTAGATGTGTTCTTTGATGATTATTATCAAATCGGCCACATTCATACTGGTGAACTAACAACCGCAGAATTTGCCACAATTAAAACTGGCACAAACGTAATTTCTATGAGTACCACAAACGGAACTGGCGCTGGAGATAACTCTCCTCACGCTCACTCTGTTACATTCAACTGGAACCCTGCACTAAACGATGGTGCAGGAGCAATGTATATAGTTGGAATGACGGGCTCACACACTCACTTGATGAACGAATATTTTGAGATTCTTGGTGGTACTAATATCGAATTGACCAACTTTGGTCATTATCATCAAATCGTACTTGATATCACAGATGAGGCTACACTAAAAGCAAGTCCTCTAGTCGGTGTCACACAAGACACTGATGGAACTTGGAGTCACACTGGTGGTGCTACGAAGATTGGTACTTCAAACTACGGAACTTCAGACCCACAACATTTTCACACAGTTGAATATGGTTGTATCGACCCTGCAAATGATACTTACATCATTATATCAATTGACCAACATATTCACGATTTTGATAGAGTATATTATCCTGGCTCAAGTCAATTTACAGTCGGACAATACGACTTTGCATTAGGTGGGGATGACTTAAATCCAACCACAATCGCAACTCCGTTCACAGATATTTTAGGATATGTTAAGAAAGAGCGTGGCATCGAATCAGATGGGCACGAACTTAAAGCGGGCGACAAGATACATTATCAAAACGTATATAACGGAATTCATCACGGTAATACAAATTACTTCGTTGACTATGTTATCGATTGGGACCACTTTGCATTAACTGAAACAGTAATTTATCCTCTAGAAAATGCCCCAGGCACAACTCCAACATTCTTTAATGTTATTGAATCATATGAAGTTGTTGCTGATATGGCATCCTTTAGATACGAAGTTGAACGAGATTTAACTAACCACGTTGGTGACCCGTTCATCTCTGGTGTAGAAGTTTTATGGTCGAGACCAAGAACTGTTAAATCAGTCAATCACGCATTATCAGTTGGTGATGTTGTTCAGTTACCATCTGGACCACAACCATACACTCCTACTGAATTACCTGGAGCAATGAATAACCACACAGTTGTTGCCCTTGGTGACGGTTACGGACCGACTGACGGATTCGAGATTTTTGTTGATACAAATGCCACAATAACGGCCGCTGACCCTGCGGTGACTACAGTTGAAGGTGCTCAAGATAGCCCTTGGTTCTGGTCTTGGCACGATATGTCAAATATATCTTACTTCCCATATCAACGTGATATTGCCGAAACAGAAGCACTTGGTGGAAATGAAGGAACAAGTGGAGGATTCAACTTATTCCGTGGTGGTAAATACACATTCATAAATCACGCTTGGGCTGCCTCAGGGCACGTTACTGCTCCTGACCCATTCACTGGCGTAATGCAAGATATGTATATGCACGCCGCTGGTATTAAAGCGATTACTGGTGGAGGCTGGGATAACCTAGTTCAAGCGGGTATGGCGAGAGGCATTGGCGAACCAAATGAAGGTTATCATTGTGTATCTAAAAATGCAAGTCACGGATTAACAGTTGATACCGGGGCACAAAACGACTTTACCAGTCTTGAGGTTCCAGGAACTTGGGTCTCAGACCAACCATTCCCAGTTTGTATGAATTTGAGCGGATGGTGTGAAGAACTAAACGTATCTGGTTGGTATTACAATGGCGTTGATACAATGTCAGTATGTAATGCACTTAACCCTAATGATGATGCCGGGCTAGCACAATGGAGAGTGTCACAGTGGATTGGTAACTTCTCGAAAGAGTTTACTTGGAAAATCCCAGAAGACTTCGGCCTTACAGGCTCTGATGGAGTAACTGGATTCGGACCATTCAATAGTCCTGGAGATACTAATCTATTCTTCGCAGTAACAGATGATGGTGGACTATACAAATTTGACAAACAAGGAATGATTGAGGGAACAAACAGAACTCTCAACTTGTATCGCGGTGGTACATATCGATTCAGAGTTAACTCCGCGGGACATCCAATGTATGTGACTACTGATGACGGAAGTCACTTTACCCCAGGCGCTTACTTCGGAGAATATCTCCTAGGTGTTACTGGCTCAAGAGCAGAAGAAGGAGCAGGAAATCAAGCAGACCCCGGCTCTGAATTCGGACTTGATGCTTTAGGAGTTGCTAAATACGAAATTCTAGAATTTACTGTTCCTATGGTTGCTCCAGACACATTGTATTATCAATGTGGTTGGCACGCATCTATGGTAGGTATGTTCAATATTATTGATATGCCTGTATTTGCCGCGGGAGATGATATCGTAGTTTATTATCATCACGGACAAGAAAATATGTACACTCCATTACACATTCTTGATAAAATTCAAGTTGATAATGGAACAGGAAATGATTACTTCCAAGTACAACCAGAACCTGCCAATGCGTTCCCAGTTTTGAACACTCAAGCAGATTTGTTAGAACTTGGAAATCTAGTAACCGCAACCGGTGCTGGAGCAATACCTAAGATTCAGGCAATGAACATTGAACTTGGTACAGTACAATACATCGACCCTCTAATAATGATTCCGGGAACTACTTCTGAGCAATTCTTAGTTACAAACTCTAATGGCGGACTAGCGAAAGTTTATATGAGTGTTGACCAAAATCAAAGGTCGAATATTGTACTTGATAATGTTTCTTTCAAAGAAGTTGTTTGGACAGAGTCCGGCGGCTGGAATATCTCAGGCGGAACCGCTTCAACTGCGGCAACGACTCCTGGATATATTGAACAACTTATTACAGGTACAGTTGTCGCTGGAACCACTTATGAAATTCAGTATGATATTATTGAATCGTTCAAAGATGGATTCGGAGCAGAGAACGGAACACTTACATCGGCTCTAATGGGCGATACAACTATTCTAGGCACCTCAAACACACTAGTAGGACACTATTCTGAAACTGTTGTTGCTCCAGCAAACCCTCAGATATTCAGACTATCAAGTACTGGTGCAGGTAAGATTGATAATATTTCAATCAGAGAACGTGTTACTGGTCAGAATGCTTGGTATATGGGTGAAGGTTGGACCACACAAATGGGCAAAGCCTATATTGACGGCACAATCGCATCAACAACTGAAATTAATCAGACTCTAGCAATAGACCCTGGCAAGTTGTATGAAGTTAAATACAATGTAAATGATATGGACCCAACCAACAACGGAATGACTGGTAGACTTCGTGTTGCACTTGGCTCTAATGTCAATCACCTCATAGAAAACTGGAACTTTGATATCACTGACCCAACAGCAATTAATTGGGCAGTTTCTGGTGTAGATGTATCTATAGCAAATGATAAATTATCCTTTATGTCTTCGGTCAACGGAACGGCTACATATACTGTTGCCAGCACAATGACTAATAATGCTAATTACGAAGTCACAATTGATACTGTATTAAATGATACTAATATTCTGACTTTCCAAGTTGGACCAGGACCAAATGGAAGCCATCAACACCAGTTCCAAATGTCACAAGATGATGCTGATTGGTTAATGGCTGATAATACTCGTTCAAGAGCATTCCCTCAGAGTGATGGATATCACGCTGAAACATATACTCACGAGTTTACTATTAGTTATCAAGCGGGAACTTGGACACTGAATAGTCAGACTATTCCTGAAGGGCACGAGCACCTTACATTGATTTCTACTACAGTTAATAATCCAACAATAGAAATAATGATTGGTACTGTAGTCCAGAAGACAATTAGCACTTCGGGCATTCATCACATCGATTTGATTGGCACACCTAGTGACCAATTTGTTATCAGACTGAATGGTACAGGTATAATAAATTCTATCAAATTACACGAAGAAGATATACCAGTTCTTGATTATGACACTGACGGTCTTATCCAGAATGGTGTACGTACACATCACGTAAGAGCGGGTGATAGCGACAGCAAAATCCACTTCATATCTGATGTAGACAATAATCGACCTGAATTAAATACTCCTTTCTGGGTTAACACCGGATTTGAAGGAACAATTGATGATGTTTCTGTTAGAGAAATCGAAGAGAAATGGACATTCGCTCCTATGCAAGGTGCTGATGCGTATGTCAATCAAGTAAGCAAACAAATATATACATCTGGTATTGGTACTTCTGCAAGAGGTATTGCACATATCAGTTTTGAAATCACAGATAAATTGAATTATAAAGTATCTTTTGATATTGATAGACCTACTGATTCCGTTATTAAGATTGGTCCAACGCCTGATTCAGATGCGTACGGAAGTATGGTTATAGTTGCAAACGACACAGACGGCTCTAAAGACTTTATCTTTACTGCACCTGTTACTGGCAACGCATTCTTAACCCTATCAACTACTGGAAACGGATTCACATATTGGGATAATATCTCAGTGAAATCAGTTCCTAATCTTTCTTCTGATGAGTATCTACTATTAGCACGTTCAATGAATGTCTTTGGGGTTCCTATCGGTGGAGAAGAAAGATGGCAAGATGCCCATCTTGATATGAAGAATGCAGATTACGTTGGACAGCCTATTGCTGGAATGCGTACACTTGAATCATTCGGAGAATCTGTAGTTGAAGATTACTATGACGTTAACAAGCGTTCTAATGATATTCTTAACCCACCTATCTCACTATCGTCTATGAGTGTTACATTTGGTACAAGAGCAGTCGCGGCAATAACCCCGTCTTGTTCTAATCCACTATACTTTAATAGCGTAGATTGTATTGAAGTGAATGGTACTTGGGCAACCTTAGTATCTGAATTCTGTTCAAACGGAATATATGACACTGAAGCGGGTTGTGTTGAACCTAACGGAACTTGGAGTGCAGGAACTTGTTCAGCAATTGCCGAAAACAATGAAGCCTCTTGTATAAATTCAGGAACTTGTTCAGATGCACAGTACAACAATAATGAAACAAATTGTACTAACGCTGGAACTTGTTCTAATGGTGCTTACTACGACCAAGTAAACTGTGAAAATAATGCAGGAACTTGGACGAGTGCAGGAAATACTTGGTCGAGTGCAGGAAATACTTGGACCCCAGGAACTTGTACTGACTTAGGATTCTCTGATGAAGCCTCTTGTATCGCACCTAGAGCCACGTGGTCTCCTGAAGTACCAGCACAATGTTCTGATAATACTTTCATTGATGAAGCCACTTGTATCGCACCTAGAGGAATTTGGGATGATACAGTTGTAAGCACAATGCCTGGAACAGTTGTCGAAGTAATTGGAGACGGTATTGACCCATTATGGGTAATCACAGTAGGTGGGGTTGTGCAAGCAACTACCGCAGTGTTGCTACCTACTAAAGTTTCGTTCACAGTGAATGAAGCGACACCTCTTGGTGACCAAACATTCGTTATCACTAACACTGATGGTGATACTGCTACATTGGCAACAACTTTCAATGAAGAGACCACCT
>Ga0209090_10000129_pt1 | contig 45179 bp, 69 predicted proteins | sample ArcticOcean_MG_C_9_FD_187432 | JGI IMG/M metagenome (GOLD analysis project Ga0209090, IMG submission 187432) | Marine microbial communities from western Arctic Ocean - ArcticOcean_MG_CB2_152 (SPAdes) (version 2) | ecosystem: Environmental > Aquatic > Marine > Oceanic | place: Arctic Ocean... | reverse complement strand
TGTCAATCCAACGTGCAATTAGATCATCTGCTTCTACTCTCTTATTCTGTAATACTGTGACGTTTGTTTTTGTTTTTATGAAGTCTACGAAATCATCATAGCACTCCCAGAACACATCATTCTCTTCTTTCTCTTTCTCAGTCATTGCATCGGCCATTTCTTTCCTATTTCTCTTATAGGGTGCATAATGATCCTTACGCCATGATCTACCTTCTAGGCAGAATATAACATGAGATCCATCAAAGTCTCCCCATGCTTTTTTAATAGATGCAAACATGATATGTATAGCCATGCCTATTTTTTCAGAGGCATCACCTCTTGTAACGTGTCTTGCTCTAAAGAATGTGTTTGCAGTATCTACTAATATGTGTGTCATTGTACAATTATAACACGAGTTTGGTTTATAATCAACCAATGTTCTTTGGTAGTGTGGGGTTCATTCCGTGATAAAAGTGAGGGTACCAATGTATATAATCAATTATTTCTTTGGTATTTGCAAAGAATCTGTTTGTGAAAGGTGCAAGTATATTCTTGTGTGTTGTCTCTATCCAAGAGTATATGTATGCTTCTTCAATTAGATCCAACCCTTGTATATCGATATCCTTGTTCTCTTTGATTGCAGTGATAATGTCTCTGGCTCTATAACGTGTTTTTAGTTGTGGCAGTAGATCAATAAACTCTTGATATAAAGCAACACTGCTATCGTCCAGTTTTAAGTCTAACTTAAATTGTTCGCCTATAATTTTTATTTGCTCAAAAAACTTTGTTTGATCCCAAAAACTGTCCACAGGAAAATAACGTGCATTGTCTAGTTTTTTCTCCCTATATGTTTTGTCGATAGTCATAAGTCCATGATTTTGGATATCACTAAAACCTAATTTACAAAAATCACGCAGGATAAAACGAGGAAGCACTTTGTTTATCTTAATTCCGTAAAGTTTTTCTATGCTTTCAGCATCATTAAAAGATTTATCTATAATAATATTGTTACTCTGTAAATCTTGGGCTTTATCTCCTGCTCGAATATACACTATTCTTTGCAACAGTAAAACATCCTCTGGTTCGATGGTTATAACTATGTGAGGCTGATCTACAGGATCCCACCCCCAAAGATGTGGATGAGTACGTTTAAAAAAATTAGAGTAATCCTCTTCTTGTAAATTATGTGCTGTTCCTATTTTAGTAAACGGTGTCATATTGATAGTAGGTGTCAGGCTACTATACCTATCAAGCATGTGCCTCAAAAAATTTCCATGTGTGCTACCTTGAAATGCTATATTAATCATTAGTTAATCTCTAGTAAATATTTAGAGTCGTCCAAGTCATGTATGATTGTGTTTTGAGTTACCACAGATTCAATTATGTGTGTATAGGAATATTTTAATTTATTAAAATCTATACCTAACATATCTATATAAATGAATATTTTTGTAGGGTATGAATCGACCATGAATTCGATTTTATATCGTAACTCTTCCGGGGTCAAATATCTAAATTCTTCAGATTGATATATTACAACTGATGCTGGCTTGATGTATTTGTTTATAGCCTGTACAAGAGTTGGAGAGTTAAAGTATCTGTAAAATTTAATAGGTATATGAGGATCGAATATTTCCTTCCATTTTTCATTTTCAAATGCTACCACGTTTGGGTTGGTTCCATCGCCGTTGCTGTCTATCCATACACTCTTGCCTGCAGGCAGTCGTTTTGCAACATAGTCACGTTCTCGATAGTGTAACTCCTTGTATAGTCTTTTTTTTGAATCTACAGTAAGTTCAAAGTCATTATATGATTCAATTATTTTCATTTGTAATAAAAAATTGTGTTGTTGGACTTGCAAAATTAAAATGATTTCCTTTCACGCCTTTTACGTAAAAGTGTTCTATGTGCCTATTTGGAAAAATTGTTTTAATATATTCTAACAATGCTATGTCGTAATCTTCTGTGACAGAGTCTTTGTTCGACGGCGTCCACAATATATATTTGTTCACAGCTACACATACCTTGTCTATATTTTTTACACACTCGAGTCCGTGATAAAGTTCTAGGTCGCTGGTAGGTACATTTACCATTGCGAGAGCCTGCTTGTATGATTGCGGGTCATCTTCTGTTATTATGTTTAACTTGCCTCTGAAATATTGAACTGTGCCGATACCATATATGGGCTGGTCATCAAAAAAATCTAATATTCTCTGATCCTGTGCAAACTCTACCTCTTCTGGCACAAATGATTTTTGTGTTTTATGCCAAGCAGTGACAAAGGCATTGGATCTAATGCGACAAGTATTTTGAGTTTTTTCTTCTAGTGATTTAGGAAACTTCGGTTTTACCATCATCTCTCCTAGTCATCTTTACATAACCTGAAGCATTGACGTCGATGCCTTGTTCGTTGCCGATAGTCTGACACAGTGTCTGGAACCATTTGTCAACAATCTCTTCTTCACTCTCACCTTGATACCCAGATTGTTTTAACATGTTTACAAACTCAGGATTCCAGTCTAGTTCAAAGAAACCGTTTCTAGGATTCTCAGGATTCACATTCAAGTTAAGAACTTTTACAATTGGCTCTTCACTCTTCTTAGAACCTTTTTTTACTTTTTTCTTAATAGTTGTCTTTGCTGTTTTTTTAACTTTCATAATGTTATTATACCTTATTTTTATTAATTAGTCTACTTTTATGTGCCGATTGCATTACCGAATAGATACACGTGAACTCTGGCCGCCACATTGTAGCCTCTCTTGAATGCCTTCTCTGCCACTTTACCAGCACCTGCTGTTTGCTCTTCTTCTCTCGCACCTGTGGGCATTACCCATACTGGCCATTCAACACCAGCGTCTCGGAACTTCTGTATGGTCATTTCCATTTCATCCCATTCTCTGTCTGTAGAACCAACGACAAACTTTAACTGTCCTGCTTTGGATAGCTTGTAGTATTCTGCTACGTTCTCAGGTTTGATCGCTTTCTCTGTTTTCTCACCTGATACTGTAAACAGTTTAGGACTCACACTAAAGAATACTTCTGTATCAATAGAACTTACCCAATTTTTAAAAGGGTCTTTTAATATCTGTGTGCCATTAGTTTCAAATGTCATTGATCCTGGGAGATTGTTTTGTTTTTCTAGTTCTCTGTATATGCCTATGGATGCGGCTTGTCCTGTTATCATCAAAGGCTCGCCACCTGTAAAACATAAGTGTTGATGTTGTTTGGAGTTAGGGTGCAGAAACAATCCATCTGGATTTGAATCTGTTTTTATTATGTCCACTATCTTGTTCGCTAGTACTGTGGGTGTCTCTTGTCCCATTAGACTTTTAAATTTCTTTGCCCATGTGTAACTTGAATCACAACCTTTCTCCCATACAGGCAAGTCCTCGACCCTCTTTACACTCGATACGTCAAAGTCTTCGAATGGTAGTTCGTATGTGCTTGGATCAGTTGGATCAGCCTGTCCAAATCCACTGCATTGTAAATTACAAAGGAAAAATCTTATCCATGCTGTTGGAATGCCCGTGTAGTGTCCTTCACCCTGTATGCTGTGAAATATCTCCGAATAATAATATTTTTTCTCATCTACCATATGTCTGGTTTTATATCTTTTGTAGCCTGAACTATTTCTTCTATTGTAAACTGCTTTTGCTTTTCAGTCAACTCAATCCATTTAACTTGATTGTCTTCTATGATGATTTTCCACTTACCGTCGGGAGAAATATTACCTTTATTGCTCATTGATACTGCCCGTGAGGTAGAAAGGATTCTTAATGTTGTTGTACCATGGTAATCGTGGATTCATGTGTTTCAGGTATGCGGGATAGGTATCCAAGAACTCCCTGATCTGTGCAGTGTCGTTGAACCAATTTGATCCATATGGGAAAATGACACAGTCATATATTTTCTCTAATTCTGCTTCAATGTATGCCTGTTCAACTATGTCTAGATCGTTGCAATCAATATTGACATTAGAGCTAATGGCATTTAGGACCTGATGTGCCCTTTTTCTAGTAATCACCGGATATGACTTTTTAATTTTCTCTACCACATTGTGTATGACCTTTTCGTCTATATCAAAGTCCAACGTATATCTTTCTGAGACTTTTTCTAATTCTTTTTTTAGTCTGTCATGATCCCATAGCGAACACAGGTCAAACTGGTGATGATTTTTGTCTGCGATGAACTTTTTCATGGAGTTCCACCAAAGATGTTTTCCCATGTTATGGAACTGTATCTTGAGAAGTTCTTTTGCCACACTTTTACTTGAGGACACACTGCCGAATGATTTCTTTACGAAAGAAGCATCAGCAAGATCAATGATATTTTTGTATCTGCTCTTTTCATTTTTTTCCCATCCTGGATTCCTGTAAAATCCACAACGTTCTACAAAAACCAAATCCTTTGGTTCAAAACAGAGCACCAACTTATAGGAATCTAGATCAGGGGAGTCTAGCCGACCGTCTAGTTGGTGTCCTCTTTTAAATCTTCTGTCAAATGCATCTTCGTCAAAGCCGTGTGCCCGATGATCTTCGTCCCATGGTGAATCTATACCTTCAAAATTCGAACCTTTAGTGAATCTATCAAACATCCAACGTACACAGTTGCCAAAGGTGCCCGGTGCGTATATTACTTGTATGGGTATTTTTTTATTGTCGCTCATCTGGGAAATCTCTATACAAGAAATGTTGTATAGTTTCTACATCAACGTATTGATTGAATCCCACGTGTACTTTGTCCACATCTTTGTCATGGATAGTAACAGTCATAGCATCATCTAGTTGTTGCATGTTATCAAATTCCATGTCAATCCTGAATTCAGGCATGTCCATTGATCTAAAACCTAATTTCATCCTGGTAACTCGGTAGCAGTTCATCTTTTTCTGCTCCACTAACTTGTCCAAGAACATATTCATTTTCTCTACAAACTCTAATGCAGGTATGGTGTTCTTGTGGTCTGCGTATATTGTGTATATATTAGCCATTATGCGAAGTAATCCGTCTGTTCGCCTTCTCTATATAAATCCTGTGTGACACAATGCACTCCACCGTCCCAAAAGAATCTGTGTCTAAAGTTGAACACTATTGGCTCCACTTTGTGCTTTTTGAAAAAGTCAAAAACTTCTTTATTGTAGTTGTTACAGATGATCGTGTTTTGATCAATTGATAACATATTAACGTCAAACACTGTTTCTTCAACATAACCAACCCAGTCGTCCAACCAGGTGTTGACGAATTGGATCAATTGGTCATTGTGTTCCTCACCTTTGAGCCACCACTTGCCTCCAACTTTATTACGTATGTCCATGAAAGGACTAACCTTACCCCACGACTGATCAGGTAGATAAAGAACTTCCCAACCAGGAAATTCTTGGTCATAATTTTGAATATCATGTAGTGAAACAATAGCACCAGGTTTAACAATGTTAAATGTTCCATCGCTGTGATATCCTCTTTTGGAATGATGCACACGATATCCTTCTGATTCCCAACGTTCAGTATAATGTTTAATAAGATCTATTGGTGTTTTTACTGAGTGTGTTGCTAAAGGATATCTTTCCGAATCATCTCTAATAAGTTCTCCGCTGTCCCAATATAAATCCTTGCCGACTCTAACCACAACTGAAGTACTGATTGCTCCTTCGACTCTACGTATTTCTAAATTTTTTTTATCAATTCTTTTTAACACATTGGCATAACCTTCTGTAGGTCCACATACAGCATAAAACGTTTCACCAATGACTGCAAAGTGATCTCTTGGATTTATAGGAGGTCTAAATATATTTTTTAATGATCCTACTTTGCTTATGTCAAGTTTTGCTCGATATGTTTGAACTCCAGCGTCTGTTAGTATTTTGTCTAGTGCTTGATAATCTTCTTCAGTTTCCTCTGCTATTCTTTTAAGAGGTGACATAATTTTATCATTCTTGTATATTGAAAGATCTCTAAACCAATCTATCTCAAACCCCGAACCAATCATGCAGTGCTTTAGTGGATCAAAAGGTGCATAACCTTTGATAGGTATTTTTGGAAGTTTTTCCATCTTTATTTCTTTTTGTCCAGTCTAAGTTTGCTAACTGTGTCCAAATGACCAACACTTTCTCTTTTTATATCGTTGTGTCTGAATTCTGCCCAGTACAACTCAAACGCAACACCATCTTCTAATCCCTCGAAAGAGTGCATTAGTCCTGGCTTGACTGCTGTGTAGTCACCGGCTTTAAGTATGGTCTCATCTACTAGATCATAGTCCTTCTGCCACACACGGATCTTCATCTCGCCTGACATCACGTAGAAACCGTTCCACTTGTATTCGTGCATGTGTTTAGAACACGTGCCACCTTTAATGAAATCAATCCTATGGAATTCGCAAGAACCATTTGCTTCAATTAGTTCTGTTGATCCCCAAATTTTTCCTGCTTTGTTTCCCATAATTCTTATTATAAATGTATTTAGATGTTTTGTCAATGGGGGAGAAAAAACTCCCCCAAATATATTATTTTAATTTGTAACTTTTTTGTAGTCTCTTCAGTAAGATACCATATGCTGGTAGGAATACTAATAGTCCAACCGCAATTTTTATCACAACCTGTGATCCTGCGATCTCAATCCAATTCAATGCCATGTACTCGTCTGCACTGTTGTTGAATGCAACTGCAAAGAAAGTGTACGTGTCAATGATGTTAGCCGCGATAGTTGATACCGCTGGTGCCAACCACCAATTATTCTTGAACGCTTCTCTGATGTATTGGAATACATACACATCAAGCATAGTACCAACAGCATAAGCAGTGGCACTTGCGAAACCAATTCTTACTGCAACCGATCCCGGTGCCCCTTCAGCCAACACAACTGCGATAGATCCAATTATTGCTAACGGATATGCAACTGCGATAGTCTGTCTTGCGATTGTTTTGCCCAATAGTCTGACAGTCAAGTCAGTCGCTATTACTACTAATGGGAAAGTGAATGCCGCCCACGTTAATTTAACACCTAGTATTTCTACAGGTATTGCCACTAACGCATTTGAAACTGTAATCACTATCACGTGTAGTGCTACTAATTTCATCAGCATTGATTTGTCTATGTTTTTAAACATTATTTCTCCTTAAGGGTTTATGTTATGTGTAATTTTACTTGATTTACCGGAAGTGTGTCAACACAACCTTTAGTTTATTTGTCCCACTCTTCCCATGGGAATACGATCCAAGCTGGCACTTCGTCCTTGTTTATCTCGTAACCATAGTAATCTACTTTAACCTTTGATGGTTTGTTGTTGATCAGTGCGGCAAATTTTATACGTTCTTCGTGTTTTCCGAAGTTGTCTATGATGTATTGGAATGTTGCTCCAGAATCATTAATGTCGTCGACTATTAAAATCTTTTTTTGGAATGCAAATGCTTTTTCTAGCACACTTAAATTTGGTTTGGCAGTATGATCTCTCAATCTTACATCCAACACTTCATGAGCAGTGTTAAGTCTGTGAGAAAGATACACACCCGGTATGCATCCACCCCTGTTGATACCTAGTATAACAGTGGGCATCCAGTTGGAGTGTACCATCTTGTCTTCTATTTGAATTAATGCATTACGCATCTGCCCTGTTGTGAAGTAGTTTTTCTTTATGTCATCCATAAAGTTATTATATAAGATTTATATGATATTGTCTATTGGTATAATGTCTTTGTAGCTATTTTTTCTTACCTTATCAAAAAGAGCCAAGTGTTTTATGACTTTTTTAGATAGTTCAGGTTTATGATCTATGTATTTTTTGGTTCTATCTCTTACAAAATTTATAAAAGATTTATTATATCCGTTGTAATTCTCAGTATCTTTTAAAAACTGTTCTTTGGCTCTTTTAGTAAGTGATGATATATGGAAATGCATTGGATGAGTCAGCATGATTGGTGCAACTTTTAATTCTAAATCATCAAAGTATTTGATCATAGGCATAATAGAGTGATAACTTGGTGTTTGGACAACATGGTTGATCATTAAATTTAGATTTGGTATGTTCATATCTTTTATAAGTCTAATATTTGTTGATAGTGTTTCCCATTTATGACCATGTCTTAGATATTCGAATGTATCTTCTGTGCCTTCAACCGAAACACTCAACCAAACTTCTTTGAATTTTTTAAAGTTTTCAAATAACCCTAAATTTACAATGGTTAAATTTGTTGTGAAGTGTAACACACACTTTTTCTTTTGTTCATCGGGTATTTTATCTATCACGGTCTGTATCCACGGTATAATAAAAGGTTCTCCGCCTGTGAATTTAATATGTATAGATTCCGGTAGATGTTTATTACACCAATTTACAAAGTCATCTTCTTTTGCCCAGTTGTATTTTTTTTGATCAAGTGTATCTGCTGGATATAGCTTTTGTAAACTAGGATTAAGATTCACTTCTGCAAGTAGTTGACTGCTCAAACTAGGTGAACACATGGTACATTTTAAATTGCATAAATTACCTAATACTAGATCGAAACTATCGATGTTCGATACCTTAGGATTTTCAATTTGATCTCGTATGGGTGTTTTTGAGAACAATCCTGTGGTCCTATTTGATATTAATCTTAACGAATCATTACCTGCTTCTTCATCTTTCCAACAACTTGAACAGGCATTATTTTTAACACCACTTAATAAATCTTTACGTAGATGATTTAACTCTTTAGAATCAAAATATTCGTCCAATTGAGTATACTTGTAATTGCGATTGTTCTTTATTTTACAACAAGGGGTAATTGTTTTGTCTGAATCAATGTATAAACTATACCAGGGTGCTACGCAGAATGTATTCTTGTCCATAGCAATATTTAATGCTATATTCCGAAATGGTGATTTAAAATACCTAATGAATAGATTGCGAGTGATACTGAATTTAGCACAATTAACGCTCTATCATGCCAAAGCATACCTACTATCAGCCAACCAACAAATCCTAAATTTGCTATGTATAAATTTATAGGAAACATGTTTGCTGATGTAAACAGCATGGCAATAATTAGCACAACAACACTAGCCCATTTGATATACCATGACCTGTCGTGTAATGGTGTTACTTTTTTATAAACTCTTGATGAGTTTAACGCCTTTATCTTGTCGTCTAGTTTTTCTTTGATTGGCTCTATACTATTTGGTGTAGTTTTCATATACTCTATTGATCACGTTGTGTGTTGTTACAAAACTGGCACATTTGGCCATGTCTTTTAATCTTCTTGCACCTATGTATGTGCAGGCACTTCTTACTCCGCCTACAATATCTTCTAATGTGTTTGAAACAGGTCCTCGGTGGGGTAAGGATATCAGTCTGCCTTCGTTGCCTCTGTATCCATCTTTTCTTTTGCCATGCACTTCTCTTGCACGATCTGAACTCATGCCATAAAATTCTACTCTGCCATCTACTACTGGCTGTTCTGATTCATCATGACCTGCCAACATACCGCCAATCATGACCATGTGGGCTCCGCCGCCAAATGCTTTTGCTATATCGCCTGGATGTACACAACCACCATCTGCCATTATGTGTCCACCTACTCCATTTGCCGCATCTGAACAGTCCACTATCGCAGAAAATTGAGGAACACCAACACCGGTCATTGTTCTTGTTGTGCATACAGATCCTGGACCAATACCTATCTTGACCACATCAGCACCATTTATAATTAATTCTTCTGTCATCTCAGGTGTTACTACATTACCTGCTACAATAATCTTATCTGGATATTGATCTCTAACTTTTTTAATAAAGTCTACCATGTTTTGATGGTATGCGTTTGCAACATCAACAGTTATCATTTTAATATCGGGAAACATCTCTAATACTGTTTGCATGATCTTCCAATCAGGAGCATCTGGATCAAACATAACATTGGTTCCTGTACACACTGACACTGACTGCATTCTTAGACCTGTGCCTGCGGCCGCCTTCCATTGTTCTGGTGTGGTCGACTTTGTTATCACAGTCATCATCTTGTGTTCTTGTAAAGCTCTTGCCATGCTAAATGTACCAACACCGTCCATATTACTTGCAAATATAGGAAGGAAGTTCATTTGTTTGCTGGAGTTCCTAAATGTAAAGTTTCTAGTCATGTCTACATCTTTCCTCGATGATAACGTGGAACGTTTTGGTTGCAGTAGAACGTCTTCGAAATTTAGTTTAGGATCAGTGTTTATTCTCATATTACAGTTTTCTTATACACCACATTCTAGATTTAGCACTAGCCTTGTTGTTTGGCAGTACTGTAAATGGTCTAGTTTTATGATCAACAGTTACAATGCCGTCATTGACTAACTGTTTAATCTTTTTATCAAACCCAAATTTTTTGAACACATTCTCACCTATAGAACATATATGATGCCCACCTGGTTTTAATATTCTATAAAATTCGTCCAAACATTCTGTACCAAGATGTCCTTTTGCAAGGAACCCAACACTCATAATTGCGTCAATGCTATTAGTTTTCATCTTAATTGGTTTTTTTAGATTAGCACGTATACATTTTTTGTATATTTTTTTCTTTTTGGCCTCTTTCAGCATCGATGCTGAATAATCCATATTAATTAAATTTTTATAACCTATGTCATAGAGTGATTGTCCTACCCACCCAGATCCTCCACCAGCATCTAATAGTTTTGCATTTTTCTTAACTTTCATTTTTGGAAATAATTTCACCACATATCTATTGTATGCATATCCCCATTCAACCATGTTTTTGTCATATACATCTGCCCAACCAACATATAGTTTCTTTAATTTTTTATTGTCTGGTTCGTTGTATGTAACCTTTAGCCAATTTGGCTTTCCGCCAACCATTGGCATCTTTACCCCGTTTGCCGCAATCATTGATGATTTGTTTATTTTTTTAGTAATACGTTTCACTGGCTTTCTTCCTTTTCTTTTGTTTTGCACACTTCGAGTATGCTTTGGTAATGTTCCCATGCTTGTTTTAGTGCAGGGTATTTGTCTTTCATCTCATCTTCTGAAAATAAATCCAACTGCCCTACATCATATGACATATCGAGTGTTCCCATGCCCATGGTCATAACACCTTCACTAAATCCATACTCATCATGTGAATCGTGTATTGGCTGTTGTTTTTTCTTTTTATTTGTCATTAAAATCCTTTATATTTCTTCCACATTGAGTGCAATATATAAAACCATACTCCATTAATAGAAGGTTCAACCAGTGCTACTAACCCTGCCTCCCATAAACTTGCACCAGTTAATGTCGACACAACTGCCATTGCAATCACTATGTGTCCTAGAGTGTACACTATTGCTAGACCAAAACTTGATCCTTTTATCAATTTTTTTATTGCTCCTTGTATGCCGTGTGTAAATTCTGTCATACTATCTCGGTGCAAATTCTTGTTGTAGTTTGATATTGTCCATAAATTCTTTTTTAGTACCTTGGTCTTTATTAAAAGCACCTTCAAGCACAGTGGTCTGTGTTAGACTGCTGTGTGCCATGATGCCTCTGTTCTCACAACAACCGTGTGTTGCTTGTATGTAGACACCTACATCTTTACTGCCAGTTGCAGTCATTATCTCTTTTGCAATTACATTATTAAGTTCTTCTTGCAGTGTACCTCGTCTTGCACACCATTGGGCAATCCTTGTGTACTTGCTCAATCCAATAAGTTTCTCTGCGGCAATAATTCCAATATATGCTACACCGCTCACTGGTTGGTGGTGATGAGAACACACACTTTTAATCTCGCTTCTTATGACCAACATACCTTTGTATCCGTCCTCTATTTGATTAGGAAATGCAGTTGCATTAGGCATTGGATTATAACGTCCAGACATTAATTCGTTTATATACATTTTAGCAAGTCTTCTACCTGTGTCATTGCTGTTAGGATCATTTGTTCTGTCAATAACTAGTGAATCTATAACAGCTTCAAATTTGGGTGTAAGTTCTTGAATAAGATTTTCTTTATCGCCTTCTTCTAGATATTTGCTAATGTTATCGCCTGCAAAATATCGACCATTATCAGCTTTAATTTTTTTAATTATTTCTTCACTTGTTGTGCCTTTCTTAGCCCAGCTGTCTTTTAGATCATCCATTATTGTATTTCTCTTTTATGTGTCATGTTATACCATTTTACAGCACTTGCCACTATGTTGTCAATAGAACTTTGTGTCGGATACCAATCTAATATTTCCTTTGCTTTGGATATGTCGGCCAGTGAATAGGATAAATCACCATCTCTAGCATCTACAACTTCTGTACCAATTTTTCCAACGTGTTTTTGCACTGCGTTTATTATTTCTAAATTCGACGTAGGAACACTAGAGCCAATATTAAACACTTGGAACTCGCTGTTGTCTCTACTGTATGCTAATGCTTTTAAATTTGCTTCTGCAACATCCATAACATGTACATAGTCTCTAATACAAGTACCATCGGGTGTTGGATGGTTATTACCAAATATTTTAAAATTTTTATTTTGATGTGAAGCATTTATTATTAGATGCATTAAGTTTGCTTGTTTATCTCTAATTTCATTTACTTCAGATTCTGTATCAAATCCTGCAACATTAAAATATCTAAGTGCTACACAATTAATACCATATGCTTTGCTATAATCTTTTAAAATACTTTCAACAGCTAGTTTGCTCGAACCGTATGCATTTCTAGGTTGTGTTAGTGATGTTTCCATGCATTTATTTAGGCCGATGTCTGCGTACACTGACGCTGTAGAACTAAACACAAATGTTTTGATATTGTTAGCAATTAATTTATCTAACAGAGATATTGTTGTTATTATATTATTTTTATAAAATTCACCTGGGTCTTTTGCAGAAGCACCTATAGAACTACTACCTGCTAAATGTATACAACTGTCTATGTTGAATCTTTCAATAACTGCATCTAAGGCTTGAATGTTTGTAGGCAGTTCTATATCAAAACTTGGTCCAACAGTAACAGGTTTGTTTTTAAGATTTCTATCCACAACAACAGGAACATATCCATTCTTAATTAAAAGTTTGCAAACGTGTGAACCAATGTATCCGGCCCCGCCAATAACTAGCACAGATCTATTAATGGATTTTATATCAGTATCAAATGTCTCAGTTTCCTTCTGCATCAAAGTCCCCGTACAAAGTATATTTCGCAGTAAGTTCTTCACCGGCTTTAATAGCTCTAGTTGTTACAAGATAGCACACAGGTTTTTGATGCCAAAACCCTCTTACGTTTTTGCAGTTAGGGTTATCGTCATGATTGTAAAATGCCCCTAAGGCAGTTCTTATAGCACCATGCGGAAAGTTTTTATCTAGTATATGCACAATGCCCAATACGATATCATTATCAAAGTCTTTTGTAGCAAATAGTCCTAGTCCTTGTACATCGGAATCTTTAATGGTCAATCCGTCTGGAAGTGGTCTATACATTTTTTTTCCTTTTTTTGTTTTCTTCTGTGGATAAACACGATTTAAAAAATGAACCTAAAGAAGATTCATTGTCTAATTTATTTTTATCTTTGTTGCTTGATCTCTTTTGTCTAGTAAGCAAGTACTCTGATACTCTGTATATTCTATGCAAATTCGTAACATTATTTTTCCAATGTTTATCCATAAGTGGTTCTGCAATTCTTCTAATCGCTTTTCCGTGTTTTGACTGCTTTACTCCTAACTCGTATACAGATCCACCTGACTGCTTTGCTTCTAACCAACCGTGTTCTTTATTATCCGGCATTTTGTTTAATAAAGGTTAACATTGTTTGTGCATCAGATACTTCAAATGGATCTTCAGTTGCTCCATCCATTTGTCCTGGTTCGATAAACTGCTTAACAATTTTACCATTATCAACTAGCATAGAGTATCTCCATGATCTCAATCCAAAGCCTTGTGGATTTTTATCAACAAGCATACCTAATCCGCTTGTGAATACACCTTCGCCGTCTCCAATTGCTTTAACTTTTTTAATCTCTTGGTTAGTAAACCATGCGTTCATTACAAATGCATCATTAACTGATAAGCAATATACTTCGTCTATGCCTTGTGCTTTAAACTCATCGTACATTTCTTCGTATCCTGGCAGTTGTTGTGAACTACAAGTTGGCGTAAATGCTCCTGGTAGTGCAAATACTACAACTTTCTTCCCGTCAAATATCATTGGTGTGTCTATATCTTTCCATTCGCCGCCTATAAATCCGCAACCACCTATTGCAGTTTCATCTCCTGTTCTTGTTTTCCATCTAGTGTATGGTACTTTCATTATGCCCTCGCCTTAATTAACTTAACCTTACCTTGGTCTGTGTGTTTTATTTTATGATTGTTTTGAATAGCAAGTTGTAGAAACGATTCATACTTTTCTTCTTTGACCATCAGTGTTATACACTCTTCAAGGTCTTCTCCTATGTCATTGTATCCTGCGTATGCCCAGATAAAGTCCTTGCCATACTTCATGCCAAGGTTACCTGCGGTTGTGCAGATATTCGCTACTGCATCAACTGTATCATATCCAGCATTCAAGCCACCGCCTTCTACAGGCAAGTGTCCCATTCTAGATGTTGCTCTCTTCTGTTGTATATGAATCTCTTTCATTATATCCCACCCATCACTGGATTTTCGTAAACTGCATGACTTCCATTTTCGCCATCTTCACTCACGTCTATTTCAATTTTTCTGCCTGGATACTTTTTCGTTATTGCCATGTATAAATCATCTGACATCATCTCACAAGATTTGTAGTCAAGTTTCATTGTGCCATCTGCATACATACTTTCCATCCATCTCTTGAACTGTATAAATTCTATATCTCTGTCGTCATGTGTTACTTCTATTGCAACTTTAAAATGGAATATGTGTCTGTGTACATAACCTAGGAAACTTACATCATACTCATCACCTGTTGCTAGTTTAGGATCATCCAGTGCCGCAGGGTATTTGTGCAATCCTTCTTTTCTAAAAGTCACCCAAATCATCTTGTGACCTCTGTTAGCTTGTTCTGATAATGCTTGATCTCTTAATTGTTCCGTGTTGGTATCGGCCATACTGTTTTCTCCTCAATTGGTTCGTCTTGTTTGTATTCGTCCCAAGAAGTAAATCCTGACGACTGTTTAAAGTGATTCATGCTCATTGTCCATACACCTGGACCTGTTGCTTTAAAGTCTACATCATCAAGTTTCATATACACTTGATCGTCTTCTTCTGAATAAGGAAATATAATCGAGCATACCGGAATAAACTTTTCATTCTTCCACATAGCTTTAAATTTCTCTTTAACCTGTGCGTGTAGACTGTGAGGATAGTCAACAGTTATGTAATAACCAGCATCAAGTAATTTTTGTATTTGTGCTACCTGCATATGATGACTGTGTACATATGCTCTATTGGCTCCATAGTAAATTGCTTTTGCTTTTACCTCTTTACATAGGTCTGTTATTTGCTCATAAGTTAGATCATTACGAGCAAGAAATAATGTTTGTAAGCCATGAGCCGGAGTGTGTTCAATTTCTATACCTGAAAATAAACCTACACTTTTGCTCTTGCCTGTTTTGTAGTCTCTGTCCATGTTATTATTATACTACTGCTTGACTAGTTTGTCAACTTGGCTTTGGCTCTTGCTATTGAATCTTTGATTGCAAGTTTGGTTTTTTTGAGTCTCATTAATAATGATTTACTCTCTGAACTTCTGTCTTTTTTCCTATCTTCGGTAAGTGCGTCTACCTTTCTATTTAGGTAATCGTGTTTATCGTTTAGTTTCTTGATCTTTTTGTTTTTGTTTAAGTTAGCCATTGTTTCCTCCTATTCGAATAAAGAACTAAAGTTATTTGTGCCTTTACCACCACCAGTGGATGTTTGCCATCTTGTGCCTCGTATGTCTGCTAAAAATGATTTGTTTGCCGCAATTAGTTCCATAGGTTTCTCTGAAGTAAACACTTTTTCTACAAATTGATTAAAGTATAAAATGTTTTTAGGAACAAATTCACTTAATTCGCCTGTGTTATCAGAAGGCCTTGTTTTTGCCCAATGTCCTATGTCTGGTTTGTGTTTGATCTGTTCTATATCATTCATATCGTTTGCTATCTGTACTGCTGTAATATGGTTATAAACATTATGTGCCATCATTAAACAATAACTGAAACTATCCCAAGCAGTTGCGCCTTCTTTTCCATTTTTATTTAGGTCGCCTTCTCCATACCAACAAACGTCTTTCATTTTTAATCTGTCACCTATTGCAGATTTAAATGGGAAAGGTATATCTGAACCTTTCATTGCTTTGTCGTCCTGTGCTTTCTCCATGATGTAACTCCATCTTTTTGGAGTAAACAAGTTATGTGTGTAAACCAATCCGTTTGCAGTTGATAAAAATGCTGATGCAGAATCAAAACTTATTGTAACATTTGGATTAACATGTTTTCTTAACTGTCTTTGTACACCTGTTAGGTAACAAGCCCAATCAAGTTGTGAAGTACCTAGTACGTGTATCCAGTCTTTGCCGTCCAGTTGTTTTTCATCTCTCATAACAATTAGACGTTTAAGTAATATTTCCATGTCACACATGTTGATACCACCCATTGCCCAACCTTCAAATTCATATTTTTTAACTTCGTTGTACCAAGTTTGTGCAGTTTCCCAATCATCACCTTGTAGTACATTTAAAAACTTTGTTTGTCCTAGTCTGTTCTTTTGAAAGTATTTTAGATTGAACACAGTTGCGTCCATGCAATCTTTAAAACTGCTTAATCCTGTTCTTGCACTGTTTATTGGTGCCGCCGCCCATGTAGGGATATCTAGCGTCATTGACCATTCTGATGTAAGTTCTAGCCAATTTAAAATGCTGTCTCTGGTTGCGTTTGCTTTAGTACCACCGAAATCAGTCCAATCAAATTTGATTACACCTTTTCCTAGTTGATATCCTCCTGAGTCACCCACTATTGTTGAGAACTTTCTATCTCTATCAACAACCATAGCATCTCTATCAGCAACTTTGTTCATGTCCAAGCAGGCATGTCCTGCCGAGTATAGTGCAGTTGGGTATGTGAACATACCTTTTTCAGGATTTAAAAAGTTTAATCCTTCAACACCATTTATAAAACCATCTGGAATTCTTTCTTCTGGAATATGAGCACCTTTAGTAACTCTCTGTTTGCTTACGAATGTGTTATAAAAGTTTGATATAGCAGGCAAAAACACCGCAAAGTCTCTGCTTCGTGGACCTAAATGTTCTTGCCTGTTATTCTTTTCCGTCATTATTGCGCCTGTGCTGGGATTATATATTGATACTTGCCTAATCCTGAATCAACTGAAACCTGCATCGCACCCTCGTTAGAGAAGTGTAATGTAACTTTCGCTGAATCTGATAGTTTCAATATTTGTAATACTTGCCCAACTGGCCAACTCCAACCTTTGTTAAGTGTTCCCTTAACGTCGGTTGCAAACGTAAACTCACCACCATGCGATGCTTGATCACCAAAAGTGAAAATCAAGTTTCCATCCTCAGTTCTCACAACGAATGAGTTGTGTTCTGTGTTTGCTGTTGCCTGAAAGTTGAATCTTTGCACACTTGCTACTAATGGTTCAATCTCAACGTCCCACTTAACACCTTTAAATTTTACAGTCTTAAGTTTTTCGTTAATAATCTCAGCATTCATAAATCTGTAATCATTCTTAAAGTCACCCTTTTCGTTTTCGAAATGAATTCCTGTAGGAACAGTTGCTCCGGCTCTCTCACCGGATAGTACAGTTATGTTTGCTTTGTCTTTGTATTCCGGACACTTCAAGTGGATATCTAATTTACCCAATTGAGGCATTCCAAACGTGCCAGACATTTCCGTTTGTGGCTTGTGAAAAGACCCTTGCAAGATTACAGATCTGTCTTCTGCCATTGAATCAATTGCAGTTTCCTCAGTGCTACCACTGATTTTAACAAGATCTAAAAATCCTAATCCATGCGTGTGTTTAACGATGTCTTTTAAGATGTCTATCATAATGTTTTTATTGTATAGGATATTTAGGTCTTAAGCAAGTGTTATTTCTATTTTTTTATAAACAACCGGATTTTGTTTACCAGGTTTTTGAAATACAGCATAATTGGCACCTGGACGAAATTGATTCATTTCGATTACTTCATACCCTTCTTCTTCAATCATTCTAGTCATTTCTGTTTTGGTATTGTAGTTCCAGTAACCTCTTTTAGCATTATCTAAATCTAGATCATAGTGACAGTCTGCATACTGTATCATGCAATAACCCCCGTCAATCAACACTCTTTTGATGTCGTGTATGTATTGTTGTATATGGGTCTGTGTAAAGAATGTAAATGTGTCCCAACTAAACACAAAGTTACAACTGCCCTGTGGTATGTTTGAACACTCTGTATTTTTTGTTTGATAAAATGTTAAACGTTTTTGATGTGCAGATGGAAACATTTTTCTAATTGGTTCTTCCACTTGTGGCAGTACATCTAGATAAAATTGTTGACCCCATGTTCTAAAATCCATAGAAAACATACCATTGCCTGGGCCAATTTCTAAACTGTTGTATACATTGGTTCGTCCAAACTGAAATATTTTTAATTGTACTTGTCTCTGTAATGCTTCATCTACTAGTGGCTTTCCTTGTTTTTGTTGATTATCGAGAGCGAACCATTCGGGTGTTTTGTCTAGTCTATCAATTACTTGATCGTTGTTAGCATCAATGGCTAATGCTACATCCTTTAATATTTTAAGGTTTGAATCTATCAGTTCCTGTAGATCCTCTTTTTTAACTTTTTCTAATTTTTCTATTAGTAATTTTATTTCTTCTATGCTTAACATACTTGTATTTAGAATTCAAATAGTTTGTTAAATGTATTACTGGTTTCTGTGGATTGTACGTCCCATCCTAATACACCTATTAAGTTATCTAGTTTTTGATCCAATATAGCGGCTTCCATAGCATCTGAATCGAATGGCAGTTCTTTAAGCCATTCCGGAATACGCATTTCATCTACAGGATATGCAATACTTGTATAGCCCATAGGATTCTGCTTCAGTTTGCACACAATTACTTTTGCACCATCTGTTATGGTCATCGAATATTTGTCACCATACATCTCTTTGCATCTGTTCCAGTTCATGCTGGCTCTAACGTGTCCAGGCATGTTGGCTTTGCCTTTGGCCGCCTCCGCCGCTTGGTACTTGGTCATGTTGTTTGCTCTCTTGGGAGATCCTTTCTCCCACCCTGGTCTTGCCTTAAACTCTGCTCTAAATTCACTAATTCTATCTAGCACATCTTTCTCATCTTTGCCTTGCAGTACTAGGTATAATATTTCACCTAGGAAGTCTTGTACAAATACAGGAGTGTCTGATCTTTTTAGATCTAGTCCCATGGCTTTTACTTTGCCGTCTTTTCCTTCCGTATCTGTTCTCTTGCCTTCTACATCATAATACAACACAGCATATCTTTTCTTCGTGATGAATAAACCTTTTGATGCAACAAGTTCTCTACCTGCCGCAATAACTTCTCCTCTTGTAGCTGGACAATGGAATGCTTTGGTCATGTATGATTTAAATGATCCGTTAACTTCTTCTGCTATTTTGTCATACAGTCCTAGCACAGAATCTTTGGTCCATGGAATCAACCCTTCTTTAATCTCTTTTTCTAGTGTCTTGTATGCTGAGAAGTAGACCGAGTCTGTGTCTCCATACACAACACTCTCACCTTTGTGATCATACTTGCCTGCAACAATCTCATTTACTTTGGCTCCCATATGTTTTGTAATACATCTGCCAGTAAGTGTGACTGATTGTCCTATTCTTATGTCAAAGAATCTACAACCTGGATTTAGGATTGCACCATATAAACTATTCAAGTTAATCTTTTTAACAAGTTGTCTTTTATCCCAATATTCTCTTTCGATTTCGTTGTCTCCGCATTCACGCATTTTTCTCTGCATCTCTTGTCTTTCTTCATACCAACGTTTTAGTAAGCCTGGAATAATTGCTTCATACTCATATGTGAATATTGTACCATTTGCACTCAACATCCATTTGTTGTTGCCATCAAATACTAAATCATACAGTTGTGCCGCACTCATTCTCACACTGGTCTTGTCTTCCCAATCCACAACAATTTCTGTACCTTTTTCTTTGTTCATTACTGCAACATATTCCCAACTACCAAATTGACTGTCCCATGCTGACGCAAATGATTTCTTTTGGTGTAGTGCCCTGTTGACTTCTGCTGATGTTATCACAGGTCTTATCTGTCCTATGATAGTTTCCGGTCCCATGTTCAATGCTCTAATAACACTTGGATACAGTGAGTTGATGTCGATAGACCCAATCCAGTCATGTATTCCTTTTTGCGGAGTTGCCACATAGGCACCTGCCGCTGATACTGGTGGAGCATCCTTGTCTCTGTATTTTCTTCCAGGCACAATAAGACCCTTTCTATGCGACTCATTTACAATGGCTTGTTCGGTTACTGCAACAGCACCCATTGTGGTTTGTAGTAGCACAGTGTTTTGGTGTGCAATTTCATTTGCAAGTTCTATAAATTTTAATTTCTTTTCTAGTTTGGCTAGTAGTAATGTATCCTGTCTGTTGTATTCTATGAACAATCCAAAGTCATTTTTATAAAGTGCATCTAGTGATCCCTCATAGACTGTTTTTCTTTCTCCTAGTTCATGTTCGCCTATTGCGTCCAATCTGAAACTGTGTCTTTCCTCATATGTGTATTTTCTATAAAGTTCTAGCAAGTCCAAATGTACTCTGCCAACAAGCTCAAATGTTAATTGTTCTTTGCCATATTTTTCAAATAATCTCTTTCTAGGCTTTTCACCCCAAAAACACAAACGTCTTGTGTCATCTGAACTCAATACTTTTTGTATTCTACCCACTGTGTACGGAATATCATAACCTTCACTGTTCCACCCTGATAGTATGTCTGCATCTTCAACTAGTTCTAAAAATGCGTCCAACATATCTTTCTCTTTTGCAAACAACATTGTGTTAGGGAAACGTTCAGTTAAAACTTTTGCATCTTGCATACTGATTGTCTTTGGAGGTACTGCAAGTGTAACCAGTTGATCCGTCCAGCTCATATAACAACTGATGGCAGTTATGGGCATGAACGGATCATCTGTAGTTGAATAACCCCTTTCAGGATCAAAATCAACTTCAATATCAAAAAACATAGTGTTCAACTTGGGAGTCTCTTTGCCTAAGTAGTTCTCCTCAAGGCATCTGAACACTGGGTTGATATCTTGTTCATAAAGAGACTTATTGGACCTTAATCTTTGCTCCTTGATGAATTCTTTGTGTGTTGCACAGGTAACCTTTTGTAAAGATTCCCCAGTCATGCTTCTATGTTTGCCCCTTGCGTCTGGATAGTAAAACACATACCTTGCGTCATACTCTACAAACACACGACCTTTTTTAGGATCACGTTCTACAACATATATTTTATCTTCGTCTCTTTTGTATAGTGCGTCTATGTAACTCATTTAAAAAAATACTCTTATGTTTCCTATTACATTCATTATAGTAAACCATGATGCCAAAAAGCAAGTCCAAATAATTCTTCTACGATATGCCGCAACGGCTAGTGTGGTTGACCCTAAAAGATACAACGGAAAAATCCATTGCATGTCGGGTCCGGGGGAAGTAAAAGTTAGTAGTGCTGATCCCCAAACTGTGATAGCAACAGAGAATACTTCCAAATAAAATGCAAGTTTGTCTGTGATATAACTTTCTACCCAAAATTCTTTGAGTACTTTTAACACTATAATTTGCCGGCTGTGTTTAGTATGCTTTCAAGGGTGTCCATGTCATCGGCAATGTTTTGATAGTTGCCTCTGTGTGCCACAGATATTGCTTTGTTGATTAGTGCTGGTTTTAGTTCAAGCTCTTCTGATATTGCTTTTACTGTGTCTTTTAAACCACCTTTAAGGTCTTCGACTTCACCTAGTACTTGTGAACCTTGTGATATGATTTGGATAAGTTTTTGTTTTTCCGCATCGTTGAAGTTTCTTACTGCCATTTGTTTCTCCTGTTGTTATTCAACAAGTATATAACAAATATAATGTAGAGTCAATTGGTATTTGGATTATTCTATGTTGCCTTTGTGTCTGGCTCTTTTTGCAACATCACCTTTTTCCATAGCTTCTGCCCAAACAATCATATTGTTTACCAAACTTTTGACACTGCCGATAGTTTCTGAATCTTGTAGAATATTATCTCTGCCTTGTGCTTCTGATTCTATGTTGCACAATGGTGGTGTTGTTAGTGCTAGGTTAGATGCAAAACTGGCCAATGTGCCTGTGATGTGTTGCCAACCATCTACTGCACCCGAAACAATAGTGCCCATTACTTTGCCAAACATTGGTTTGTAATCATTTCCGTCAATGCTCCAAGTGTCGATATAATCCATTCTCTCAATCAGTGCCTGTGTGTGACTGCTGAACATACCCCACCATATAGGTGTAGCAATAATGATTCCTGTTACATCTGGTTGTATCATTTTATGAATTACTGGACGTAGTTCATCGTCTTCGTCTTCTGTGCTGTTCTTATAATTTAATTCTGCTGTGTTTACAATCTCACACGTGTGACCAAATTTTTCAAAACCTACTTTGACCATCTCACATATCGTTGATACATTTGATTCTGTAGATGGTTTTAGTGTACCATTTACAATTATAAATTTCATTATTTTTTCGTAATTGGAACGCAGTTGTCTACAGTCTTGCCACCTTTTTTCTTTGTGCCCATTCTCTTGTAGCCTTTCCAACAAGCCTTACCGTCAACGCCTTTTTGTTTCTCTTCTGGTAGGTGTTTTTCTGTAACTTCGTATATTCTCATATTACCACTTTCTGCAAGACCAATATCTTGCTTTTGTTTTAGGTCCAGGATTCGCACAGTTGTGACGTGCTCTGAATGATTTTCTTGCTTTTGGGTTGCTCTTTCTAATTCTCATTGTTTTTCTTTTTGCACTTGTCCCACCGTGTCCAAAGTTCACTTTTTTAACATTGCCTGTCTTTGGATCCTTAACGTACACTTTGAATTTTTTAGAGTCACCACGCATGGGTTTGTTAAGTGGAACTTTTCTGCCTTGGTACTCTGCGTCAAATAATTCTGTTTCGTCTTCTGGGAAACCTAATGCACCAAGCACTTCTTCAAAGTCCTCGTCTTCTTCTATGTCAAACTCATCACCCTCTGGCATTGGTTGGTAGTCGTCGTGTAGTGCAGTTACCACATCAAGTAATTGATTTAAACTGTCTCTAGCAGTATCTAATTCATTGTTATCTAAATTATCTATAATGGATTGTACAACATCTTTTTTAGTTGTCATTCCATTAATGTTAAATTCTTTATCAGGATTTTTATAATAACCAGCTTCTTCAAAGCCTGACAGTTCTTTGAGCCTGCTCAGTTCGCCTGAGTCCGATGAAGTTGATTCTGACACGAAGTCAATCATAACCCAGTCGATCAGTTCCTGTGTGCTTTCTAATTCTTCTAATTCTTTCTCGTCCAGTTCCGTACCATCGGCATATTTTGCTGATTGCAGTTCAAAGATCCCATCGCTGTAATCTTCCATCTTGTACATTATGCTACCTTGGTCTATCTCCTTGCCACGTAGATACAGGTAATCGCTTTCGGCTTCCTGTACTGGTGCGTTCACACCGTCAATTCTGTTTAGTATGCTTCTGATCTCTACCATTGATTCTGCAATGGCTTCTTGTCCCAACTGCATCTGTGTCTTGTCGTTTGTAAATTGTGTTGTTTGTGCTAGTCCTCTGCTACCCGCTGAACTAGGTGATGCTATTTGTTGATCTGAGTCAATCGTGCCTGTATCTTTGATCTTCATTTGATCGTCGATGTATTTTCCGTAATTGTATGGTATTGCATCTGGCATAGCAGTATTTATGCTAGGTTATTTCTTTGGGGCTGGGTCTAGATCGTTTGTAAACTTATCTTCTGCTGGAACATCTAGTTCTACATCTTCGTCAAACTCTGGGTCTAACATGTCTACTTCACCGTCTGCGTCTAGTTCGTCGGATTTGTCTTCTGCTTCTTCTTCACCGTCTTTTTCTGGTGTATGTGGTTCTTCTTTGTTTCTGTCGTAGTCCACAAAGTCTTTCACTTTTTCTGTAACTTCTGCATCTGCTATAACTTCTGCTTCTGCATCTGCTACTTCTTTTTCAGCATCAGCTATAATCTCCGCTGTTTCTGGAGTTTTAATAGTAAAGTTGTTTTCGTTCATCTCAACTTCGTTTGCTGAGAACTTGTTGTATAATTCTACTAGATCGTTTGCTTCTGCTTCTTTGGCATATTCTGCAATCTCACTTACGAATGCTTCTCTGAATGCTTTATCATCCATAGTTGCATCTTCTTTTTCTGCCATTTTTAATTCTGCCAGTTGTGTTTCCAGTTCTGCAATTTTGTCTAGTCTGCTAGACTCTTTTGTAACTGCTTCTTTGATCTGTTTTGAAATTGAAACATCTGCGTCTGACTCTGCAATCGCTTTTGTAATGCTTGATTCTACTTTTGCCGCTTTTGGTTCAGCAACAATAGACTCTATCATTTTTTCTGCTTTTTTAGAATGTTTTACTGGCTCAACATATTCTTTAATGCCTGCTAGTTTGGCAATGTCTGCCAATGAAACTTCTTTATCGTCCAATACTTTTGGTGCTTGTCCAACAGATTCTATCAATGATTGTCTTTCCTGCTCTGGAGTCAGGTTGTGCATTGAATTTAATCGTGCTACTAGGTCTTTAAAAGTTGTATCTTCTGATTTTTTTGATGCCATATGATTATTTATTATCTGTTACTGTTTATTTAAGCTGTTGATTTAACTGTAATGCTAATTTTGACTCGTATGCCAGTCCTTCTGTGCTTACAAATTTGCTGTATTTGTCCTGTAGGTACTTAACATGGTTTAGATCTTTACCTGTGTCCAGTCTCAATTTAGCATCTGATAGGTCTTTTTCGATTGCTTTGGCTAACGCATCGTTGTTTGAGTCTTGGGCCATCTCTAGTGCTGTGTTCATTGCCTGGATTGCTGGTACTGAATTGTTTATTGCATCGTTTATTGATCCTACACCTGCCAAACCTGCAACAACAACACCTGCCATTGCTACGTTTTTTGCCCAGTCTTTAATGCCTTCTTCTAGCTCTGCTTCTGTGGTTGCAGTTTTCTTGCCAGTCATCACACTTCTAACTCTGTCCAAGTAGTGTGAACTCATGTTACCGTAGCCATGTCTCCATGCCATCTGTCTTAGAGTTCTTTCATCTTTATCTTTGAATCTGTTTGCTAGTTCTTCGTCACTCATATTGGCAAATTTTTGTTTACTTTGTATAACTGACGCTGGCATTCTTTCAGCTATCAATGTTTCAAGCATTTCGTTTGCTCTCTTTAATGCATCAGCAACATCTGGTTGTTGTGACAATCCTTTTTTAATTTTTTCGATTGTGTTTGATGCTCCAGTATAGTTGTCTTTGTATCTCTTGTCAAAAGCAATACCTTTGGCCATTTTAACTTCTTTGTCTGTGACTGCTGTGTCTGTAGCTTCTTCTGTATTTTTTCTATTTTCTTTTGCTATCTCTTTTTCAACTTCATTTACTCTCTTTTTAAGTATTCTCATCATGCCAGGTTTAGTGTCGACATCTGCTGTTTCAGTTTCTCTTGCTAAAATTTCATCTAGATGTTTTTGTATAACACCTGCATGTTTCTGTACCAATGCACTGTCAATTTCTTCTCTGTATGGATTTAGTTTCTGGTAGTCTTCATAGTGGTACACTGCTTGTAAATAATCAGCGGCAATGTTTAATTTTGCTTGTACCCACCCTTCTAGGTCATCACCTTTTTTGATCATGTCTATTAATTCTATTGCCATCTTGGCAGTTGCGTACAACTGTGATTTGCTCATGTGTCCCTCACCTGCGTCCTCGTTGGCTCTCTTCAGTGCGTCAGCAACATCTGGATGTTGCGACAATCCTTTTTTAAGTTTTTCGATTGTATTTGATGCTCCGGTGTAGTTGCCACTTTTATATCTTTTATCAAAAGCAACGCCCTTGGCCATTCTAATTTCTTTATCAGAAAAACTTTGGTTTCTTACTCGATCAACATCAGCAGATGTCATGGCGTCTTCCGTCATGCCTGCGTCATCATATGCACCAGTCTTTGAACCTGCTGTGTAACCGTGTACACTCTTGACGTAGTTTGATGCTAGGTCTATTTTCTTGCCTACCCATGCTTCCATCTCTTGATCATTTTTGATCATGTTGTGAATTTTGATTGCGTGTGTGCCAATTTTTAACAATTGGTTTTGTGCCATACCTGCTTCGTATGACTCCGGTTTTGCCTCCGGCTTCTGCATCATTTTTTCTAGCTCGTTGAACTTCATATTATACGAAATGTACGTGTGTTAATTCTGGATGTGTTTTTTTAATTCTTATTGCTTCTTGACGATACATATGCACTTCTTTGTCTTGGTCATGCAGTCTGTCAGTGGCAGTGATAAAGTCATCTATTGCTATAGGTCCTGAGTGCTCAAAGTCTATTTCAAGGCCCAGTTTGCCCAGTAGCTGTCTTGCCGACATATTACTTCTGTGTGGAGTGTGTGTTTCAAAACCCTTTGGGTATGTCCATCTGATACCACCATCTGGATCTTTCTCTTTCATGTATCCCATGAAATCTGCACCTTCTCTTATAAATTCGTTTGCTTTCATATCAGTATTTATTACTTACTATCCTCATATCTACTGTGTCTACACACCTCAATTTCGTACTCTCTGCCGTCATAGTCCTTCTCAGTTCTCATTAACGGCACATCATGTGCATCGTTGCCACAGTTCAGACATTTTACAATCCATTCTTTTTTCAATATCAGTGTTTCCATTAGTACATGTTCCTTGATATTGCTGGCCCACCAAATAGACTTGCACCGCCGTCTAGTGCATTATCGGTTGGTTTTTGTTTTACTGGTTTTGGCACGTTGGGTGCTTTTGTGCCTGATACTCCAGGTGATCCTGTGTATGATTTTTTAAACCTATCCTTGCCTATGGCAATGTGTGGTGATACAACTGATGCTATATTACCCGCACTTGTGGCTCCTGCTGTGGCAATTTCTTTGATTATAACTTCATTAATCTTCATTGTGTTGATATTTAGTTGCTATTTGATCAAGTTGAAGTTTCACAGCATTGTTTATGATTAATAATGTGGTATCGTTGTTGTTTTCGAACAGTTTTTGCGGATGACAGGCATAGGTTTCTTTTGACATCATCACATTCAGATCTTCGTATTTTTTTGCTCGTTTGTAGTGTTCTTTAATTGTGATGTGTGATGGTATAACATACTCTGCTTCGGATGATTCAAGGCTATGTTCTATTGTGTAAAGTTCTAATATTTCGTCATATATTATGCTGTAAGATTTAGGCTCATTGTAAATTGGAAGATGTTCTGATGTTCCTATACTTTCATATGTACTACTCGTAAGCATATACGAAGGCCATCCACGGCCGTGATCAAAATCAATTACCACATTTCTTCCATCACAATGACTGAATATCTTTTGCACACCGTCACTGCTGAACCAATCCTTTGGCAACAGCATGACATCAAAAATTTTACACTTGTCCATTTTGGTCACAAACCCGTTCATGGTATTTGTTTGTAAATTCTTAGGTATTATGTCTAATCTATTATCTTTGTTAAAGACACTGTCGTCTAATTCATATATGATCCATTTTTTTGGTAATGTGACCTGATACTTTCTTTCTGGATTACTGTATGGTCTAAAATCCCAGGCATCTAGTAGATCACCTTTTTTGTGCTGTTGTACCTCTGCCGGAACACTTTCGTCTAGTTCAGTCATTCCTAAAAATCGATCATTAAGAAAAACTTCTAATCTAGGATTTTTGTAGATTTCTGTTTCGAGACCAATGGCTAACACATAACGCATATGTGTAATTATTGGTTTATTTTATTAGGTGTAAATTTCTCAACATCTTGTTGAGTGTTTTGCCATTTACATCTGGTGTTGTGTTCTGTTTGGTAACTATGCCCACACCGGCGGCCTCTTCGTTGGCTTTGTTGTTGCCTACATTTTTAAAATCAAATCTGTTGTTTGGTCCTACACCTGGTTTGTGTACTAATCCCATGGGTTTGATAGTCTGTGGCATTATTATAAATTCGTGTGCTCTCATTATTTCTTTCCGCCTTTCATGTTGGCACACCAGTGATACATCTTCGCTTTCTCACCTGACGCCTTTTTTGCTCTTGCTCTTAGATCAGTCACTGATCCATTGCAACTAGCACCTGACTTCTTCACCCTTCCCGGACGACTCTTGCCTTTCTTTTTCCCATCTGCAAAATTCTCTTTGACTCTAAATGGATATGCCATCATGGAATGGTAACCCATTCTGCTTTTACCAGTTGCTCTTTTTTCAATTTTTTTCAATTGAGTATTAACATCTGGATGTACGTACTTTGTTGCTAGAATCTCTTTTATTCTCATATAATCGTATTTATTCTAATGATTAGACGTACACAGAGCAACGTACAGTGGTGGTAAAAGTGTATTGAGTGTTTGTGTATTACTTGTTTTTAGGCATCGGATTTTCACCGGTAAGTTTAGGCTGTGCAAACCATAATTTAAACCATTCTGGATCACCTGCTCTAATCTTATGCTTTCTTTGGTATTCTGCTTTGGCAGTGGCTATTTGAGATATGTTTTCTCCCATGGAAGGTTGTATGTTATCAACCCCTGCTAATTTTTTAATTCTTTCTAGTTCGTCCATTAATTAGATAGTCCAGCTCTTCATCTGTTCTTTTGTAGGTTTGTGTGCTTTTACTTTCTCTACCTTGCCACCCTTGGCTAAGAACTTCTTCATCTTCTCGTCTAGTTCTCTTTGTTTCTCTGCTGGTGATACATAATCGTCACCTGCGTTGTATGGTCTATTGATCCCGCTGAACTTTGCCATAGTCTTCTAGTCCTTTCTGTACTTTGGTTAATGAATCTCTGTTTGCTTGGTATAGTATTCCGTATCCGCCAGCGGCCTGCCACTTCTGTATGTTGACTGGTCTGTCGTCTATTAGAATGTTGGGTGTGCCTGATGCTTTGTTTTTAGCATAAGTTTCTTTTCTGCCTGTTACGATTATTTCTGCAGGTGTTTCGATGTTGTTTGAAATCCATAGTTTTTTATATTTGCCCGAATTCTCATGATCACCCCTCAATGGTGATGTGTTTATGCTGAAGTTCCCACCTGTAAATTTCTTCACCATGTCTATAAGTGCATCTGCTGTTGGGAATTTTGGCAACACTGCAAAGAAGTCTGTGCCTGTGATTCTGTCTATTACTTCTTTCTTTAGATCTTTTGTCTTGTCATTGGTCAGTTGTTTCCAGTGTTCAACACCATAAAGGAATTCTACGCCGCCGAAGAAATCTGCTAGGACTCCGTCCATGTCTAAATATACAATTGGTTTACCGTCTGCCATACTCTCATTATACAACTTTTTGTTGTTTTCGTCAATCGTGACTCCAAGAGCGTCTTGTATCTTGTTGTAAACTAACTTGCTTTCTGCCCCGCCCATAGCAATTTTGGAAAATTCTTGCCATTGTCCTTTGTTGGCAAGTTCTCTGGCTTTTGATGCTGAAACACCAGATATGTCATCTGCGTCTGGATCTCTTTGCCCGGCACTAACAACATCTATTGAATCAAATTTGTAAAGATCATTACCAGCTTTGTCTGGTTTACCATTGTATTGGTTTAGCAGTTTTTGAAATTCTACAATTCTATCATCACCCGCAATCATGATAATTCTTGTTCTGCCTTGTGATTGGATAACCTGTAGTGCTTTTATGATTGTGTTGGCATTAGCATTTCCAATTTCTAATGTTGCATCACCTATGTTGCTTTTGATGTATGCTTGTTTCTCCATGTATGATAATGGATCTGTTTTGTTGTTTTGTTTGTGAGATAAAAATATAAAGCCTTTGCCGTTAACCTGTTTGGCCATCGACTGTACTTTTTCTATTAACTTTTGGTGTCCTATTGTGGGTGGATTAAATCGGCCAAAGGCAAAGACTGCGGTTGCTCGATCGTCTTCCCTAAGAAACAGTTCCCTGAGATACATCGTATTCGCCTTGTTTAATATTTTCTAATTCTCTGTCTGAAATAATTCTAGCCACTTGTTGTCTTGTTTCTTTTGGAAACATGTCAGCAACATCATCCTGTTGTGAACCAAATTCTTTTATGTATTCTTTGGCCGCATCGTCTATCAAGTACATCCAAAGTTTTTGTGCTTTTTCGTGATCATAAACGTTCTTTGCTAGTTTTCTTTTGATGTTCGATATGATTGGCATAAAACGTCTACGATACAGATCCTCATTGTTCATGATATATGAATCCAGCTCGTTTACTGCGTTTGAGTCTATGTTTTCGTTGATAAATTGTGATGCTCTCATACAAGCATATTTATATTAATAAAGGTTCTCTAACAGCCACATATAGAATGGAGTTGTAAATGTAAATTTCCACTCACCGTTGTGTCCCATTTGAGTCACATTAGTGAATGACTCTCTTAATTCCTTGCCTGATTCTGCCATTTGTGTTGCCCATGGCTCCGGATATTTTGGTGTGTATACACCAGTGAATACAAGTGATCCGAGATCTATTTCATCTATTTCGATTCTTTTAATGTGCAGTAATTGATCTTTAAGCAGATCACCTTTGTCATTAACCACTGTTTGTGGCACTGTTTTGTTGGATCTATTAATGATCAAATCACAGTTTTTATCTTCTTCAACTTCTACTTCAAATTCGATTAGGGTTGGTTTATCTTCTGTGGAAGTTATATCGGCATCAAAGTAACTTTTGCCATCTACTAGTATTTCTGCATGGGGAGGTTTGTCCCACATTGTGGCGTATAGTTCTAGTTTAAATTTTAGTTTCTCGGTTGCCATTCAAATTCCAATCCTGCTGTGTGTCCTGTGTACGGAGTATTTAAGTCCTCTCGAAACATCTCGATAAAGATTTGAGTTCCCTCTACAATGACTTTCATGTACTTGTCCGTCTGTTGCATGACTTCTGCTGTCTTGGTTTTGCCGTTATTTGTGCAACGTATCTCTATTGTTTCCATATTTTTCCTTTAAATGTTATCTCCACAGTTCACATAGAATGAACTGCCTTTACCTGTTGAGTCTTCCTCTAGGTCATATGTCTCACCGTCGTATTCTATACAACTGAATGCCTTGAATCCATCTGCGTCTTCGTACTGTATCTTCATCTTCTTTAAGTTAAAACCGTCTGGTCCTGTTTTGATGTTTTCGGTAGTGTACCAACCACCCTTGTTGAAATATTGTCCAAAAACATAATAAAGATTTTCACAGCTTTTGGAGTCTTCACTGTGTGTGTCGGAACACTCTACCGTGACTCCCTTCTTCTTAAATTCTTTAAAGTCCACCATTTGGTCCTCGAGGTAAGAGCCGTCATCGTCCTGCAAGGCATTGCCATCCTTGTCTATTTCTGTTACGGTCATTATCTGTCCGTCAGCGAACTCCGGTCCTGATAAGTGACAGATATCTCCGTACTCGTAGAATGGTTTGTCGAACTGTGCCCGTTTGGGTATGCCTTTCTGTATCTCGGCATCACTAAAGTCCCCGGAGGCCATATATTCTTCGAATTTGTCGTTGTCGTACCAATACTCAAATTGAGCTTTGGTTATAGTGCCCATCGCAACCTCTCCACCGTACCTACTGAAATCTAACTTGAAATATCTCTCTGGATTTTTTATTGTCTTGATCAGTTTCTTTTTCTGTTTCAGTGTTGCCATTTGTACATCCTTTCAAAGTGTTCTCTTATTTTAGCATCATCTCCGCCCTGTGTCTTGAATTCTTTTATGAAATGTTCTATCAAATTGGCCGCCAATCTTCTGTATTCTGGCAATGCCTGTTCCTCAAGTTTTTTTACAAAGTCCTGTGGTGGACTTTGGATTATTGTGTTTGCCGGCATACTGCCCAACCAGGTTCCTGCCTTGCACATATCATTCTGTATCTTTTGTGTTTCCGCAGTGGGATTGAATGTTGACATCATCCTACGTGATTCATCCACCAGTATGGACATCAGGGTTCCGAAGTAGTCTTCTTTGTATATTTCTTTTTGCATTATTTTTTGATTGGCACAAACTTGTCTGTTTCTAGATTGTATACAAGTCCGTGTTTTGTTGCGTTGTCTACACCGTTGTTAGCATACATAGACTTCATGTCTTTCTTAGAACCATCGCCGTTATAGCATTTAGGATTTTTCATCCATAAAAAACCACAAGCACCGCTAAACTTTTTAACATAGTTAAATGCTAGATTAACACCGTCTTGTCCATTCTGTCCAGCAACGTCTTGTCTGTATTCTGCTGTGAAGTTGAATGTTGCATCTAGATCATGATCTGGAGTCTTGCTGTAAAAGAAACCTAAGTTCTTCTCTTTAGTAGACTGTTTAAGATTACTGCTGATGTCTGTGTAATTGATTGTGCCATCTAAATTAACACTTTCGGCTACTTCCAAATCCATCGTTCCCGATGTTATGTGACTTGGAAGTGAGAACGACCAACCGAAAGTTGTGTGCTTATCTTTGTGTATTTCATAAGCCAACCTGTAAGATTCAGATTCTATATCTGAAAAGTTTTTAATTATGCTACCATCTGTTGTGTTTATATCTGTGTAGCCTTTTGTGTAGTCTAAACTTAATACATTATTGCCTAGTGCATATTCAACACCTAGGTTTCCAAAGTTTGTGTTGTTGTTATCGCCTACACCTAATGCACCGTCCGATGAATTACCTAACCATGTTTCTTGTTCACTCATCTGTCCTATGCTTGTTTTTAGTTTGAAGTTTTTGTGCAACATAAAGTTTTTACCAATGTTTGCAGAGTAATCACCAGCACCATTGTCACCTGTGTACAATCCAAAGTTCATGTTGTTGATCAAGTTGTACTGACCACCTTGTGTGAATGATCCATACATCTGTTGTGTGGGTAAGAAAGTGTTGTTGTTTGACATCAACATATCAACATCTGAATACTTTCTATTGTCCTTAACTGTCATACCACTACCCAAGTTCATGTAATAATCTCTGTCATAGTCGTCTATCACCATAATTTTTAATCCTGATAGAGCCGAGAATGCACTTGTATTTCCTGTTGCGAAGTATGTGTTGTTAAGTGAAGTCAACGTACCATCTACTCTGCCTGTAGTTGGAATACCTATTGCACCTTGTGGTTGTGTTGCTTCATCTAGATCCAACATACCTTGTCCGTGTATGTTAACATTGTATCCATTAATATTTGTGTCGGCTGTGTTCAGTACAAGTTTAACTAGGTTCTCACCTTTCATGTGAGGCCACATCTGATGCAGTATGCCCATTGCACCTGTAACCTGAGGAGCCGCCATACTTGATCCACCCATTGTTGTGTATCCATCACCTGGTACACTTGAGTAAACTGAATTACCTGGTGCCATTATATAAAAGTCTGATGTTTTGTAAGTGTCATTACAGGCATTGTTCACAATGTCCAAACATATGTGTCCTGCTTTACTACCTACAACCTGTCCATCCGCTTTTGTACCACCCCAGTTACCTACGATGATCATCTTTCCACCTAGTACTAGGTTACCACTGTTGTCTACCTGTGTTGCCCAAACACCCGGATCCAGTGCGTAGTCGTAATTCATTGCACCATTTACATATGTACCGTTACCTGCCGAGTTAACAAGCACAATGTCGTTGTCTGTGCCGACCTGCCAATACTGTGCACCACCACCACTGTTTGTCATAATGTCTGTAATCTTGGGTGCTGAGTATGTGCCGTCACTTAACTGTGTAACCGTACCATAATGGAAGTTTGCATTAGTCTTGTTGAAACTCATGTTCACTGCAACAATGTTCATGTTTTCACCACCTTGTGCAACTGTACTTTTTAATTTTGTGATGTCCTGTAAGGCCTGCGAAGCATAACTCATGTGTGCTGAACCTGATCCATGATAGTCAATGTTTGCACCAACCAGTTCTGCATCAAAGGCTACACCGTGGAATTCTGTACCATCTTTCTTACCTGCAACAATACCTGCCACGTGTGTACCATGTGATATGTTCTTACCACCGTTTGCAACTGTGCCCAGTTCGTTACCATTAGAATCTGTTGTACCATCCTCATATCTAACATAGTCGTTGTACCATTTGTATTTGCCATCTAGTGCTTCATGATCTGTTTCTTGATAAGAATCAATTACACCTAGTACTGCACCTTTACCTGTCCAACCTCTTGCATAGGCCTTGTCAGCATTGATCATTGACTTACTAGTATCCTTGTTAAATTCTGTTGTTAAAAAATCACTTGCAGTTGTGCTTAGGCCTGTTGTCTTGGTACCTAGGTCTGCATCATCATTAGTGTATGCGGCACTTCTTACAGTGGACGATGCCTGCGAAACAAACACATCTGTAATTTCTGGTGTTAAGAATATGTTAGTTGCGACTTGATTCTCTTTAACAGATCTTGTTGGTTCTCCGGTCTGTATTGTTTCCCAGTCTGTGTACACTTTAGCTTGTACAGTTTCTACAATTTCTGTTGTACCATCTGCATAGGTTAATTTTTTCTTCTTTGTTGTGATAGTCCAAGTTCTCTTCTGTATTGTTGTTGTGTCTTTGTAAACAACAGTGTCTGAGGTTGTTCGAACTGCAGGTTTTGTCACTGTTGTTTTTCTCCAGTTGTCTACGATAACATTAACTTCATTCCTTGTACCTGTTGGGGTAGTTCTGTTCTTTGTGTAATTTAGTGTTGAAGTTGACTCTGAACCTGCTACAACTTCTGGTGTGTTTGCCGATGTGCTTAATGTTGTTGTGGTAGTAAGTGTACCACTAGTACCATAAGCGGAATTCCGTTCTTCAACTGGACTAGTCACCACATCTGCAAGTATTTCTGTATTAGTAATAGGATTACCTTCATCTTGATATTGTATTACATTCTCTACTTTGGGAGATACTACTGTTACTGTTTCTGCTATGCTACAACTTGGCGTTGTTGAGATTACCACACTACCGTTTTCTGCTAATTTTTTTGTTTCAATCCATGTACAAGTTTTTGTTTTTACAGTTTTTGTTCGTGGTGTAGTCACCACAACTGTTCTTTTCTGCTTACCACCCTCGCCTGGAATGTATGCCCAAGTGGCATTTGAGAAGTCCTCTGCTGGAGTACCATCTACTGTTTGATTGTATGTTTCCTCTGTTGAAGTTTTGTTCTCTACTACTTCTTCCGCTTTTAATTTTGCATTTGCATACTCTACTGCACTACCTTCTTTTTCCGTGTTGATAATTTCTAGTGCTTTGTCTTCTTTAGCAACCTTGTTCAACTGTTCCAGTGTGATTGTTTTACCCTGTGATACTCTTGTTATGATAGGTTTGACATGTTCTTTCAAATATTTCATGGCCGCATATGCTTCTTTGTAAGAAGCCGAATTGTAAATTTTGTATTTGTCAGCGTCACTTTGGTCAGCAATTAGTGTTTCTGATTGAGCCCAAAGAGTTTCTGCTTGTTGTAGTTGTGTCAATAATGTGTTGGCTGTCGCTTTGTCTTGTTCGTCAGGTCCTGTTATAACAGCCTGCAAACCTCCGAAGTCACCGCCGGCGATTGTTGAGGTAAAACTTGATAGTAAATTAGAGTATGAACTTACGATAGATGTTGAACCAGATAGGTTAGATAAGTCTTCATTGATGAAATCATTTACTACACCAACTGGTCCTCCACCAGAACCACCACCACAGGCAGTTAGTGCCAATGCAGATGATAATGCCAGTAAAGTGTTCTTTAATTTTTTAGTTTTTCTAAGAATCATGACAGCATACTCCCTATAATGAAACCACCAAGTAAGAATGCAAAAAGGTATCTAGTTGTTAGTGAGGATTTAGAGAAAACCTTATATCCATTCTCTCTAAGACAAATTACATGAGCGTCTATGGACTCTGCTGTAATGTTAACATCTACTGTTTGTATCTGTTCTAATTGTTTATCGTTCATGTTATTAGTATAACATGGAACCCATATATGTCAACTAGAGTTGGTCTTGCTAAAAGTGTTGATTTTATTGGACTTCTTAACTATTCAATAGTATTTGTGTGATAGTTCCGGCGGTAATTGCTGTGGCTTTGGCTCTAACCCATACAAAGTTGCCTGTAAAGTTAGCACTTGAAATTAAGGTACTTTGGTCTGTTGTAAAAGTTGTGCCTGATATATCAAACCAATCATCTTCTGATGGTGCTGTTGCAAGTGAACCTTGCATTTTGATAGAACCTGTAAGTGTGTCAGTAACCTTGTATGCCACAGTGTGTACACCATCTGGATGTGAATAGTATCCGTCGCCTTTGAATTTGTTTGAAACAAATCCAACATGGTCTATGGTTATTGTAGCACCTGCTGTCTCAGTTATCACATCTTCTTCAACAATTATAAATGTTCCGTCTGTTGCAACACTTTTTACAGTAAAAGTTTTATTGTTATTAGTAGAACCACTGGTTGTTACTAGATCAAATTGTGCTAGAGGGCTAAAATTCACCGTAGCTGTATTAGAAGAAGATATCTTGTATTCGGTACCTGTTTTGATAAACGCCACAACCGCACCTGTTAGTGTAGTTTTGTGGTTTTTGTCTGCTAATATTGTTGTACTGTTCTGTGCCATCGTTGTTATTTATTCGGTATTCTTCCTTTTGAATCTTGCTGTTTTTGGACCTAGTCCGTACACAGCGGCCAGTTCGTTTGGCTCTTGCCCATCCACTGTTAGTATATTCAAATATTTAATTTTATATGATTTACCGTCTGCTTCACCTAGTTCCTCACAAAGACAGTTGTCCTCATTTACTTTTTTTACTCTTAATAAGCTTCTTTTTATAACAGGCTCACCGAACCAATTCTTTTGTATCATGCTTTCAACAATCGATTGGCTGTTGAATATTCCTTTATCTCTTAATTTCTTTATGGCTTCCATTTTTATCCTCTATAAAGTTAACTATTTTTTTAATACTTGTTCCTGCTAACAAATTAACCATTGTAAGCATCTTTTGTTCTTTCACATAAAAATAACCCTCATAGCAAAACTTGGTCTTGCCTGATAGATAATCATAAACATATCGATGACTAACTAAACAATCATTTTCATTATTACGTAAAATATTCCACAGTGCATCACGGTCTTTATCCTCGAGATATTGATGTGTGTCTTTTTTTAAGTGTACTTGGTATGGGTATTTTCCATGTGGAATTCTCTTGCATATAACTTGATTCTTTTTAAGTACCCTTGCATTTATATCAACCTCTGTTGCATCATACCAAAAATGCCAAAAGCCATCTATTAGTTCTTGTGCTAATGACTTGTTGGTGTAGAATATTGCATGTTTGTCTTGTATTCTAAACTTCATCTTTTTTCTATTATTGATTATGAAGTTTGCTAGTCTGGTTAAATCAGGTAACCCTTTCCATTTCTCTTTTAGGGAGATTAGGTATTGGTCTGTTGTTGGATAAAACATCAGACTGGCTGGCATTTTAAACACAGTTTTGTATACAAACTTATCGTAGTATAATTTATTGTGATGTTTTCTCATTTTCTACTTTAGGTTTGAATTGATCTAATACAACTTTAGCTTTAAAGTCCACTAACAGTTTTGGCACAACATCGTCACTCAATGTAACCTCAACTCTGCCACCTTCGTTTAACCCGCCAAACAACATCATCTTAGATAATGGATTTTTAATCTCTTCATCAATGATTCTTTGTAATGGTCTAGCACCTAGTTTTTCATCAAAGCCTTTTTTAACAAGATAATTTATTGCTGTATCTGTTGCATTAACTTCAACGCCTTTTTCTAATGTCATTGTGTTTAATTCTAGCAAGAATTTTTTAACAATAGACTTCATTACAGGCTCAGCTAGTTTATCAAACTTGATAACTGCATCCAGTCTGTTTCTAAACTCTGGTGGAAAGAACTGTTTAAGTGCTTTGTCGTCTTCACCTGTTCTTTCACTCTTACCAAATCCTATATTGGCTCTTTCAGATGCTTCTGCACCCAAGTTAGAAGTCATTATAAGTGTGATGTTTCTACAGTCTGCTTTCTTACCGTTGGATCCAGTCACTGTACCATAGTCCATAACTTGTAGCAACATATTAGATACATCTCTGTGTGCTTTCTCTACTTCATCAAACAGTACAACTGCGTGTGGATTCTTTTCTATTTCGTTTATAAACATACCACCACCCATATTGCTGTCTTCATAGCCCACATAACCTGGAGGTGATCCAATTAGTTTTGCAATAGAATGTTTCTCTTGATACTCTGACATATCAAATCTAATCAATTCAACACCTAGTGTTTTTGCCAGTTGTCTTGCAGTTTCAGTTTTACCACATCCTGTTGGTCCTAGGAATAGGAATGATCCAACTGGCTTGTTCAAGTTCTTAAGTCCTGCTCTAGCAACCAGTATCTTGTCTGTGATAGTGTTGATTGCTTTGTCCTGCCCAAACACTTGCAGTTTCATTTTCTCTTCTAGTGTTTTTAAACTACTTGCTTCTTTGTTAGACAACTGCTCTATGCTTATGCCAGTCATTGCAGATATTTCATGTATGATCTGTTCATGATCTATAACACCGTCTTTGACTGCATTCAATCTCAGTCTTGCACAGGCAACATCTATAATGTCAATTGCTTTGTCAGGCAGTTTTTTGTCTGCTATAAACTTGCTTGAGTAGTCTACTGCGTCCTCACAGGCTTCATCAGTAATTGTACAGCCATGAAACTTTTCATAGTACTGTTTTACACCTTTTAATATCTTAACTGCTGTTTCTTTTGAAGGTTCTCCAATTTGCAGTCTTTGGAATCTTCTCATCAATGCTCTATCCTTTTCAAAATACTTTCTGTATTCTTCCCAAGTAGTAGAAGCAACAACTTTTATAGATCCTTTTAGTAGTGCAGGTTTAAGCATGTTTGCCATGTCCATGTTATTACCTTGTCCTGTTGCACCAGCACCAACTATCATGTGTGCTTCGTCAATGAACAGTATTGTCTTGCCTTTTTGATCCAATGCATTAACGATAAGTTTTAATCTTTCCTCAAAGTCACCTCTGAATTTACTGCCTGCAATTAGACTGTTTACATCCAAACTGAACACAATGTGATCTTTCAAGTACTCGGGTATATCATCTTTGTTTTTTGCAATTCTTCTAGCAAGTCCTTCTACAACTGCTGTTTTACCAACACCTGGATCGCCTACTATTAATACATTGTTCTTGTTTCTTCTTGCAAGTATCTGTTTTAGATCCATTGTCTCTTGCTCTCTGCCTATAACTGGATCAATCTGCTTGTCAAAGTATTTTTGATTCAAGTTCTCACAGTAGCTTTTAAGTATTCTGTCTGCTTGATTGGGTCTAAGTTTTTGTTCTGGTCCACCATCCATTGCCCCACCCATTGCCGCCATACCTTCGTCAAGAATAGTTTCTGTGGATACTAGATCCATTAGGTCTTGTTTATTGACAGCATGTTTCTTTAAGAAGAATGCCGCATAACTTTTCTTTTCGCCAAATATACTAATCAATATATCAATTGATGTTACATCCTGTCTACCTTGGAACAATGCTTGAGTAAATGCCCTGTTCATTAATCTTTCAAGAGATGCAGTTTTTCTAGGAACCACAGGATTTGCACTCTTAGAAACAATGTCATTACATTTTGTATCAAGATAATCTTCGATATCTTTTATAAGTGCACCTACATTTGTTTTATAATCTAATAATACAGTTCCGACAGCGTCATCTTTAATTAATGCTAATAGCACGTGTTCAATAGTGACGTACTCGTGCTTTCTTTTCTCTGCTTCTTTAACTGCGTTTTCGAATATGTTTTCTAGTCCTTCGTTTGCTTCTAACATCTCCACTCCAATCTATTGTTCCTTGTTGTATTTTTAAAAACGTTGCTATGTCTTTTTTGTCCCATTCTAATTCCTGTTGTATTGCACAAATTAATTTCTCCACATCCTTTTGTATTGTAGTTTGTTTCTTGTATGTTCCATTTAATATTTTCCATACTTTAGTTCGCTTTCCTATTTTGATTTTTTCTTTGCCATATCCCATCGTAGTTTACTAACCCTTTTATTAAATGTAATACCGTTAAGGTGATCGAATTCATGTTGGAAGCACTTGGATTCCATTCCGTCGAGTCTTGCTGTTTTTGTTTCGCCTTGTGTTGTTTCATATTGTACTTCTACTGTTTTTGGTCTTTCTACATTAAGCCATATATTTTTAAAGCTCAAACATCCTTCTACATCGATTACTTTTTCTTCACTAAAAGTTTTTATCAAAGGATTCCATATTATAGCATTTTTTTCAAATGTGTCAAATGACTCATGACCTATTGCAAAGAATCTTTTGGTAATGCCTATTTGGTTTGCGGCCAATCCCAATCCTCTCTCGTCTTGCATGAGTTTAAGCATGTCATGTTCAAACTTTTCTATGTCGTAATACCCTTGTATCGTGTCTCCGTGTTTCCATTCTGAACTTGCTTGAGTCAATGTCTCGTGTGGGTATTGAAATAATTGTATCATTCTACAACCTCTACTTCGGCCTCTGTTTCGATAACCACTCTTGCACCACAGGCCAATAATGGTTTGTCGTTGCCACCATATACCACTCTACTTGGTCCTTTAATATCAACTGCATGACAATAAGTGTTTTTTGATCCTTGCTTAATAGTAATCACAGGATCATTTGTGCCGTGTTTTTTGTTTGCTCTTATAACGTGTTGATTGACGTGTATGTATTTCTTCTTTGTCCTCATAGATCCTTTATCTTCTTTAAGTCAGCGGCTGACAGTTGTGGTATCAGTATGTGTATTTTTACATACAGATTTCCTCTAATATTTAATGTTTTATGCACAGGCATTCCTTTTCCTTTAATCATTAGTAATGTGCCATGTTGTGTGCCTGAAGGAACATTAACACTTATTATACTGTCCTCTACTGTTCTTAATTGTATTTTGTGTCCTCTTACTGCTTGGAAACAAGTAATAGTTTTGTCTGTGTAAAGATCATTAATCTTTCTAGTAAATCCATCTGAGTCTAACACACTCATCACTACCATTAAATCACCACGTGGTAGATTTTTAATTGAATCATCACCTAAGCCAGCAAATTTAAAATTAACTCCGTGTTGTACCCCTGCAGGTATTTTTATTGTTGCATACTCATCTCGGCCTGAAGGTAGTTTATAGTTGATAGTTTTCTCACTACTTGTCATTGCTTCTTTAATTGAGATAGCCATTTTTACTTGTACGTTTCTATTTCCTCTGTTGCTGGATCTAAATGAACGTCCACCTGGCTGTGTGAAATTAAATCTACTGTTAAAGTCCATGTCTCCACCTTGGAACCCTGAAAAAAAGTCTCCAAATATTTCTTCGTTAAAAAATGGGTGCTGTTGCCCACCGCCCGTGCTACCACCAAACTTTCTCTGAGTGTCGTAGTCATGTCGCTTTTGTGAATTTTTTAGTGTGTTGTATGCTTCATTGGCTTCTTTGAATACTGTTTCATTACCACCTCTGTCTGGGTGTTCTTTCTTGGCAATGTCTTTGAATGCTTTCTTTATTTGATCATTGGAGGCATCTTCATTCACACCTAGTGTTTGATAATAGTCTTTCATTAGCTATATTGTATAACAGATTGACTATTTGTCAATAGATAGTATTATTTCTTGATGTCTGTCTTCTTGCCGTTCACGTACAGACCGAACCAGGCCGCACCTGCACCAACAACAACAGAAACGAATCCAGCTTGTGCGTTGTTTGGGTTCTCTAGTAACATGAACCATTGCATGGTGTTGTAGAACACTAGGCCATACAATCCCATCATTATTCTCGGAACTGTTCTCCAGTTTGATAGGAACTGTGGTAATTCTTCTTTAAGGAACACCCAAATAATCTTGATCAATGTCCAACCGTCCTTGGCACCTTTCTTCATTATGTTGTCGTTCTTTACAATCAGTTTGTCTTCGTTCAATTGTTCAGCCATTATTTTACACCTTCAATTTTAGCATTTCTTTTTCTGTGACCGTTCCAAGCAACAAAGCCACCTATTCTCAATGACCAGTATGCAAGTTTGTTCATGACATAGAATCCATTTACAAGTACATTGACATCTCTGAAGATCTCGTCTGCTCTCTTTTGGGTCAGTTCACCCATTGTGTCTTTTTTATTTTCCTTTAAAAGTGTTTTGTATTTGTATGCGTAGTCATGTACTAGTCCACCCATTAACAATACACCAACCGGTGAGAAGAAGGATCTTAAAAACTTAGGAATACTTGCTCCATCAAATTGGAAACCTGCTGGTATCACATATTCAGTACCATCAATGTTGTACTTCCAGTCATCTGTTAGTACCCAGTTTCTTGTTGAAAGCAACCAAAGGATTACTCCTCCCCAAAAACCTTTTCCTTTTGTGGGAATAGGAAGTGGCTGTAACTTAGGCATTCCTTTGTAGTAGAATTTTAGTTTTGTTGTTGATCTCTTGTCTTTCCAATCGATTATTGCTCCAACAATGACAACTGCTATTAAGACAGTCCACTGCCAAAATTTCATTGCAAGTGTTAAAATTAGTTCCATATTTTTTCCTTTAATTAATATACGTATTTATTCGATAGCACCTTTGACAACACCCTCTGCTACTAATTTCTTCCTGTTTTTCATGTGTTGTTTCTCTGTGTCCGCTTTCGCACCACCAAAGTATGGTACTGCGTGTCCTGTTTTACACATAATCTCTGTCACTTGTTTGCCCTCAATCATGAAGTCTCCCAGCACTCTGCCGAACTTGCCTTTCATGTCTTCGCCTTTTTTACTAATTGTTGTCTGTAATACAGGGTTAGGTCCAAGCAATGATTTAAGTTTGGCTTTTGCGGCCAATCCAAATTTCTTTTCTATCTTATTTCTTGTTCTTGATTCTGGTGTGTCTATGCCCATGATTCTCACACGTTCATTCATCTGCCATATTCCAAAGCCTAGGTCGATGTCAACGTCTACTGTGTCTCCGTCCACTACTCTTCTCAATTTACATCTATAAGTCCACATTATTTTTTCTCCTCTGGTTCGTAATATTTCTTATATTCTTCTAGTAGGTTGTTTGTCTCTTGCAACTTCTGTCTTATCTGTGCAAAATTTCTAGCAAGTACTTGATAGTCCTTGTCAGTTATTCCAAACAGCACAGGATCTATACCTGCTTCTTCTAGTTTCTTAAAGACTTCTTGTGCGTTCTCACTTGTAATGATAATCCATTTTAGTTCTTCCAACTGTAATGCTGTCGGCATTGGATAATCAAGTTTTTCTCTTGGTTTTTCAAGTGAGAATATTTTAATCTTCTTTTCGCCACCTATACTACAACCTGTTAGTAATACGATAAGTGCTAATGCTAATATTTTATTGATGTGGTACATAACTTGGGTTCGCTAGTGCTGGGCACTCTGGATTAATTTCCGATTTTAATGTTGCTTTTAATTCTGCTTCTGTGTGTTCGGCCCCTGATGCCAACTCGATACATCTTGCGGCGTTCTTGCCACCTTTGTTTATAATTCTTTCAATGGCTTCTGTTCTTTCAATGGCCAGTTTGCCAATGTCTCTATTTTTCTTTGTGAACCTTTTGTCTAGGTCTGCTAAATCTTTTTTGAATGTATTGATCAACACATTAAGTTTTTTATTACTTTCTAATATTGCTGTAAAGTCTTCTTTTTGTTGTTCTAACACTTTGTTCTGTTCAGTGATAGCAGTTTCTAATTGTATTTGATTTGCTTTGAGTGTGGCATTGTCTGCTCTCAATTTCATCACATACATACCCGCTCCTGCAATACCGGAGATGATAAGAACCGTGAATATTAATCTAATACTTCCAAACATAATATACGTATATTTATTGAATCAAACCAGGCTTGTAAACAGTTTTACCATTTTCTTTCATTGCTGTAAGAATAGACTTTCTATTACCCTCTGTTTTATAACTTATATGAACCCAACCTGAATCAGGTATTCCTGGTGTGTAAAATTCTAGTATCAATTGATCAAAATCGCAGTTTTCTGATATCCATTTGGCCACGTCATAGTTGCCTGTGCCTGGACATTCTATATCAACTGCTTCGCCTTTGCAGTGTTGTGATTTAGATGAACCGCCTACTGCTTCGTTTAGTGCTGGTCCTCTGTATCCTGAATTAATAACAGTCACGCCAAAGTTCTCTCTGACCTTTTGCACCACGTTGGCAAAAAGTTCTTTTGCGTTTGCTAGGTGTTGTTCGTCTGGAGTATTATCAAGACCTTTTCTTGTTGCTGTTTGGCTTTTTGTGAATTCTGCTAGTGTAAAGTTTGTGCTTAATCTCATACACTTATTTATTAATAAGTGCGTATATTATATTACCAGCCGTTTTTACTTAACAAAGCAGAGTCACCGCCCTTGCTAAAAACAAATCGGTCTTCGTTAGTTTTAGTAACTTGGTATGGTCCAAAGTATTTGGTAAAGAACATGCATTCGCTCATTGACTCTTGATCTATTTTGAATGCTCTAACTTCTTTTAATAATGTCTGTGTTTCGCCAAATGCATGTAGTTCGAATTTTAATTTTTCGTTGCTACCATGCTTCTGAACTGATATTATGTTGTTGTCTAAATGAACTTCTAACATTTGAAATTTATCAAAGAAATCTTTTGTTTCGCCTAGTCTTAATGCATTAATTTTTTGGTTGTATGCTTCTGGTGTTCTTGGCAGTACATCTGCTAGGTTCTTTGCTGATGCTTCAAACGGATTTGTTCTTTTGTGATATGTAAAACTGAATGTTTCTATGTTTGTTAATTTTTTAAGATCATCTAAAAATTTTCTTATAGCCTGATCCACACTTTCTCTTCTTTGAAACTCTACAAATACTTTGTGTTTGCCATCTTCCAGTGTGCCTGGAGTAGCATCTGCGTCCATTATGTCTGCGTAACCTGTTTCTGCAAAGTGTTCTAGATCTTTTGCGGGTGCTTGTCCATCAACCGTGAAACAAAGAACCATGATATTTCTATCATCGCCCATTTTTGATTTGTATTGATCCACTGAAAACGTTGAAGAAACAACGCCTTCTAAATCTCCAGCTTTTAATCCTTCGTTAACTATCTGCATCTAAACTATTTAGGTCTCCGGAGACCATATC
>Ga0209090_10000128_pt1 | contig 45296 bp, 27 predicted proteins | sample ArcticOcean_MG_C_9_FD_187432 | JGI IMG/M metagenome (GOLD analysis project Ga0209090, IMG submission 187432) | Marine microbial communities from western Arctic Ocean - ArcticOcean_MG_CB2_152 (SPAdes) (version 2) | ecosystem: Environmental > Aquatic > Marine > Oceanic | place: Arctic Ocean... | reverse complement strand
AAAAAAAATTTTAAAAAAAAAAAAAAAAAAAAAAAAGAAAAAGAAAATGAAAAAAGAATTATGATAGATGAATTTGGTGATTATGATGACGATTTAACACGAAAATTAAGGTTGAAAACAATAAATAGATCTAATTTATCTACAACATATGAAAGGGCAAGAAAAATAATTGCAGAAAAAAATATTAAAAATAAAGAAGATTATTACGAGTTATGTGAAAAAGATAATAGATTAACAAAAGAGCCTGAAATTGTTTTTAAGGGTAAATTTACAAACTGGATAGAGTATTTAAGTATCAAACGAGAATATTATGATTTGGAAATGTGCAGAAGAAAAGTAGATGAACTTTTATCAAAATATCCTGAAATTAAAAATAATAAGTTAGATTTATCAAAAGTATGTAATGATTTATGTGGTTTAGATAATTTATTTCCACCGTCTGGTTTATGGGTTGAATACTACGATATAAATGATTTAAATGATATTATTATTATTAAAAATAAAAAAAAGAAACGAAGCTCAATAATTTAAAAATATAATATATTTAGGGATTTTAAAGTTAAAAACACTTTTTTATTTTAAAATTATATTTTTAAGTTAAATGATATAAAAAAGTAATATTTACTTATATATATATATATGCCAAAACAATATACTTGTCAACTTTGCAATAAAATATTTAATCAGAAAATTGATTACACAAGACACATAAATAAGAAAGCACCTTGTATAACTATTGATAAAATGGAAGAATTAACAAAAACAAATCAAGTAATATCTGGATTAAAAAATAACCTACGCGCAATATTTAAATATTGTCTGGATGTACTAAGAAATAATGAGCATTTAACTGGTGATAAAGCACTAAGAACCTTAGCATTCTTGCTTAATTTAAGATTATTGGAGCCTCAGTTTTGTAATCAGATAGATATTGATAATTATGATTATGACTTTAGTCATCTTGATGATGAGGATATTGATAAACATAAGACTAAATTATTGTCTGTGGTAAGATTCAGTAATTTGGCAAAGGAAAATGAAGATAATATACCTGCAATTATGAAATGTTTGTGGGACGATATATTGTCAGTTCATCCGATAACTAAAAATATATTTCTTAAAGGAAAGGGATTTGATATTCAACACCAGTCAACCTATAAAAAAATTATTGATAAATTATACACATTTGATTTTGAGGGGATAGATGAAGACATTTTGGGAGAGGCATATGAAGAAGTAATTAAAGATGAGATGACTGGTAAAAATTTGGGGCAATTCTTTACACCGCCAATTGTTAAAAAAATGATGATTAATTTAATAAATCCTCAACTAAAAGAAGACGGAACCATTGAAAAAATATTTGATCCTGCTATGGGAACCGGTGGGTTCTTAATTTCATCACTAAGACATGTAATGAAGCAATCAAAAACAAATAACATTGATTTGGATTGGGATTTTATTAGCAATGAAGGACTTGGAGGAAGAGAAGCAGAACCAGACACATATCAATTTGCAGTATCAAATATGTTGATTTCATCGGGACATATGTTTAATGTATTAGAAAAAGGTGATAGTATTCGCGACCCAATCACAAATGAATACGATATTGTCTTGGCAAATCCACCGTTTGGAATTGATGGTTTAATTTACGACGAAATCTTACATCCATTGAGAAATGAATATACGCCTATCAAATCAAATAGTGCTGTTTCATTGTTCTTACAGGGTATTATTTATATGTTAAAAATTAACGGACGTTGTGCTGTTGTTTTACCTGATGGAAAAGAGTTATTTAATAAAACTTCTAAGGAACTGGTTGCTATCAGAGAATATTTAATGAAAACATGCGATTTAAAAGAGATTTTATATTTGCCATCGGGTGTATTTACACACACCTCTATTAAAACGTGTGTATTCTATTTTGTTAAAAAGAAACAGGGTGCCGATGTATTGGAAACCAAAATTAAAACATCAAAAACACAAAAGGAAACTGGTAGAGATTACATATTTTCAAAATCACACCAAACAACCAATGTTAAATTTTATGATTACAATCCTTATGAAGATGTCAAACATTTATTGGTAGATGTTCCTATTGAGGATATTGTAAATAATAAATATTCACTTAATTATGCTGAATATATTAAAGATGAAAACGAAGAAGAATATGAAGAAGGTATTGTTGTGAAAACGCTTGGAGAAGTTTGCGATATTATTAAAGGGAAAAAAAGAAATAGTAAGGAGGGGAATAAAAATGGAAAATATCCGTTGTATTATTGCTCCATCTTAGGATATTTATATTTAGATACGTATGATTTTACTGGCGAAGGAATAATTATAAATAAAACAAATGGTTCTGGTAAAGCTATGGTATACTTTGGAAGTGATAAATATAATGTAGGAAATACTACTATTCATTTTAAAAGTATATCTGAATTAATTAAAACAAAGTATATATTTTATTATCTATTTCATAATATTTCATTATTAGAAAGATATTTTAAGGGACCATGTCAAAAATCTATCGAGATAGATGATTTATTTATGATAAAAATCCCAATCCCATCAATGGAACGTCAAGAAGAAATCGTAAAATATTTAGATTTCATATACGAAAAAAGTATCAAAACAAGTAATGAGAAAATTGCGGAATTGAAGCAATTGAACGAGTTTTGTGTAAATAATCAAAAAATATTTGGTGATAATGACGTGAAAACGCTTGGAGAAATAATTAAAAAAGTAAAAACTGGTAAAGATGTAGTTGCCGATGATAGAACAAAGGGAGAATATCCATTTTACGGAGCAAATGGAATTATTGATTATGTTGATGATTATTTATTTGATGGAATGTATTTATTAACAGCAAGAACTGGTTCTTTAGGTTCGCTACATATATCCAATGGTAAATTTTGGTGTAGTGGAGATGTACATAGAATAGAATTTGAAAGTGATGAGATATTAAAATACATATATTATTATTTACATACAATTGATTTTCAAAAGTTTAGAACTGGTGCCGCTCATCCTAAATTAAGTGGTTCAAATCTTAAGAGAATTCAAATTCATATACCAACACTTGAACGTCAGAAAGAAATAGTTGATTATTGTGAATATAATGATACACTAATCAAACAGTTAGAAAAAGAGATAGAAAATAATAAAAAACAAGCACAACAATTTATTACATCTATAATTAAATCATCAGTTTATGAAGAAACAACAGATAATATTAGTGTTGTTAATGAAATAATAAACGAAAATAATGAGAATATAGATGATGCTGAAATTAAACCTAAAAAGAAAAAGAGAAAACGTATTGTTATTAAGGATTAATGATTAATAATAAAATATATATTTTGTAAAACATTTTTATTTTACATTTTTTTTCAAAAGTAAAATCAGAAAAACAGAAAAAATCAGTAAAAAAACTTGGAAATATGTAATTTGCCTTTTGAAAAAAAATAAAATTCGTGATTTACATTGAAATGTAGGAATTTATAAATTTACATTAAAAAAGTATGTAGGCGTTCTTATGCAGTGGTCAAAAAAACGTGTTTTTAAAGAATTTAGGAACTTTTTTTACTAGCATAGTATAGAACCAAAATGCTAGTAAAAAAGTTCAACAAAGATGTTTTTAAATTTCATTGTGAAAAATGTAATTATCACGGTAATAGAAAATCACAATACGAAAGACATTTACACAGCAAAAAACATTTGAATGTGAATGCTAGTAAAATTGCTAGTAAAAAAGTTCATTACGAATGTGCCTGTGGTAAAAAATACGTCCATGACTCAAGTTATTACCGACATAAATTAAAATGTGATTTTAATAAGAAAATATCACAAATAGAGGAGCAAGAAAATCTGAGTAACAGTAATATATTTGAATTATTACAAAAAACAATAATACAAAATAATAGTTTAAAAGATGAGATGATAACAATAAAGAATAATTATGAAAATTCTATAAAAGAACAAACAAAAGTAATTCAAGATATAATACCCAAAATAGGTAATGGTAATACAACGAATAGTCATAACAACATTATTAATGTGCAAATGTTTTTAAATGAGAAGTGTGCCGATGCGATGTCCATACAAAATTTTGCAAAGCAGTTGTGCGTTACGATGGACGATCTAACTAAAAATAAAATGGACTGTTTAACAAATGTTGTCTTGAAAAACTTACGACCACTTTCACTGACCGAGCGTCCCTTTCACTGTACCAATGTGAATACAAAGGCATGGTTTGTTAAGGATGAGAATCAAGGATGGGAAGAGGATAATGGAGAGAAACTAATAAAAAATGCCGAAATAGGCATACAAAAGAAATGGTTAAACGAGTTTGAAAGCCAATATCCCAATTGGATGTCAAACGAAACACAAAAAGATAAATATGTTCAAATTGCAGGCTCTGCCTCATCAGAATTACCAGAAAAAATAAAATTAAAAATATTGCGAGAACTTGGTGTGGAAGTGCCATTGTCTAAAGAAATAATTATTTGTTAGCACTATAACAGTTTATGTATAAAAAAAATAAAATTTTATCCATATGTATGTATATACATGGATTCAAAGAAAATTGTAACAGCAGCAGAAGAAACACCAAATACACCAAATACAACTATACAAAATGTATCAAACAAATTAAGTCCAGATATAACAAAACAAAGTATATTAGCAGCAGAAGAAACAGCAAATAAACAAAATACACCAAATACACCAAAAACAACTATACAAAATGTGTCAAACAAATTAAGTCCAAATATAATAAAACCTAATATATCAGCAGTCAAAACAAAAAAAAACAAAACAAAACGAAAATGTCCTCTTGGTTATACTTATAATACATCTACTGGAAAATGTATAAAAAAAACAATACCAACATATAAAAATAAAACGAGAAAAGATAATACATCCGAAGAATTTGAAAGTTCCCCATTTGACGAAGATATAATAAAAGTTTTAGAACGGAATGAGATTGATGCATGTAAAAAAGAAGAAGAACAAAAGTTAATTATAAAAGATAAAACAGATGAGTATAAAATTTTTAAAAAAAAATGTAATGATGAAATGTATAAATATATTAAAGAGCAATTTAAAAAAAAACAAAAAGAATCAACAATAAAAGAATTATTACAATTTTTATTTAAATATTATAAAAATCAAAAACAGAAAGATAATCGAAATATGTTATATTTAAGAGATTTTATAAATATGTTTCCCAGAGATGATAGTATTTATGGTTTTAGAAAACAACATGTATTTGAATGTATATGTAAAATCTTAGTTTTTTTAAATTATGATAATAATGAATTTGGTAATTTTAAAACTTTTTATAAAGCATTAGAAAAATATGAAAAAAATCCAAATTCACCTAAACCTTTAGATAACAATGACATTATTGATGAAAAAATTAATGATGGGTCATCAGGACAATCTGTAGATATAATGTTTAAAGTGACACCTTCAAAAACAGATTATAAGGAAAATACGCAACCAAGTTGTATAAATTATAAGGAAACAAAAGAAGAAAATGAAAATGAAAAGTTTATTTTAATTCAAAATAAATATTTTACGGAAGAAAAGTCAAGTGCGGATAAATATGATGTTACCAAGATATCAACAAGAGCAAAAAATAAAATAAATGAGTTGGGTGATAGACCGTATGAAATTGTTTTAATGATAAATAATAAACAAAATTTAGAGGAAAGAATATCAAGAAATAGAAACGATGATTTTAAAATGGTAGATAGAATATTTGGAATAGCTGAAATGGACGATTGGTTTCAAAACATGTTATATGATATGTTGAGTAGTAAAAATTTTGATGAATGGTTAGAAAGTAAAATGGATAAGAAAACAACAGCAAAACAATCATTATCTTTGCGATTTCATCAAAAAATTATTGTGGAATCAAGCAATGAATATATAGCAAATGACTATAGAAAATTAATATGGGGTGCTGTTCCTCGTAGTGGAAAATCATATATGATTGCTGGTTTAGTTGAAAAACGTAAACATTTGAATAATGATATAGTTATTATTCTAGGTGCAAAGACGGAAACCATTGAACAATTTAAGAATATGTTTAAAGGTCTTACAGATTTTGACGATTACGGTATTATTGCCCCATTAACAAATAGTGGTATTAAAGAAATAAAAAAACAAAAAGAACAACAAAAATATAAGAAAAAATTCATATATATTTATAGCCAAGAGTTGATTAAAATATCATTTACAAAGAATAAAAATAAAGAGACCGAAACCGAATTAACAAAGGATAACGTAGATAAATTTCTTGAAAAGTTTAATAATACAGGTAAAAATATAGATTTATATTTTGACGAAATTCATAAAGGTGGAAGTACCCCAAAAGCTGAAAAGGACATTATTACAGCTATTAATAAATATGTTGGAAAAATAGATATTTTCGTTATGGTAACGGCGACATACGCAAAACCAACTATAGCTTATAGTAATATAATTCATGACAAAACACCCATTACAATAAACTGGTCTTACGAAGATCAACAGATAATGAAAGAGATTTCAAATCCATTTAAATTAGAACAAATGATAGATAATAGGGAAACCAATATATCTGGCGTAAATGATAAAGAATTAGTAGAAAATATATTAATAGAATATGAGAAAAGGTATGGAGATAATTATTTGAATGAACTTGAAGATGAATATAAGAAACATCCTGAATTAGTAATTATTAATCCAACTATAGACGATAAAACAATACATATTGATGCGAATACATTTTTATTGGATAAATCTTGTAATGCCATTAGCGATGATTTAGAAACATTGAGAGATCCTGAAAAAATTTTTGAAAATAATATAATGGTTAAAAATCTACTTAGTAGTATAGGTGATTATAATGATGACAAAGGACTAAAAGAGGATACCGTATATCATAAATTAAAATATCAATATAAATATGATTGGGGTAAACCACATACAGAATTATGGTTTTTGCCTGATAAAGAATTATATGGAGAAAATGCCACTTACTGTAGAGATTTACATAAGAGTAAAGGGTTAAAAACAACTGGTGAAGATAAACAAGAATATGATGATGAGAACGAAGAAGAGAGTAAGAAAGAACCTTTGCCAAATATAGAACCATTATCCAGAGGTATAGTTCTAAATCTATTGAATAACGATTTTTTCAGGGACAATTATTGTTTTTTAATTGTTCATGGACAAAAAATAAATTATTATTCAAACAATAATACAAATAAAGTGTTTGATAATGAGTGTGTAGAATTAAGTATTGCGAGTAAAGATAATAAAGAAATTAAAAAGATTATACACGATAAGGAAATAGAAGCATTTCAAAATGATAAAAAATTAATCATTCTTACAGGTTCTAAATTACGTTTAGGTGTTAGTCTTCCTTGTGTTGATATAGCGTTTAATTTTGATAATACACAATCAGTTGATTTAAATTATCAAACAATGTTTAGAGTGCTCACAGAAAGACCAGGTAAAGATTATGGATATTACATTGATTTCAATAAACAACGTAGCATTAATTTTATGTATCAGTTTAACGAAATATATTCAAATGGATTAAAGAAAAGTAAAAATATAGATCAGTTAACAGAAAATTTACAAGCATTATTATATTTATTCAATTACAACGGTTTAAATTTGATAAAATCGTCACCAATGGAATCTATAAATTTATATAATAATTTAATAAAAGAGTTAAAATTAGATTCAAAATCATATGAAAAGCGTTATCTTAATAAAAATATAGATTTTCTTAAAAAAATAATAGTATTGGGCGGAGATAATTATAACGATGTTTTAAAAAGTTTCAAAAGCTATGCTATTAAAGGAGATAATAATGTAAAGGATATAAAAAAAGAATTAAAAAAACAAGAAAAACAGAAGCAAACCTATTACGAGGGGGATAGAAAAGGCGAAGAAGAAGAAAAGGTTGACGAATTAAGCGAACCAGAAGACGAAGAGGATGAAGACGACGTTGATAATATCAAAGATATAGTTGAGTTGTTTATTACATTTACTGCTATTATTGCCTTATTTAGTAATGAAATAGATTGCGATGAATTGGTAAATGATAAATTAAGTGGATGTATTGATATTTTAATTAATTATTTACATGATGATGAAAAAGGATATAAAATTGAAAAATTATATTGTGATTGTGAAAATTACTTAACGACATTGGGATGTTACATTAAACGCACAGAAGGATGGTCATTTGAAAAATATAAAAATGGTCTAAAAATATTTAAAAAATTCTTAGAAGATAATAATCCCAATCACGAACAACTAATTAATTCTATAAAAATAATATATGCTTCTATTAAAGAGAATATGGGGAAAAATAAGAATGCACTTATTTATGATATGGATACAATAAATATTCAAAATAAAATAGAACAATATTTGCCGGTGCGTAAAATAGAAAAAGAATTGTATGGAGAAGTATTTACCCCTCAATCATTAATAGAAGAAATGTTAAAAAAATTACCACCAAATGTATGGAGCAACCCCGATTTGAAGTGGCTCGACCCGGCAAATGGTATTGGCAATTTCCCTATGATAGCGTTTAAAATGTTAGATAAAGGTTTGTCAAAAGTGTCTGGATATGAAAATAAAACAAAGAGACATAATCATATTATAAAAAATATGCTTTATATGGTTGAATTAAACGAAAAAAATGTTGCAGTATCACGTAAGATATTTGGTAAAGATAAAGAGGCAAACATATTTTGTGGTAGTTTTTTGACCGAAGATTACAAAGATGTAAATCCAGAAGTCAATAAAAAATTCGGTGTAGAAAAGTTCGATGTAATTATGGGTAATCCACCTTTCAATATGGAAAAAACAGAAGATAGTGGTAATAAAGGTGGACGAGATTTATATCCATATTTTATAACTAAAGGATTTGACGTTTTGAAACCAAATGGATATATGGTTTTCATAACACCGAGAAAATGGAGAGCGCCAGATAAAAAGGGGGAAATACAAGCAACCTCAGATATACTTATGAATAAACAAATATTGTATTTGAAAATATTAGACAAAAAATATACGTCACAAGTTTTTAATGGTATTAGTGCGTTAGTGGATTATTTTGTAGTTCAGAATGTTAATGTTACAAAAAATACAACAGTTGTTGATGAAATGGGAATTGAAACATCAAGTATGATTAAAAATTTACCTTTTATTCCTAATTACAATTTGGAAAACATACAAAAAATATTAACTGATAAAGATAATGGAATCAATATTATATATAACTCTCAATTATACGAAGGTTCAAAAAGAAATATTCAAAAAGGAAACATTAAAAGTAAACCAACAAAAAATTATATATATCCTATAAGACATAGTGAACATAAAGACGGCAATATAATTATATACTGGACAAATGATAATACTAAAATAGACAAAGAAACAGGAAAAAAACATTTTGGAACACCAAAAGTTATATTAACAAAAAATGTTTGGCCTTATCCGTATAACGATTATAAAGGAGAATATGGTATGTCAAATTATTCATTTGGTATTCCCATTAAAAATAAAAAAGAAGGAGATGAAATTGTAAGAGCAATAGAAAGTGATAATTTTAGAAAAATAATATCAGCAACTAAATGGAGTTCTGGTTATACAGAACAAAATATGTTCAAATATTTCAAAAAAGATTTCTACAAACACCCGATGTTTAAAGAAAAATCATCAAAAACCGAAACAAAGAAATCACAAAAAAGCAAGAAAACATCAAATAGTAAAACAAAAAAGAAGGGTGGTTCTTCAAAAAAGAAAAAAACAATAAAAAAATTAAAACTTATAAAGAAAATTAGAAAAACAAGAAAACGACGTTAAATAATAATATTTAAGTGCATTATAAAAAATAAAATTAAAAATATTGAGTGAACTAAGCACGGAAGTGCCTTTGTCGAAAGAAATAATTATTTGTTAATCTATTTATGTTAATTATATATAAAATTGAACTCCAGTCAAATAATATTATTATCTCTAATCATGTCAACTCATAATAATATTAATCAACCAAAATACCAAGCTGTTGGAGATATTAACGAAAAGGGGGCAATTCACGATTTGACAAGATGTGGTTATAATGATTATAATTCATACTCGGAGTTATTTGCTAATAGTATAGATGCACGTGCAAAAAATATTACTACTGTAATTGACACCGATACTATATCAATTATAGATGATGGTAAAGGGATGAACTATAACAATATTGTAAGCTTGCTATCTTTATACAAAGCTAATCATGAAAATGATGAAAGTATGGGTGTTTCTGGAAAAGGTTTTAAAGGTGCAGCTATCAAATTATCAGATAAACGAAATGTTATTGTCTTTACAAGCGACGGTAATACGTTTATTAAGTTAACAATTGATTGGAGTAAAATATTTAAAGAAGGAAAATATACTGGTATGACAGTTCCTGAGGATATGTCTCAAGAAGAAATTGAATTATTTCTTATTGAACGAAAAGACATGAATAATGTTACTGGTACAACAATTAAATTTCCAAATAATGATTCGAATTCAAAATTACTAAGAGATAATTTTGATCCCGAAAAGAAAAAAAAATTGATAAGGAATGATAGATTTGATGTTCAATTTGGTAAGTTTAATATTACATTTAAATTAATTGATAATAGTTATAGTAATGTAAAACCATATCATCTAAATATGTATGATTTACTTTCATCAAATGAAGACAGATATTATATAAACGAAAGCTTTGACATTTCACTTTATTATGATGAAAAAAAACAAAAATATTATTTTATTGTTTTTGGGTTTGAAATAAAATCAAAAAAATCAAAAAAATATATTATTCCGAATGAAGAAAAAATGTTTTATATTAAAACCGATAATAGAGGGTGTTCTAATGAACCATCAAACTTTTTACAAAGTGAATTACCAAAAAGTTGGGAATATGTTGGAAGATATACTTTTATAAATGCTATGATGAAAAATAAGAGAGTTTTTGATATAAATAATCCCAAATTAACTCAGTATAGTAAAAAAAATAAAGATGAAGATAAAGATAAAGATAAAGATGAAATTGGACGTGAAATATCTGATTATATAACAGATTATTTTAATTCTGATAGTAATTGGGATAATATCAAATCCGATATGTCTAAATGCGCGTTATATAGATCAGGACAATTAATTGGAACAAAACCAATAGATGGTTTCAGTTCTAATAATGCAAGAGCTGATAATAAAAGTTTAATTAAAATTGTATTTCTTCAAAGTGAGTTAAGTTGGACGACAAAATCAACACAAAATAATCACCTTGATCTTAATATTGGAGTTCAAAGCACAAAGACACAATTAAGTAATGATGGTTTTAAACCTGAGTTTATGCGTCTTTTAAAATTTCTTAAAAATTCTACATTTGATAAACTTTATAGTGAATTTAGCGCAAAAGATAAACAAGCATTAGAACAGAAACGAGAGTTGGAAGTGAAACAAGCAAAGATAAACGCAATGAAAGAAGAGTTGAAACAAAAAGAGGATATTAATAAACAACTTTTGAAAAAGGAGCAAGAAAATGCCGTGAAAGAAAAAGAAAGATTGAAAGAAAAGACACAACAAACTACCGATGAAGAGAAATACGAAGAAACAAAGCAAGAGCCATCTCCAACGCAAGAGCCATCTCCAACGCAAGAGCCAGTCCCAAAGCAAGAGCCAGGTCCAAAACAAGAGCCAGTCCCAAAGCAAGAGCCAGGTCCAAAGCAAGAGCCAGGTCCAACGCAAGAGCCAGGTCCAACGCAAGAGCCAGTCCCAAAGCAAGAGCCAGGTCCAAATCAAGACCCGGTAAAAGAGAAGGGTTCTGAAAAAGAAAATGATAATTGTGAGGAAAAAAATAAATTTTATAAAAATGCACTTACTCAAATATCATTATCAGTAAATGATACACAAAAATTGAAAATGATATTTGAGTATGCCGAATCAGTTATAAATGAGTAATAGTTATAAATTAATAATAATTTAACTAATTTTTTATTGAATATTTTCACATAATATTTTATAGAAAGAAATATATACAATTTCTATAAAATTGATTAGTATTTCAAATATAAATATAAATATAAAAGTAAAAGTAAATATAAAAGTAAATAAAACGAAATAATGAACTCACGGAAGCTATTTTCCTCTATTACAGCGGGTATTAATACGTGCGGAATATGTTATAACGAAGCAAATTTTAGCACGAGTATTCCACAAAAACAGCATAAAACTTTACCAAATATGGAGCTATTTTGTTGCGGACATGGTATGTGCGAAGATTGTTATGATAGTATGATGCATAAAACAAACAAATTTAATTGTCCATATTGTAGAGAACAGGGTTTGGTGATAGCAAATTTTGATTACGCCGTATCGCTTTCGTTGAGAGCAAGAGGTTATGTAAATCAAAACGAACCTTTTCCGTCGCCGATTAAAGTGTCAAATACGTTGTCAGAATATCTCGAAGAATGGGACGATAAAACACACTTACTTTACAGTAGCAATAATTTGTATATATTATTAATAAAACAAATTATTTTAAATAAGAAAAATAAGATGAAAGAAACTGCCGAGCGTAAACGTATCAACGAGTTAATTAAAAAAAAAGATAATCAAAAAAAACAAAAAGCAGAATCACAGAAAAATGCCGTTTGTAAAACTTGTGGAAAAGACACATTTACAAGCATGAAACAATTAGAAATACACATAAACGCGAAACATAAAAGGTAAACATAAATAATTTATACAAATTTATGATGACCATTTGCTCTTCTACGTGGATTATTTAATCCGGGATAAGATTGCGAGGAACTATATTGAAAACCTAAATTATCGTTTTCAAGAAACGGGTTGTTTGGACTCTCTCTGCAAGAAGGTCTGTTGCGATGTTCAATAGATGAAAAGTATGATTCGCTAATACCACAATACTTGCATTTTTTATCTCTAAAACATTTACAAAATATAGATCCCATATTATTAATATTATAGTAAATAATATAATATTAATATTTAATTCAATTTTACTATGATTTTTCTATTTTCTATTTTCTATTTTTATTTCTATTTGATACGTTACTCATCCATTTTCCCCAGTCTTGTCCGGCATATCCTCTGTGCCCCTTTACCCTTTGACCGTGTATAGCACCATCACGAATATAATATGTTCGTTCATAATGAGGAACTTTTGGTTCGAAAGATGTAATATTAATAAATTGATTATTAATTGTTAATGTAACATTTTTTAGATCTGTAATATCATCGATGTTATTCTCGGCTTGACGATATACCTCTTCTTTTGTAAGGATGCGCGTCGTTTCATCACCATCTAAACGAGTAATATATTTATCTCGGTCTTTATTTTTATTTTCTATAAAAATACTTCTGTCTACAAGTAAATCGTTAGTAAGGCATTTTTTATATAAATTATTATCTTCAAACCCCCACCCCCAAAAATTCGGATACCCTTTAATTTTTTCAAAATCTTTTCCTTTAATAACAACAATACCACCTAACGCGAAATCAAACCCATAATAATGAGCAACAACACCGTCTTTGGTATCATACGGAAAATACCCATTTATAACAGGCAACGTATCAACATCCTGAAAAATAAATGAAATATCTTTATAATGATTTGGATATTTTACTTTCATTGCAAGAAAACCAATATTTCTACTTGCACCGCGATTGAAAGGACGTTTGTCGCATTGGTGTGAAAAATATAATTCCCAGTCATCATCTTCATTTAAGTAATCATTCATTCTCTCCAAAAATTGTTCTTTATGTTTTTCGCGATCACGATAAGGAACGATTATAATTCGCTTGGGTATTTTATCATTCATAATTTATATATTATATATTAAACTTAATAAAATTAATAATCTTAATAAACTTAATAAAGTAATTATTTGTATTAATGTTATTTTTTTGAATTCATTAAAAATTATTAAAAGGAATGTTATGTTTTTGACACCAAATAATAGACTTTTGTATATGATTTTTTTTCATATTTTCCATATTTTTTTTGTTGTTAATTAGATTTAATGTTTGGGCAATAGTTTCAATTTGTTGTTGTCCGAAAATAGCATTAAACTCTTCTATTTTATTTAAATAAAATGATGGGTAATCCAGATTTAAAATGCTTGTTAATTCTATATTATCAAAATTATCCATAATATCTGCAAAAGCATTAACTAAATTTTTACTGTCATTTAATCTATAATTTTTACAAATAATATATTTTTCCGAATTAGCGTATCTACTGGTATTTGGTTTAACGAAAAAAACTTCTTTATAAAGCAACGATAGTATGTGTATCATATCTACGGATATTTTTGTGAACGTGTCAAAAAACTTCAAAATACAAGAACCGCCTTTTTTCTGAATTGCAACCGTAAACGCAATTTGACTAAATATTATTTTAGAACTAATAGTCTCTTGTTTATTAAAATCTATTGAAAAATCGAAACCACCGTCCCCCGTTATTAGATCCATACTATTACCATATTTTTCAAAACAATATAATAAGTTAGTTTTTTTCATTATATCGCCCGTGTTATCTCTTCCGTTTTCAATAAAAACATTCTTATTATTTTTTAAAAAATTTTGACTTTTTTTCCAACATGGTACATTTACATCATTATCTATTAGAGTCATCCCGATATAACAGTCGCTTTTATTTTTCCGCATGTAGCAGAGAGCTTCTATAAATCCACCCGGACCCTCGGCTAAATGAAATGTGTTGCACGTTTTTGGCAAATCTTTAACAATATCTAATAGATAACATATCTCGATCATCTTGTAATAAGATCTGGATAAAGGTTTGTGTTTACTAACAGACATATTTGAATTTGGAACATTCGTATGAATATATTCATACGGATTGATATATTTTTTATAATTATCCCATTCATTTGAATAATTCTCAATATCTGATTTTATTTTTTTTAAATATATTACTAAAGTTTTATTTATAATTATCGCACTGTTATTATCATTATTTGGAGACGACTCATTTAATGATAAAATAATATTATTGTTGTATGGTAAACTTGGTAATTGAAAATAGCTCATTAAGTAATAAAAAAAATAAATATTTAGATTGTTTAATCTATAACTAATATTTGACTAATATTTGACTAATAGTTGACTTGTTTATATTTAATCTTTAATAACTATTTTTTTACGCTTCCGTTTAATTTTTGGTTTAACTGTTGTTTCGGGCTCTACCGTTTCCGGTTCTTCTGTGTTTCCTATTTGAGATTTATCAATAACCGTATTTGTATTCGCTATTTTTATTTTAACATCGTCTTCGTTAACATCATCGTTAACATCGTCTTTGTTAACATCGTCTTCGTTAACATCATCGTTAACATCATCGTTCATAGCACTTTTAATTTTATTTGTTTCTTCATTTTGCGTTAACTCGTCATCGTAAGTTTGATTTAATAACCCCATAGCAACCTCCTTGGCATTTACATTCCTAATTTTTTTATAGATAAAATATCTATTTAAGAACGATATTTTCTTTTCACCAACGGTCATGTTAGCAGCATCTCCGTATTCCTTATTTTTCTTATTTTTCTTAATATCACCCTCTAATTTTTTAAATATATCGCTGAACAGTCCGGTATTTGAAGGTAAATTCTTTTTTTTAATTTCCTCTAATGGAGCTAAAACAAATCCGTAATTTTCTAATACTCTCGTAAGATATTTATAATTAACCAGATATTCTCTGGCCATTTTATTAATAGAATCTTGGTATACATCAATTGCATAACCTACACAAGAACTATCGTCATTAAAACGATCGCGATCATATTTTTTAGTTACCTCCCACAATTTAATGTCATTTTCAACAATAACAACCGACTCGCCCTTTTTTTTGGTTAGTAATTTATCATACATAATATGTCCATCGTAACTTGTGCCAATAAAATATCCACCCACTTTTGTTGTTTCGCTCACGTTTCGAAGGAAATTTTGAAGGGTTTGTTGGTCTTCGAACATATAATGTAGTGCGAATTGTATTGAACATATATCAAATCCTTCCTCGCCAATACCATACGCATTATAAACACCCTTGCCCAATTCTTTAACATCTTTAGCGCCTTCACCAAAGACTGCTTTCACAATCTGTTTATCTTTGTCAGTGTATATACCATCCGTGTTTCTTATATTAACAGAACCGTTGCCATGAACGAACAACCCTTTTGGGATATATTTATTTTGCTTTTTATTATTAATATATCTTGCACATATGCCATCTTTACGATTTTCAATATTATCACGAGATATATCGATGCCTAATACGAATTTTAATCCGGCAGAAATCCACTTTGAAATATCGCCTCCTTTACCAACAGCCAAATCAATCAATGTATTTCCTTTTTCACTTACATTTGTTATAAGCATTCTTTTAACAACTTTATTATGAAAATCTTTTAAAGAGTTTGTGCCAATGATTCTTCTACTGTTTCTGTAATAGACATCGTTGTCTTCAATATCGTCTGGTATATTATTTCCAGTAGTAATCATTTCTTCCGTTATAGGATTATGTATCGTCTTCCAATTAGTGTTAGCAACGTGATACGGATTACCATAATTGCGGCCGCCCCCTCTAAATTCGGCAGTTTTATCATATCTGACTTTTAATGGGACCCAACCCCATCCTTTATCTTTTGTTTTATCATATTTGAATTCAACAATGGTATTGTTTTCAATAATTTCATTTTCTTCTGTCATCATGATTTTGTTTCCAGTATTACTTTCTTTTAAATAAATATTACATATACCAGCTTCGTTATCAACAGGATTAGTTGGATAAAATTGTAAAGGGCGGTAATTATCATTCTTATCTTTATTTTCAATATCATCATAACTATCATCAATAACATTTTGACATGGGTTTATGTAACCGTGTTGTTTCTCATCAAACCCAACTCTTAATACCACCGTTTTATATTGTTTTAATTGGGAAATATTTCCCATGTCTTTGCCTGTTTTAAACAAGTTTTGTATTAAATCTTCGCCCGTTTCATCCTTTTTAATTGTTACAAGGAAATCAATTGTATTAAATTCTTGCGGTTTCCATTTAAACGAATGTTCCCATGTTTTTTTCATGGGTTTTCCAGGGCGTTTATCTCTACTATTAACACCGACAGGTAGCTTAGAAGGCGTAAATATCAAACCATCTGTTTCATACTCATAAACATTCTTTTGAATGTTTCCCAATATCATGTTACAACCATTGAATATGCTATTAGACTCGCTCGCCAGATAGAATTTTTTACGCTCGATGCGTAATGGAGATTTTTGATTATTAATAATAGATACTGGATTTAATTTTTTAATAAAATTTGTCAGCATTGATAAACGGAATTTTGTTTCCAGATCTTGTGGATCATTCGAACTGAATTCAAAACCTCTTACATCGTCGCCATTGATGTAATAAATATCAAACGCAGCATATAAATTAATAAAATTGCCCTTTTTATCATTTAATATATGCTCACCGTCTACTATTGAATTTAGTAGATCGCTGTTATTTGTTTTTGCTCCGGTAAATTGTATATTCATATTGGTATCGATTAAATATATTTTTCCTTTTGACGAAATAAACAATAATTTACGATCGCCGTCCGCCTTATCAGTAACAGTGTAATCGTCGTTAATATTCGCAATATCCAAATCCTTATTAATTGGAATTATATTTTCCATTTGCAACGTAAGAGATGATGGGCCAACAAAATTATTAGGATATATATTTCTGCCCTGATACTCTTTTCCCCATAATATTTTCATATATTCCATCTTAGCACCATCCTGTTCAGATATTGAAACAGGATAATTAGTCGATTGAATACCAGATAATATTATTTTAATAACCTCTCTGATTGCCTTTGTAACTTTCTCGGCGGTATCAAATTTAGTTCCCGGCCCAACCTTGTTTTTCTCTAATTCTATTTCTATTTCATATTCTTGCTCTGAATCCAATATATTAGAATCTAAAAACTTATAAATATTTTGTGATTTATCCTTTGAACTTTTAACAATACTTACATCAACTCTGACAGGATAGTCATCGCTTATTAAGCTACAGCGATTAATATATCTAAATAGTTTGACTTTATCATTCCAATTAGAGACCATTTCTTTTACTATTTTTGAATTTGAACTAATATTATTTTCTATTTGCAATGATGCTCTAAAATTGAAATCGTCGAAATCGATAGGATAAATATTTTGATTGGTATTGTCCTTCATATAAGATTTTTGCTCAAAATCACAAATAAAATCGTCATTACCATTTTTTAAACTATTATTTCTACAATAATCAGAGACGTTGTGAATACCGTTAATCTTTGTTCTTACATTGGATATTCTTGTGCTGCCAGTATTTATATCAATATATTCGCTCATTATTCTTAGAAAATGTTCCGGACGTTCTCTTTTAAAATTAAGAAATAACATTCGTTTAATTACATTTTCATAATTTATGCGCGTTAATTTTTTATAGCCACGCTTTGTTCCAAAACGAATTTCTAATTCAAGAGAGCCGTCACGATAATTGCGACCAATAGAATTCTCTAAATATATATTGACTAAATTATGTAGTTGTTTCGATTTGTCATTTTTTGACATTATATATATATTTTAACTTATATTATTTATACTATCTTCTTTCAATTTTATTAATATTGTTTCGTATAGTAATGTTTTTTTCAAATTTTTATTATCGTTATCTTTTATATTAATTTTTAGTTTGTTACATATATCTTGCAAATCTCCCAATTTATATGAAGAAATTCCCTTTATTTGTTTTGTAATATCAAACAATTCCATTTTGGTATCTGTAATATTTTTAATATATTTATTTGTGTGATTGTTATCGTTAAGACTTACTCCAAGTTTTTTTATTTGTTTATTATATTTAACTATAAAATTTTGTTTGTCGTTGTTACTAATAAACTTGTAAAATATGCTGTCTCCTACATAAAATACATTCAAATCGTTAATTAATAATAAAGCAATAAAACCTTTGATGGTAATTAATTTTTCGTTTGCTAATTCATTTTCAATCTCATTTAATTTTAACTTATTTATTTTGAGCAAATCTTTTTTCTCTCGCAATTTTTCTATTGAGTTAATTTTTATACTTTTTTCTAAGTAGAAACTATTATTTTTATTTATTTCATAATTATCGTAACCATTTTTGATTATATAAAAACACCAGAATAACTGATCATTCTTATTAATATAAAAAAATTCTGGGTCTGAATCTTCATTTTTATTATCATCTTTATGTTGACTATTTTCATTTTGTTTACCAGTTTTTTTATTAAAAAAATTCTTATTTATATCATTATCACTGCGTTTAAATAATGATATATTATCGTCAAATAACATATATTTTTTCATATTATTTAATAAAATATTTAAATCACAATTCGTATTATTACTACAAATACTCATAATTATTAAATATTATTTTAATAATTATGTATTTAATTCTTTATTATCTTTAAAATATTTATTTTCAAGCACATCCTTTTGCTTTTCAATATATTCCAGGTCTATTTTTTGTTCGCTAACATAATCTATATATTTTTCCATATCACTAATTATATCATTTGATAAATCTGTCAAATTTATAAACACGCCGTTTTTATTTTCATTTATAAAAACATCGTTTTTTACAAGTAATCGTAAAATATCTATATGATTGTTTTTATCTAACTTTTCAATATTGTCGCGTATAAATTTCAATTTATCAACATCCATGTTATTTATATTAATAATTAAAAAACATTTAATATATTTTTAATTATCATTTAATTGTTTTATTAGTTTTATTAGTTTTTATTAGTTTTTAATTATTAATTTTTTTTTACTAAATTGTTTACTTTTTTTCTTTTCTATCAATTCGCCGATTATTGATATATATTTGTCATTTAATTCGTAACGTTGTCCGATTACCTTAATTTGTATGCTGTCTTCTTCTTTTAACGATGTAAATGATTTTATATTTTTATGATGCTCTTTTGCTAAAAATATAATTACTGGACTCGGTTCATCGTTTGTTTGTGCCCTAATTCCCGCTTTTGTAATATTTTTAATCATGCAATTAATTATCATGCCTTCTGTTGGATAACATATTAAGCATTCTAATAATACACTAAATACAATATTTCCTCCATCAATTAAACCGCTCGAATATGATATTAATTTTATTGACCCGGGTTTAATGTAACCTTCTGTTATGCATTTGCCTTCTATTTCTTTAGAAATGACCTCTTCGATAGTATTTTTTAAATTATCGCCAATATTAATAATTGAGAGGGATATTTGTTTATTTATTACGCCTTTATAAAATATTTCTTTAACATCCCTTTTTAATGTTGATTTATTTTGTATTTTACTGGCATTCATTTTATATTAATATCATATTATTCTTAAATTAATATCAATTTTTCACAAATCACATAAAATCACATAAAATCATATAAAGTATTATATTCATTTTTAGTTAAATACCAAGTTTTATCATTATAATTTATAGTATTAAATATTCTCAATAATAATTCTACGAGAACACGCTTTTCTTCTAATTTGTAATTATTCATAAATTCATCGGGCATTTTCATAAGTTTTAATATTACATTTAATTCATTAGAATTTTTATTTTTAATCGTCGAACCTTTCTCTGATGTATTATTTATATTTTTTACTTTAGATACATATGTGTTTCCCAATTTAGCGTTGAAACCAAATACTTTATTAATATTTTCCTCTTCGATCTCTCTTTTACTGCTTAATACATTAAAATATTTCTTTATTTTCTGTTCGAAAATTTCTAAATCTTCGTCATTTTTATTATTTAATATGTTTGATTTTAAATCGTTCTCTTCTATTATGTGTGCTACTAAAATATCATCCATAATGTCTTGCGTTATACCTAAACCTTCGATATATTCGCTTTCAAGTATTTTAATTAAAACACTATTGTAATTATTATACCATTTATCATATTGTCCCAGTTTTTTATCTTGTTTTATGCGGTTGAATAATTTATTTACATCTTTTAATTTATTTTTACCCTTCTCTTTATTTGTTATTGGATCGCTATCGTTTAATTTTGTACCAGATATATTAATCAACGTATTTTTTTTATCTACAGGTGTCGACCTATCATATAAAGATACTTGTTTGTTATTTAATTCGAGTGGTTGAAATAAATATAAATCACCAATATTTATTAGATTTCCTAACCTACCATACTTATCCGAAATAAACTCATTTTTATCCTCTATTAATTGTATTAATGCCGAATTAATTTGTATCAATGGATATTTTTTTATTAAATTTATATTAGTTATTAGTTCATCTTTTATATAAAAAAATTTTTCTTTCATTAACTCTTTAATCCTCCTAATTATGATATCATTATTAACTGATATATGATTTTCATTTAAAGTATTTAAAACTACATCGGCATCGCTAACTGATTTATCAGGATTGCAAGTATACTGGCATTTTTCCATATAATCACACGTTGATGTGTATGGTTTATCGCCAAGCGGATAATCTAAAATGAGACCACTTGATATTTTTTGTTTTACTATTTGATTCATATTTTCTTGTGTGAAATTGCCTTGTGATATATTTAATAAACAATCCGCGGATACTTCTTTTAACAGTCTCGTCACACGCCCTATTTGCAGGGCTTTTAATTGAGCGTGTCGATATACATAAAGGTCGGCGGCTTCGGTATCAGTATCGTCCAATAACGTTCCGTAAAGATAAATCTCTACGTTTCTCTCAATGAACGGAAGATCTTTGTGACTGCATGTTCTAACTGCTCTGCCAATAATTTGCTCTATTCTATTCATATGCCACCACGGTTCCATAACATGAACTTGTCTGACGAATTTAAAATCCAAACCTTCTGTGCCTGCCTGTGATATTAATACAACTTTTATATTTTTACCGTATTTATTATCAATATTCGTTAATATATTAATATCGTTACCAGTATCAGGTGATAATTTTTTGTCACCAGTAATCATAACATATTTTGCTTGATGATTATTACCATCAACATTAAATACTTTATTTTCTGCCGGTTTATTTTTTAACAATGATTTTCCGCCACCACCCCTTACGAATCCTAACTCTTCGAGAGCAAGCGCTAATGGAACTACACCGCCATCTAAATATTGCGAATATACTAATACGACACCAGTAGAGTTTACAATATTATCACAAATCTTCTTTATTTTACTGCTGTATTTACCAATGATATCCGGAGAGAATATTCTCCCATATTTTTCTGTTTTATATTCATAGTTATATTTAGATGGTGGTGATACGGTTTCCGTGTATGAAATTATTCTATTTAACCCCTCTTTGCCAACAATGTCAATTGGATTAAAATTAGGGTCTTCGCTGTCAATTCTATCATCCGGATAAATAATATTTAGTGCTTCTAATGGTTTCTGCAACAAAGTATATCCGAAACTATCCATGTTTTTAAAATCTGGCATTACGTCGTCTCTCCCACTATTAAAATAACCATCTTTCAATCTATTAATTATATAATTATAACCGAGTTTTTGATAATCACCAATATTTGTTAAATAAACATCTATTACATTTAAATCTTCTAAAATTGGGTTCCCATTTAATTGATTTCTCGGATAAGTTTTATTTTGAAACGTCTTTTCTGGAGCAAAACTACTTGGCCATAGTCTATATGGAAATGTGTAAGGATTCTCTCCCCTAATAAATGAAACATAACCGATTGTTTTTCTTTTTAATAATTCATAACCAATCTCTTCACCATTATCCGACTCTTTAAAATAACCATCATTGTCGAATACTTCATTTGTTTTAATCGTGGCTCGATTGTCGTTCAAGTTCATTAAATTAACCAACCATGTAATCTCTTTATAATTATTATACATTGGGGTTGCAGACAAGAGTAGTAATTTCATGTTATCGACATTTTTAACTAATTTTAATAATTCGGTTGCAACACGTTTCTTGGTATTTTCGGTTGCCGAATTAATATTGTGTACCTCGTCTATAATAACTAACCTATCGCGAAACTTATTATTTAATTTTTTCTTAATTAATCTTGATGTATTTTTACTATTATCCTCGCTATTTACATTGGATAATTTTGTTATATATCCAGCAAATTCAATATAGCCCATAAAAATATATGATTTTTTTATTAGTAATTCGATTTTACTTATTATGTCTTTCTTTGATATATCTTTCATATTGACAGGGTTTATTTCTCTCAATAATTTATTTCCAACACAAGATGTAATATTCCAAAGTCCGTTCTCATTTTCTAATTTGGTCTTATCAAATAACTGTTTCTTGAAATTTTCTTGAACATTTGGCGAAGCTATTATCATTATTCTATTACTTTTACCAACCTGTTTCATATATTCCCTCGTTTCTTCTGCTACAGTAATTGCAGAACATGTTTTTCCTGAACCAAGTCCGTGATATAGCAATAAACTATTGTATGGTGTATGAGACGATAAAAAGTTTTTAACAAATACTTGGTGTGGCGATAATTCAAATGTAGCATTACATAATTGTTCCGATCTTTCCTCTATATTTTTATATATATTTCCGTTATATGTAGTATCATAGAATTCTTTACGTTTTGCTATTTTAATATTAAAATTTTCATCATTTATATTTGGATAAAGAAAGTCATGATTGTTTCCACCAGAATTAATATCTTTGCTCTCTTTTAACTCCATAATGCGTTTAATTTTGTTATCATCGGTTTCCTCTTCAGATTCTTCCTCTTCCGATTCTTCCTCTTCCGATTCTTCCTGTTCCGATTCTTCCTGTTCCGATTCTTCTTCTTCAGGTTCTTCTTCAGGTTCTTCTTCGGGTTCTTCTTCTTCAGGTTCTTCTTCAGGTTCTTCTTCAGGTTCTTCTTCGGGTTCTTCTTCGGGTTCTTCTTCTTCAGGTTCTTCTTCGGGTTCTTCTTCAGGTTCTTCTTCAGGTTCTTCTTCAGGTTCTTCTTCGGGTTCTTCTTCTTCAGGTTCTTCTTCGGGTTCTTCTTCAGGTTCTTCTTCTGGTTCTTCTTCGGGTTCTTCTTCTTCAGGTTCTTCTTCGGGTTCTTCTTCAGGTTCTTCTTCTGACGATGAATCATCAAGTTCATCATTTTCTTGTTTTTTTGTTTTTTTACAATTCGGTTTTAAAGTTATCATATCTCTTTCACATATTTTGCACATACCAGTTTTGATGTTTTTACGATAACCATGAAAACAACGACTTCTATTTATTGGCAACGGTGTTTCGTCTGGCATTTCTTGTAATTGTTTTAATAGTTTTTCTTTTACTTCATCTTCATTTGGTGGGTAAGTTTCACAATCGTTTGTTTTATTATTTCTTCTTGTTTTTCGTTTACATCTGGGTTTTATTTTTAATGTGTTTTTTATACACTTACCAGTTGTTTGGTCTACGCGGTATCCTGCGGGGCATTTCTTTTTTTTTGGGGGCAACGATAATTCATTTGGTAGTTCATCAAATTTATTTAATAATTTATCTTTAATCACATCTTCGTCGAATGGATATTCTTCACACTCTTTAGTATGAATATGTTTTCTGGTTTTACGCTTACATCTTGGTTTTAGAGTAGCAGTTTTTTTTCTGCATTTCCCAGTTTTTCTATCTTTGCGAAAACCTAAAGGACATATTTTTCTATTATACGGTCTTGTAAACTCTTCTATTTCATTTGTACTTTCATTTGTAATTTTATTTCTAATTTTCTCTTTAATAATTGTCCAATCACCTTTATTTATACCGCTTCCAAGTTTTGTTTTTAATAAAGTTTTTATTTTTTTCATTGACAAATTTTCTAAGTTATCTTTATTTTCATTCAATATTTCTTCCGTCAAAAACCAAGTTTTATCAATGGTAGAAACGCTATTACTTGCTGATTTGCTTGCCGATTTGCTTGGTGACTTGCTTGCCGATTTGCTTGCTGATTTGCTTGCCGATTTGCTTGGTGACTTGCTTGCCGATTTGCTTGCTGATTTGCTTGCCGATTTGCTTGCCGATTTGCTTGCTGATTTGGTTGGCGACTTGCTTGCCGACTTGCTTGGTGACTTGCTTGCTGATTTGGTTGACGACTTGCTTGCCGACTTGCTTGGCGACTTGCTTGGCGACTTGCTTGCTGATTTGCTTGGCGACTTGCTTGCCGACTTGGTTGCCGATTTGGTTGGCGACTTGCTTGCCGACTTGGTTGCCGATTTGCTTGCCGATTTGGTTGGCGACTTGCTTGCTGATTTGGTTGGCGACTTGCTTGCTGATTTGGTTGCCGACTTGCTTGCTGATTTGGTTGCCGACTTGCTTGCAGACATAGTTAAACCTTCAATGATCGGAGAAATTGTATTGATTGATGATTCACCCGATGATTCGCTTGGCGATTCGCTCATTAAACCCTCTATAACAGGTGACCTATTTTTACTGGATGTTTCGCTTGACAACCCTTCTATGTCCGGAGCGGCATTTGACGAATTTGAACTCTCGCTCATTAAAAAATCCGAGTTCATAGAGGTTATTGTATTACCAGATTTATTAGATGATATGCTGGAAGAAGAATTTGGCATAGATAAATCTTGCAAATCAGATTTATTAGATGATGCGCCGGAAGATGAAGTTGGCATAGATAAATCTTGCAAATCAGATATATTTGAAGAAGCAGAGTTTTTAGTTGTGAAATCTGGAAATGAATCTATTGTTGTATTTGACATTTAGTTATATATATAAACTATATTTAGTAAAAATTTCATTTACATTATTTATTAATTCAATTTTTTCTAAATTATAATCACGAATCATACTTGTTGCGTTATCAAACGTTGTCCAGATAAGGCTACTGACTTCAGTCTCCTGAAATTTATTTTTAGGTTGTATTGTTTTATCTATTTCTGCAAGATAATATCTATGCTTGTAAGATTTATAATTAGAACCGGTAAATATTTCTTCTAAAGGTAAAATATTTTCTATTATTTTTAAATCATTAACACAATAACCTGTTTCTTCTTGGAACTCGCGCAAAGCACACTCTACGTCCTTTTCTTTGTAATTACGTCTTCCTTTCGGAAATCCCCATTCGGGCTCTTCCCAGTTACTTGTAGATTCGTTTATTAAACTTTTAAGTGTATATTTTTCTTTATTAATCTCAATTCCATTTCTTAATAAAGATAGTTTATTTTTTGAAACACTTTCTTCCGAACGATACTGTATTCCTATATTTTCTCCCCATAAATACTTCCATAGTGTATCAAAATCGTATTGTAATAGTTTTTCTTTTTCAGTAATGGTCATCTCATTTATTATATTTAAAATATAAGATTTATTATTAACATCATATTTGCCTCTCATAAAATCAATAAAACCCAATGTATCTTTTCTTCGAATTAGCAAATATTCCACTTTATTATCATTATTTATTCTATAAACTATAAATCCTATACTGGTAATTGGATGTTTGCATTGATTAAATACATGTCCATACTTACCACAATTATTGCAAAAATTATTTTGTTTTCCATTCATATTACTGTTATTAAATATTTTATGTTTTTATACTTAATTTTTTATATCATTTATTATAATGGCTTTAGATCCAGATGTCTGGGGTCCACATTATTGGTTTTTTTTACATACGCTGGCGATTTCATATCCAATTAAACCGAACGATGTAACGAAAAAAAAATATTATACTTTTATTCATAATCTACCATTATTTATACCGGTAAGTGAAATAGGTAATTCATTTAGTAAATTGTTAGACAAATATCCGGTGAAACCTTATCTTGACTCGAGAAAATCATTTATAACATGGATGCATTTTATTCATAACAAAATAAACGTTTTATGCAATAAAGACGAGATCACACTAGACGAAGCAATGGAACAATATTATAATAACTATAAACCAAAACAAAATAAAAACATCGAAGAAAAAAAACAGAGAGAAAAATTTATATTTATGGGAATTATGTTTTTGTTGATTGTTATTAGTATTTATTTTTATAATAAATAATATAATAAATAATATAATATATTTTTATATAATGAAATTTGAATTTTTAATTTTCGCGTTAACAATATTTTTTATAGTCAATACTTATTATGATGGAAAATATGTTAAAATATTGAAATCATGGAAAAAATATTATCAAATGGGCGGTATTGCCTTTGCTGGCATATCTGCTTACGCATTTATAAAAAAATATCCATCGCAATCCCAAAGTTTATTACAAAACGCAAATGGTATTATTAAATTTATGCCAATAGACAAGGAAGCGGGGGATTTATTATCACCATTATTAAATATCTCGAAAAATTATAATGGTATTAGCGAATCGTTTACATCACAAAATGCGCAAATTAAATCTTCTAATATGAGTTCGCAAGAAAAACGGATTCTAAATTCAGGTAAAAAAACTACCAAACGTTCCGTTAGCGAAACTAAAAAAAAATATGTTGCTGCTGAACAAGGATGGACGTGTGGTGGGTGTAAAAAACAATTACCTGCGTGGTTCGAAGTTGACCATAAAGTAAGATTAGATAGTGGTGGTTCTAACCATGTGGATAATTTAGTAGCATTATGTAGAGATTGTCATGGAAAAAAAACTGCATTTGAAAATTTATAAATTGTTTTCTGTTTAATTAATATATGGAAACAAATATTACTTTTATAAAAAAAATTATTGATTTAAAAAAAAAAATTATTGATTTTATAAAAAAAATTATTGATTTTATAAAAAAAATTTTTACACAAGAAAACAGGTTTATCTTATGGGAACTTGTTGTATTTTACTCGGTGATTTTAATATTATTTAGGTGGAATCCAATGGATATTAGCACTAATTATCCGGTTGCTTGTTATTTATTTCTGTTATTTATATTTTTTATCAGCATAATTTATTTTTTATATTTAAAAAGATATTACTTTAAATATTCTGACCTAACAAGTTTTCAAGCGGCCATGGTGGACGGGTTATATAACGAACAATATCAAGAAAGAGCAGCTCCAAATTTAGGGAAATTATTTAAAAATTTTTCTATATTCGTTGTTACTATTTTAACAATACTTGCTTTTGTAATAGCGATTATTTATATTATTAAGAATATACCCAATGCGGGTGCATTTATTTCATTTTTAATTTCATCAATGATTTTAATTGGCATTATATTTGGTGCGTTATTTTTAATAAAGGGTATTTTTAAAAATAAAAATAAAAATAAAGATAATAAAATTTTGAAAAAAATTAATGAAATTTTAGAAAAAATTACAAATATTTACGTTAATTATATAAATTATATAAAACCAACAGTTACTAACGAAAAAAAATTAATTAAAGAAGATAAGTTTAAACCATTCTGGAATATTTTTATTGTTGAATTTATATTAATTACTTCATATTTCGCAATACCCCATTTATTCAAATTAATTATGTCTCATGATGGAATTAAATTATTAGAACGCCCAATTTATCTTAATAATGAACAACAATTTCCAGAAGGCGATGATACACTGCATACAAAATATAGTGATAATAATATACATAATTATCATTATTCAATCTCTGCTTGGTTTAATTTAAATCCTCAACCACCAAACACCAGTAAAAAAAATAACAAATACACTAATATATTGAATTATGGTAATAAGCCAAAAATATCATTTAATATTGCTACAAATAGTTTACGAATTGAAACAGAAATAAAAAATAAAGAATTAACAGAAATATATTTGAGTGAAGATAAAGATAAAGATAAAGATAAAGATAAAGATAAAGATAAAAATATTCCTTACCAACGGTGGAATAACATTGTTATCAATTATGACGGTGGATACATGGATGTTTTTCTTAACGGGAATTTAGTTTCTTCTAAATCTAATATTGTTCCTTTTATGAGTTATGAAAAGATTACTATTGGAGAAGCAGGCGGGTTAGAAGGTGGAATAAAGAATGTAACGTTTTTTAATAGAATATTAACAAAAGGTGAAATTAAATATAGCTATGATATTTACAGTAAATGAAATAGATAAAGTTTCTAAAGATAATAAAGATAATACTTTGGTTTAGAAACTTTGGAATGGTGTTAAATAAATATAATATTAATAAAAATTAATATTAATAAAAATTAATATTAATAAAAAATTAATATTAATAAAAAATTAATATTAATTAAAAAATAATATTAATTAAAAAATAATATCATATAATTTCTAATAGTATAATATAAATATGTTAACTAAGATTATTTTTGTGGTATTACTTTTAGTATTATTGTATGCTGTTATACAAATATTAAATCCCTCTAATAAAATTTCAAGCATGAAAAACGGTTGGGAAGAGACCACCGTAGAAGCAAAAGATTTAAAACAAATTAATAATTCATCGAATTTTACATATTCACTATGGTTTTATGTTAGGGATTGGAATAGTAGATTCGGTGATAAAAAAATTTTATTGGATCGTGCAAATAATTGTCCTAAAATAACTTTAGGAGCAATGCAAAATGATATTGATATTGTAATGGATTGCTATCCTACCACCGGAACTTCAACAACAAGTGTATCGCGCACTTGCAATGTTAAAAATTTTCCTTTACAAAAATGGATTAATTTAGCAATTAGTTTGGAAAACGGAACTTTAGATATTTATGTTGATGGTAAATTGCACAAAACTTGTGTCTTACCTGCGACTCCTAAAATAAATAAAAATTCTCCAGTTCTAATTACACCCAAGGGTGGATTTAATGGATGGACCTCTAATTTCCAATATTGGGATGAACCAAGTAATCCGCAACAAATTTATGATATTTATAAAAAAGGATATGGTGGTGGCGCATTAGGTAATATTTTTAATAAATATAAACTCCGCTTTCAATTCCTCAAAGATAACGAGGTTGCCGGTGAATTTCAGATATAGATTATATTTTGATCATTTCAAAGAAATAATATATATTATCTTTTAATATTATATATATTATGAGCGATAATTCGGGTATTAATAAATTTACTTTATCTGATCCTACGATTAATAAGACATCTTCATTAGATTCTCTTATTAAAGTATCGCAGGATTTCTTAGATAGCAGTAGTATTATAGCAAAATTTAGTTTTTTATTATTCGTAATTATTATTTTTGTTTCACTTCTGCGGATAGGAACAAGTATTTTAGTATGGTTTTTATCTCCATCTAAAGATCCAATACTTATGAAGGGTTTAAATAACGCAAAGCAGAGTATTAATATTCCCCAAGATCCATCATTACACAATTCTATTCCAATATTACGTTCTGTTGATCAAACAAAAGGTATGGAATTCACATGGTCGATATGGATGTACATTGACGAATTTAATAATTACAAAAAAGAAGAATATAAGCATGTTTTCCATAAAGGAAATGATAGTATAACACAAACAGGTGACGATAAAGGAAAAATATCTCCAATTAATGCGCCTGGTTTATATATTACTCCGCATGTAAATAATTTAGAAATTGTTATGAACACTTTTGATCAAATAAATGATAATATTGTGATAAAGAATATTCCCATAAATAAGTGGATTAATGTAATTATACGTCTTAATAACCAACAACAATTAGATGTATATATTAATGGTATTCTTTCAAAAAGACACACATTAAATGGTGTTGCAAGACAAAATTATGGAAATGTTTTTTCCTCAATGAATGGTGGTTTTTCTGGTTACACTTCTGAATTACGTTATTTTGATAATGCAATTGGACTTGGTAAAATTAACGAAATCGTGAAATCAGGTCCTAATCTTAAGATTTATAGTAGCGGAAAAGGAAACGACATTACCACAAGTAAGCCACAATATCTTTCAACTAAATGGTATTTTAATGAACATTAATAAATATAGTTAATTTATACAATGTATTATATAATATAATATATAATATAATGTCTGATTGTAAAACTTATACTTTAGTAAAAACTTGGGGGCGTGATGAAGGGACACCCGATTTAAAAAATATTAAAAATACAAATAATGTGGAATATAATACCGGTTTAACAGAAAAACAAAGACAAATACAACTTCTTAAAAATATTGATAATAAAAATACATTAAATGTATTGGGTTACTGTAGCAGCGAACCGGAAGAGAGCGAGCCATAATTAAGAATGCAACAAAACATAATAAATTTACTAAAAAAATTAGTCAAAAAAAAATATTTTAAAAAATAACTTTTCTACAAATTATTAATGACTTTTGAACCTGAACTTACAGGTCGAGAAATTGGAGCTAATCGACGCGGAGGGCACCCTAATGGAATTAGGTAATGGATTCACAGCACCCTCATCAGCAGGCGGCGTGAGCGGCTTCTTGGTGCCACAACGCTTTGGTGATCGAACAGAACATGGCAATGTATTGAGGTTCGCCCTTCCATTTTAAACCTGTCACATGTAACACAACTTCCTATGTAAATCGTGCCAGAAATCCGATGAGTGAAATAATATTTTCTTCATAATAATTATAAAAATATTATTTTAATGTCTTAACTTAGGGTTAATACATATCTCTCTGGTGGGAAAGATATCGCCCGACATGCATTTGTGATTTTTATTTATTTTAACACAACTTCTTATACCCCGATCTTCGCCCACGTAGCAATATCCGGTTCCTGTTTTGGGTGTTGTTTGTATGACACTATCGGTTGTATCGGGTTCGGGTTCCTCGTCCACTATTAACGGATCTGATATTTGCGTAGTATCATTTTTTGCACCGTCCAAATCATGCTTAACAACATCCAGACCACTTTCTATTATATTTCCGGTAACATTGCCGATACCTTTTATTCCTTGGGCAGTGTTTAATGTTGTTGTTTCTAATGCCTTTCCTGTCTTATTACCAAGTATATTTGTTATAGGAGAAATAAAGTCTCTTATATTATCTGTTAAATTACCTAAATGTGAAAATAAATTAAATCCTAATAATGCTAAAATAATTACAACTAATCCATATTTAATTAGTTGTTGAAAATTAAATGATTCGCTAATTGAATTATTCATACTTAATGAATTATTAGATACCGCGTCGCTTATACTGTTACTATTTAGTGATGGAGTATTTGTTATAATTTCATTCATATATATATATTTATTATTTTAAATAAAAAATATATATTTAAAACTTTTTATAGTTTAATTATTTAATTATTTAATTATTTAATTATTTAATTATTTAATATTATTAACTCTTGAAAAATATTCATATGTTCCACCATTATTATCGTTTATTTTTTTCCAATTCGAACCAAATATTTTTATTATAAATTTAATTTTCAAGTTTATTATTCATCTTTATTATTCATGTTTATTTTCTAATATTTCTATATTTTTATACGAATCTTTAATACACTCAATTAATATAGGTATTATTTTTTCATAGCTAACTGCTTTATAGTTATTAATTCCTTCCTTAATAACTTCTGGTATATAATCTTCTATTTCTTGTGCGATCACACCAAGTTCAACTTTACTCAAATCTACATTAGGATTAATTGATACCGCATTTTCATTCCAATTAAATCTAACACCCTTTATATTTTTAATTATATGATTGAAATCATTAATATCTGTTATATTTGTCTTTAGTCTTTTATCAGAACTACCGTAAAATGCCGTTATATCTCCCCTTGCGGTAATATCTCCCTCCACCGCCATTGAATTTAATACATTAATTTTTCCTATGGTCGTAATATCTCCGTCAACTGTTATTAAACTCGCATCAATCTGTCCAAATGAAACATCCGTCCCACTTTCTATACCACCACCACCACCTTGTCCAACAATTTTAAGTGTTCCCTTCATTAACGTATGCGAAGTGCAGTAATATTCCAATTCGTTGTAAGATAGATCTTGAGGAACCTGAAATTTATAAATTACTCCACCACCATTGTCAACTTCGGTAAAAAATGGTAGACCATAATCTACATTATCACTATTACGTATTTTAAATGGATGACTGGCCATATTTTTAATAAATTTGTATTTACTTCCGCGCATTAAATATATCGTAGGATTATCAACATCACCATCTAAACCATTCCCAGTAAATATATATGCCGACTGATCAAGATCAATAGCAGTGATATGCCATTTACCTGCAAAACCTAAGTCTCCGTCATTAGAAACAACATTTCCATTAAATGAGACGTCATTTAAAAAAGTTATACCATTGTCCGTATTATATTCGCCTATTTTGTTAAATGAAACATCCTGTGCAATTATATTTCCGTTTAAACTTAAATCGCCCGATACAATTAATTTTCCCGAAATATCTATTTGTGATTTGTTATTTGTAATTAACTCCCTCCAAGCTGACGAATTGTTGTTATCCGCATGGTGTATTTCTATATAATTATTATCTGTATTATATCTTATATCGCCAAAAGATGGGTTTGGATTTCGTTTTGCTTCACTTCCAGAAACGACTTTCATTGTAGGAATATTGGTCGAACGACCCGTATAATATTCTGGACCTGGACCAAACATTATATAAAGATATAAATAAAATTAAACTTACACTTTTAACAATTAATACATAATAATTGTTCATTAGAAATATTTAAAAATATTACAAATAATGATATTTGAAAATCAATATAATTTTAATTAAATTAAATTAAATTAAGAAATTTAAAATTTTACTAAATAAAAAAAATACTTTTTTATATAATTAATAAAATTTAACATTTTAAATTTAAATTTAATTTTCAATTTTATTGTATATTTTGTAATATTTCTATTTTTTTATGTAAATCTTTAATACACTCAATTAATATGGGTATTATTTTTTCATACCTAACTGCTTTATAGTTATCAATCCCGTCCTTAATAATTTCTGGCATATACTCTTCTATTTCTTGTGCGATCACACCAAGTTCAACTTTACTCAAATCTACATTAGGGTTAATTGATACCGCATTTTCATTCCAATTAAATCTAACACCATTTATATTTTTAATTATGTGTTCATAATCAAGAATATCGGTTATATTTGTCTTTAGTCTTTTATCAGAACTATCGTAAAATCCCGTTATCTCTCCTGTTGCGGTAATTTCTGCTGAGCTCCCACTCGAACCTACATTAATATTTCCTCTCGCCACAATATATTCTGTCGTAATATCTCCTGCAACGCTTATTGAACTCGCATCAATATGTCCAAATGAAACATCAATTCCACTTTCTATACCACCACCACCACCTTCTCCAGCAATTTTAAGTGTTCCCTTCATTGACGTATGCGAAGTGCAGTAATATTCTAATTCGTTGTAAGATATATCTTGAGGAACCTGAAATTTATAAATTTTTCCATCAAATGGTACACCATAAATTACATTATCACTATTACGTATTCTAAATGGATGACTGGCCATATTTTTAATAAATTTGTATTTACTTCCGCGCATTAAATATATCGTAGGGTTATCTTCAGTTCCATCTAAACCATTGCCGGTAAATCTATATGCCGTTTGCTGATCATTAGCACTTATATCCCATTTACATTCAAAACCTAATTCTCCGTGATTAGAAACAACATTACCATTAAATGACGTGTCGTTTAAAATTGTTATACCATTGCCCGAATTATATTCGCCTATTTTGTTAAATGAAACATCCTGCGCAATTATATTTCCATTTAAACTTAAATCGCCCGATACAATTAATTTTCCCGAAATATCTATTTGTGATTTGTTATTTGTAATTAACTCTCTCCAAGCTGATGAATTGTTGCTATCCGTATGGTGTATTTCTATATAATTATTATCTGTATTATATCTTATATCGCCAAAAGAGTGGTTTGGATTTCGTTTTGCTTCACTTCCAGAAACAACTTTCATTGTCGGAATAGAAGTAAAACGTTGACCATCAAATATTATTTTTATTGTAAATGTGGGTATACTTATAGTAGCTGAAGTATTATTATAAATATCTTTCACTTGAAATGATATATCATATATACCATCTGCTAATGTATTAAATGTTATTGTATTTGAACCGTTTCCTACATCTGTGGACGTAATCCCATAAGATGGATCTAATATAATTGTTCCGGCTTCGGTGCTATTAAATCTAAATGAAGGTCTTTGGTTTTCACCACTTAAATTTTGATCGGGCGCTACCGTAATAATTGGTGCCGTCGTATCAATTATAAAATCGGGTATATCAATCTCAATAGAATTCCCAGCATCATCTGATACAGTAAATTTTATATTTGTATAATTACCAGGTGTTAATGTTACAAATGTCATATTATTTACACCAACGTCCACAATTGTACTACTAACTGTATAAGTTATTGGATTGATATTAATGGTCCCTGTTTTGTCAGACGTAAATGAAAAAGTAGGGGTTGTATCTGAACCTGATAAATTGTTAAAATTTGTATTCGTAATTGACGGTGGTGATGTAGTATCAATTATAAATTGTGGTATACTTATAGTAGCAGCTGAAGTATTATTATAAATATCTTTCACTTGAAATGATATATCATATATACCATCTGCTAATGTATTAAATGTTATTGTATTTGAACCGTTTTCTACATCTGTGGACGTAATCCCATAAGATGGATCTAATATAATTGTTCCGGCTTCGGTGCTATTAAATATAAATGAAGGTGTTGTGTTTATACCACTTAAATTTTGATCGGGCTCTGCCGTAATAATTGGTGCCGTCGTATCAATTATAAATTCGGGTATATCAATCTCATTAGAATCGCCTGCATCATTTGATACTTTAAATTTTATATTATTATAAGTATTATCTTGTAATGTATTAAACGTCATACTATTTGAACCAGTGGTGACACCTGTATTTGTAACTGTATAAGTTGTTGGATTCATAATAATGGTCCCTGTTTGGTCAGATGTGAATGAAAAAGTAGGGTTTGTATCTGAACCTGATAAATTGTTAAAATTTGTATTAGTAATTGATGGTATACTTATCGATCCTTCAATCCGCGTAATTATTACTTGACCATCATCAAGATTAGATATACCAAATGTAGGTGTAGTGATTGAACTATTATTTCTACTTGTTCCTCCTCTCCCCCCACCATTGCTAATACGAGCAGCGGCACCTCCTGTATAACCACCACCGCCACCACCATCACTACCACAATTTCCACCACCGCCTCCAAAACCACCTTCTGAACCAACTTGCAGTTCGCTGGCGACGGTATTATCATAACGATACGACCATGCAGGTGGTTCATTAATATCGCGTCTGTCACTGCCATGATTCGTTAAACCTGGGGCACCGCCAGCACCTGGAACTGCGTCATCTGGCCATCGTCTTACACGACCCGTCGCTTCGGTGAGTCCAGTTCCCAATGATTGGTTGGCACATGGTGATATTCCCCCTGTACCAGCACGATTGTTTAAGTTCCACAGTGAACTCGAAGAAGTCCTAATTGTATATGACGACCAGCCCTGACTATTCGGATAACTGAGGTAAGGTTCTTCAGGACGGCCATAATACTTTTGATAACCGGCCCAAAATTGTGAATCAGTCCATCCACCAAGCGTTGATTGTGAAGATGGTGGAGGAGACGAATGGGCAGTTGAATTTACATAATGATATGGTGGGTATTTTTTATCATTATAATTGGCAAAAATTAAGTGATCTTCTGCAAGATTTTGATTTCCTCCCGTATATGTCCGCTGGTTACTATAGCCGCCGCCGCCACCAGTTGGTTGTCCTGCAGCGTCCGCGTAAAACGGTAACCATCTTGAACCACCATGTCCATCACCAGTTCCATCGTCCTCCGCCCCCGTACCATTTGCTGTTCCCCATCCTGCTCCACCACCAGCATTAGACTGGTGGTTTGTACAATAATATCCACCTACACCATTCGGTGCGTTATACATACCAGGTGCTAAGTTTCTATAACTCACATTAGTTGTTATTGGTATTGAACCATTATCATTTACATTTCCCCCATTGGCACCTGGCTCCCACCACGCGACATCGTTCGCCCTATTATTTTTCCAACCAGCTTGAGCACCACCACCACCACCACCAACACTATATAATACTGTTCTTGCTTCATTACAAACCCAAGATGCCCCACCACCTCCACCTGATCTTGTAGTATTATTATTACCTATATCTTCTCCTCGTTGTCCGACCAGAATAGCAATTTTATCTCCTTGTGCAAATGTAAATTCGCCCTCGGTGTAAGCACCATTACCAGCAGTTCCTTTTGGACCGTTAGAGGAATTGTTTGGGTCGCGCCAATTAGCTCCGGTCCCATGGGCAGGATAGTATGCATATGGATCTGTTTGCGTATATCCATCTACACGTGCTCCTCTTGCACCAGCAGCCCTAATTTTGTATTTACCACTTGCGGGAACAGTCCAATACTGTATACCATCAATAACATTAAAAAGACTATTATCATTTACATTAAATGGAGCACCAGAATACACTGTTTGACAATCATTAAGTGACGGACCCAACCTCCCAGTTTTATTAGCATTGGTAAATGTAAAACTATCATTATTATTGAATGTAAACAGCCCCATTAATATTATAATATATATAATATTATATTATATGGCGCATTCAGATGAAATATTAAAACTATTAATTAATATTAAAGATACATACATAGGAGAAATGAGTAATACAACTGTTGATTCAAAATTATCAGACTCCTTAGGATTGAGCGTTGATAGTAAAAAACTAAATGAATTAAATAATATATTAAATAAAATAAAATTATTATTACACAATAATGGTTCCTTAAAAACATTCAAAAATATTACAGATATTGATATATGTAAATCAATATTGTATACATTTTACACAATTAATCTGGATCACGATATCACAAATAATAATGATTCGACGATAATTCAGGAATTTCAATCATTATTGTTATCAAATATTATGAATAGTTTTTTTATAAATATAACACGACTAAATTTATATGAATATTGTGATAGTATATTAATGAATTTAGAAAATATGTAAGTCGTTTTTTTTTCATTTTAACTTAATTCGGGTTTTTTCGTTTCAAATCTGTAATATTTTAAATCCATAATGGTTTCACGGAGAACCATACATGTATATTAACACTCCTCTTCTATTCTATATTATTTGGTATATATATTATATAATTAATAAAAATTAACACTTTTAATGTAAATTTAATTTTCAATTTTATTGTCTATTTTATTTTGTAATATTTCTATTTTTTTATATAAATCTTTAATACATTCAATTAATATGGGTATTATTTTTTCATACCTAACGGCTTTATAGTTATCAATCCCGTCCTTAATAACTTCTGGCATATACTGTTCTATTTCTTGCGCGATCACGCCAAGTTCAACTTTACTCAAATCTACATTAGGGTTAATTGATACCGCATTTTCATTCCAATTAAATCTAACACCATTTATATTTTTAATTATGTGTTCATAATCAAGAATACCGGTTACATTTGTCTTTAGTCTTTTATCAGAACTATTGTAAAAGGCCGTTATATCTCCAGTTGCGGTAATTTCTCCGGGGATCCCACTCGAACCTACATTAATATCTCCGTCCGTCGTAATATTTTCTGCTGCAAAATTTCCAGTTACGTTTATTGAAGTCGCATCAATATGTCCCAATGAAACATCAGTCCCACTTTCTATACCACCACCACCACCACCTTCTCCAATAATTTTTAGTGTTCCCTTCATTGAATCGTGGGGGGTGGTACAGTAATAGTATAATTCGTCTGGAGCATCTTGCGACACATTAAATGTAGAGGTAGTTCCTCCGATAAAACCTTTATTGTAACTTGCATTCCCTGGATTATCAAGTTGTCTACTTATCCCAAATGGATGACTGCCAGTAGTGTTAATAAATTTGTATTTACTTCCGCGCATTAAATATATCGTAGGATTATCAACATCGCCATCTAAACCATTGCCAGTAAATATATATGCCGACTGATCAATAGCAGTGATATGCCATTTACCTGCAAAACCTAAGTCTCCGTCATTAGAAACAACATTTCCATTAAATGACACGTCATTTAAAAAAGTTATACCATTGTCCGTATTATATTCGCCTATTTTGTTAAATGAAGCATCCTGCGCAATTATATTTCCGTTTACACTTAAATCACCAGATACCATTAATTTTCCCGAAATATCTATTTGTGATTTGTTATTTGTAATTAACTCTCTCCAAGCTGACGAATTGTTGTTATCCGCATGGTGTATTTCTATATAATTATTATCTGTATTATATCTTATATCACCAAAAGACGGGTTTGGATTTCGTTTTGCTTCACTTCCAGAAACAACTTTCATTGTCGGTATATTACTCAAACGACCCGTATAATATTCTGGATCAGGTTCCGGTTCCGGTTCCGGCTCCGGTTCCGGTGGTTCCGGCTCCGGTTCGGGTTCCGGTTCTGGTTCTGGTTCTGGTTCCGTTTCTGGTTCCGGTTCCGTTTCCGGTTCCGGTTCTGGTTCCGGTTCAGGTTCCGGTTCAGGTTCCGGTTCCGGCTCCGGTTCAGGTTCCGGTTCCGGCTCCGGTTCCGGTGATTGATTACCCAGATTTGTGATTATAACTTTGCCATCCAAAGCTGCGCTCGATAAACCTCTACTAACTAAAGTCCCGCCATAATATGATGTACCTCCTTTCGCCTCCACTCGATTGGTCGAATTGCCGGAACGACCACCGTCACCTCCCGCATATCCCGCACCACCACCAGGATCGTGACCTGCAGCACCACCACCTCCTCCAAACCCTCCGAAAGTGTCGTTTCCATTGCCCCAACCGTAAAGCCCACCCTTAAATCTGTCTGCTGAGTTAGTTGTATTCACTGAGAATCCACCAGTTATATACGTTCCACTACCCGAAGAACTGTGATTGCCAAGACCTTCACCGTCTGTTGACCTTCCAGCACCACCACCACTATGAAAGCCACCGATTGCCTGACTTGATAGTCCACCATAAAAATCGAGAGTTGTGAAATAGATAGATGCATCTCCACCTTGAATTCTATCATTTCGACTTGAGTAAATATGACCGGTAACTCCACCACCTCCACCACCAACTGAATATAGCGTTGTTAGTGATTCGTTAAAAACCCAAGAGGCACCACCACCACCAGTGCCAGGCCACGTCTCCCCATTCTTAGTAACACCCTTATTCCCTACTACAATAGCAACTTTATCACCTTTTGTAAATGTGTAATTAGCAGTTACATATGCTCCTAAACCACCTCGTTTAGGATTATATGGGCTATCATTATCCCCACCTGATCCACCCTGTGTTTTAATTTGATAACTTCCGGTTTGAGGAATAGTAAAAAATTGTATACCATTAATTACATTAAAATAACTTGTATTAGAAGCCCACGAAGTAGCCGAATACGCAGCTCTACAATTATCCAAAGATGGTCCCAATCTACCATCAATACCAGCATTAGTAAATTCATGTGAAGTAAAACTAAAAAGCGCGGACGCGGACATAATAATATACTATATTACTATTATACTATATTATTAACAGATTTGTAATCATAATACACTAATCCAATATCCATGATTTAGTTTCCTCGTCCCATTGATATGATTTAGGGCGGTCGTTATTATTATCGTAATTTTAAGTTTTATCCAGTTGGTCGTGTCGAACATGGTATTTGAAGTTGTGCCGTCAAATGTTGCCCGATTGTTCCCATGATTGTGATTCGTCTTTCCAGATATACATTTTACCATCCTCGGGATACGGAACCGGACACTGCCAAACGCATTTTTCATCCAATATCCATGAAGGATGTGGTTGAGGACTTGAAAAGTTATCTTTATCTGGGTGGTACGTATAACCATTCGATGCGTAATTTTTACCTTCGGTTTTTTGCGTTTGTACCCAGACACCACCTAAATGTTCTTCACACCATTTTTTATCATTACCTACCACCACACGCAAAACTTTATTTTCTGTGTTCAATTCAGCAAAATAAAACATCTATATTTATACTAAACATCTTATTATTACCGTTCCTGACCCACCATCACCGGAGACACCATTTGCGCCATTTGAGAACCCAGCCCCACCTCCACCTCCACCCCTATTATCTGTTCCACTCTGGGCAGTTGCCGTCCCTTTACCTCCATCCCCCCCTCCACCCAACCCACCCGTTCCGGGTTGTCCTGTATTCTCGGAGCACAAATCCCCACCCCCTCCTCCACCAAAATATTCATTTCCATCGTTCGCCCCTAATCCGAGTACAAGCCGCCCAATACCACCGTCAGCACCTCCTTGATTTGTATTAGTACCTTGTACTGCGTCGGCACCAGGCCCACCAGCCCCACCACCCCCCCCACCAACATGCGCTGCGTGGCTGTTGGGAGATGGATTACCTTGGCCGCCTCGGAACCCCTGTGACCCATTTTTATGTGGGTAAACCCAGCCAGCTGCCACAACGTTCGTACCACCCGTGGTTGCAAGACGATTATAATAATAATCCGTTGTATACGATGTTCCTTGTTCCGGTTCAATAAATTGGGGTGTGGCGTTTGAGAAGTTTGATCGCCCACCACCACCTGGATACGCTGTTATATTCCCAAATGTTGTTGGACTACCAGGACTCCCCTCATATCCGGAAGCCCCCGACCCACCTGCCCCTATGACTACAGAGTATGAATCACCAGCAGCTACCTCCATTTCCCCCCGTACAAAACCTCCTCCACCTCCAGCTCCAGAGTGTCTTTTCCCTCCACCTCCTCCACCTCCTACTATTATATATTCGATTAATCCGGAAGTTACGACATTTAACGTGCCATTACCATTGAATTTATGAACCGTATACTTACTATTTGTATAAGTTGTTGAACTCGTACTCGTTGCAGAAACAGTACTGCCCCCACTACCGCCGCCGCCACCACCATTAGATGAAATAGATACTCCATTTACGGTTAAACCACCTGTAATCGCAAGTGTGCCACTTATATCAACAGAATTATTAAATGATACATCGCTCAAAAAAGTTATACCAGAACCATCTGTAAATTCCTCAAACACGTTGAACGACACATCCGTCCCGCTAGCAGCACCGGCTGGGCCAGTGGGGCCGGGGGGACCGATAGCATGGATCAAAGAGGAGCCAATTATTACAATATCCCAATTTACTTTATCGTCTATATTGTTTGCTGCTCCACTCCCACTAAAGTCTACCTGCCAATTATTATAAGTTACATCTGCATCTATCTCCTCAGTAAATGAATAATGTTTGTCTTCGTGATCCATAATACTATTAAAAGTTTGCCGCAATACATATGATGTATCAGAAATACCATTCCATGTTAAAGAATTAATATTTTCACCTCTTCGTAAAAACCACGTATGGCCTCCTAATGGCCAATTAAAGTCAGTGGCACTTGATATAAAACCGCTTGTTTTAATAGTGTGTAATAATACTGAACCTTTTTTGAATTCAACCGTTTTTTCTCTCGTCCATGGGACCGGAGTCGTAATATTCATATTGGTTACTGAAGTGGCATAACTATTATCAATTATTGTAATCCGCGATGTATCTATAGAATCAGTGTTTGAAAATAATCGTCCGTTTACAGATAAATCTCCCATTATAACCAAACTACCATCTGTCCCTCCAATTCTGTTAAATGATACATCGCTCAAAAAAGTTATACCCTCCCCAGGTGTAAATTCCTCAATCACGTTAAAAGAACCGTCTGTTCCGCTTCCACCACCAGCGCCAACCAGACCCCCCGAGGTGAATATTTGTCCGTTCACCGATAGGTCTCCTACTATAATAAGACTACCATCTGTCCCTCCAATTCTGTTAAATGATACATCGCTCAAAAAAGTTATACCCTCCCCAGGTGTAAATTCCTCAATCACGTTAAAAGAACCGTCTGTTCCGCTTCCACCACCAGCGCCAACCAGACCCCCCGAGGTGAATATTTGTCCGTTCACCGATAGGTCTCCTACTATAATAAGACTTCCATCTGTCCCTCCAATTCTGTTAAATGATACATCGCTCAAAAAAGTTATACCCTCCCCAGGTGTAAATTCCTCAATCACGTTAAAAGAACCGTCTGTTCCGCTTCCACCACCAGCGCCAACCAGACCCCCCGAGGTGAATATTTGTCCGTTCACCGATAGGTCTCCTACTATAATAAGACTTCCATCTATGGCTCCAATATTATTAAAAGACGCATCGGAAGCGATTAATCGTGTGTTAAAAGAGACATCGCTCAAAAAGGTAACTCCAGAACCATCCAAAAACTCATCAATCACGTTGAATGAAACATCCGTTGCTGTTTCTATTTTAAATGTTTGTTCATCTTTCACATAATTATTATTACATAAATCCAAAATGATATTATTTCCGGCAATAAATGTTAATTTTTCTTGTCCACTTGGTATAACATCGCCTCTACCAATTCCTCCTGCGGAAGAAGAATCAAATTCTTTCCAGTGACTGCTGAGTGAAATTGTAACGGAACTCGCGTCTGCTATTCCTTGATCACTTATATCAAATCCGGAATCTTTATTAAATTTTAATACTGAAATTTTTGAAAATGATAAATCAGGAGTTCCGTTTATATCCACTAATTCTACATTTAATGAAGCACCCACTTCTTCTCCATTATTATTAGTTATTTTTCCGGAAAAAGTAATGTCTTTACATGATAAATTATTACATATATCTACATTATTCATAAACGAAGCGTCGGAAACTATTTTAATATTATTGTTATCTAATGCTCCAATATTATTAAGAGATATATCGGAAACGTTCAAAATACCACCATTACAAATATCCACATTTTTTAAAAAACTTGTTTTTTCATGAAAATCGGTGCTATGCATTAAATTTATTGGGGAATTGCCATAAATATATGAAACACTAATATTTACAAACGAAGCATCTGGAACTGTCAGATGGTTGTTAATGGAAACGTCTTCTCCAACAAATAAATCTTTGGTAATATCAACATTGTTTTGGAAAGAAGCGTCCGTTACAATTTGCATTTCTTTACCGTCGAGCGACCCAATGTTATTGAACGAAGCATCCGTAACGATTAATTTTGTATGAAATGAAACATCCTTATAAAATATAGATTTACCATCATCTTTTATTTCAAACGCCTTAACATCTACATCAGAATTAAATAGGGCTACATCATTATTTTCTCCTGTACCGATTTGGGTTACTTCAAGTGCTGGTCCGGTTCCTTGATTACAAATATCCAATTGAGTGCTAATTAATATTTCATTACTTATTGTGGTAATGTTTTGAATGACTTCATTAAAACTGAAGGATCCGTCTATTGTTAAATTACCGAATATATTTACGTTGTTATTAAATGATACATCCGTATTAATTTGTAAAGAGGAACCATTCAAATTTCCTATATTGTTAAACGAAGCATCCGGAACTTTGAGAAGTTTATTAAAAGAGACCTCTCCATGTGTAACAATTAAATTATTGGATATTTCCACGTTGCTTTGGAAAGACGCGTCCGTTACAATTTGTAATGCATCGTCGCCGAGCGACCCAATGTTATTGAACGAAGCATCGGGAACTCTGAGCAAGTTATTAAAAGAGACCTCTCCGTGTGTAACAATTAAATTATCGGATATTTCCACATTTTTTTGGAAAGACGCGTCTGATACAATTTGCAATTCTTTTTCGTCAAGCGAACCGATATTCTCAAATGAAGCATCCGGAACTTTGAGAAGTTTATTAAAAGACACCTCTCCATGTGTAACAATTAAATTATTGGATATTTCCACGTTGCTTTGGAAAGACGCGTCCGTTACAATTTGTAATTCTTTGCCGTCGAGCGAACCGATGTTATTGAACGAAGCATCCGGAACTTTGAGAAGTTTATTAAAAGATACCTCTCCGTGTGTAACAATTAAATTATCGGATATTTCCACATTTCTTTGGAAAGACGCGTCTGATACAATTTGCAATTCTTTTTCGCCAAGCGAACCGACGTTCTCAAACGACGCATCCGGAACTTTGAGAAGTTTGTTAAAAGAGACCTCTCCGTATGTAACAATTAAATTATCGGATATTTCCACGTTGCTTTGGAAAGACGCGTCCGTTACAATTTGTAATGTATCGTCGCCGAGCGACCCAATGTTATTGAACGAAGCAT
>Ga0209090_10000127_pt1 | contig 45935 bp, 58 predicted proteins | sample ArcticOcean_MG_C_9_FD_187432 | JGI IMG/M metagenome (GOLD analysis project Ga0209090, IMG submission 187432) | Marine microbial communities from western Arctic Ocean - ArcticOcean_MG_CB2_152 (SPAdes) (version 2) | ecosystem: Environmental > Aquatic > Marine > Oceanic | place: Arctic Ocean... | reverse complement strand
TGTAGTGTATTAGAGTTCCCATCTAGGTCTCCACCCCAAGTTTCTCCCGAACCCCAGTAATCTACGAAGGAAATCTCGTTGTTGTTTCCTTCTTGCTTGATGAGTATTGAATTTGATGACCCACCTAATGTAAAGATGGTGTCGTTGTCATAACCTATTTGAGTTACATTAAACACTAGGGAATCATTTGACTGACTCCCAGTAGTGTTCACATCAACCTTGTTGTCATCATCAGCAAAGGCTTTAAATGACAATCCACATATAAGGAAGATCGTAGCACCTATTAATAATTTTGCTGGCAAGTCCATTTTAGAATATCCACTGGAAGAATAGGGTTAATAAAACTCCCTCACCAACTGCTAACCACAACATTGTATAATCATCCAGCCGACATATTTTTTGAAAACCAAAGATTTGGGTCTCATGCCATTTTTTGAACTTTAACCACTGAATACCTATCATAGTCTCTCCTAGTTTGTTTGTGTAATGGTAATATTTATAGACGAACCATCACCCACCTGAATTGATGACTCCTTTTCGTCTGTTATAGTTCTAATCATTGCATGTGCATAGACTGGTATGCGAATAGAGATAACCCCACTCACTTCCCTATAGAACCATATTTGACCAAGACCCTTATCTACAATTGTAGAGTATTGGGTATCCTTGTCAAAGCCTGGCAGAGTTCCATCAATTCTAACTGTACCAAATGCAGTAGATGATGTTTTATCTAACCCAACCCTTCTATCGATGCCTACAATGACATCAAGTAAATCCTGTAAGAAATCGACATCCAATAAGTCTCTGTCGAGTTCTGTGTATTCTAACTCATCATCCTCAAAGTAATCCTCTTCTAGATCATTGAATTCTAGAAAATCCACATCTAAAATATTACCACCATCATTCTCGTTTGACCCACTTTCTTCTGCAATAGCTTGTTTAACTTCTTCGGGTGGACTAACAATGAATAAGTTGTCAATCAAATTGGGTGTTATCCCATTGACCACCACTGGTTTAGTTGGTGAATCATCATATGTCGATACCATTGTTGCTTGATAAGCTTCATCAAGTACAACTGTTCCGCCTGCATTGAACACTACAACTTCTCCTGATGGAGCTCCCCATTTATCAGGAAGTAAGATCACTAATGATCTACCTAGTTCATCGATACTAGTAGTGAAATCTGTGCCCCTCACTGCGATTGTGGCAGTTGGCGTTCTAATATCAATATTTGCCTTTCTAATTTTCCCACCAAATCCCGATGCAAATCTGGCTGTACCTTGTGCCATTCTTAATGACATTTTCGAAAGACTTGGGTCGGGGTCATAGTAGACCTCATCAATCCAAACCTTCGAATGTTCTGTTAAATCTAATTCCTCGTTGCCTTGGAATCGGATTTTCATCCTTCCATTCTGAGTCTGAGCAGTGTCGTATATTAATACTTCGGGTAGAAGTGTTGCAGAAATAATGGTTGTTGCACCATCTCTCTGCAGCCCAGCGTAGCCCTTCTGTTCGACTATCTCACCTATAGGTTCAGCTTCGACCAACGAAATCAAACCTATAAGTAAAAAACTAGTCGAGAGTATCTTTCTGAACAATATCAATATTTCCATTAGATGTTACAAATGATACATCAATAATACCACTACAAGATTGTCCTGCTGGACATCCTGCATCCGAACCACTCTGCTGAATGATATCAATATCATTTGTAGAACCAGTTAAAACTGCAGTTATTGAGTTATCTGAAGCGTCTGACTGATTGGTATTAATGTCATTTGTAGAACCAGTTACAGTCCAATTCCAAACAGCATTATCAGAATCAACTACAGTCGTGAATACATTACTTGAACCTGTTACTACTAAGTCCCAGTTTAAGTATTCAGCTGATGCAGCGGTTCCAACATTAATATCCCATGTGTTAGAACTACCTGTAACGGCTCCTAACATGTTCAAGTTGTCTGCACTACCTTGATAACCAACATTCCAGTCCATTGCGTTTGAATCCCCAGTAAAAGTTAAGTTTACTACTGAACTATCTGCGATGAATGGGCCGTATAGTTTGTTTAAATCACCAAACTGTACCAGTGTAAAACTGTTGCTTGTACCAGTTAAGAGCATGTCAATAGATGTACCTGCGAAGTTATCTCCACCCACCTTGTTGCCATAACCTTTCTGTGTAAAATCCAACACTAACCCTGTGCCTGTTTGTTGTAACCAAATTTCATTGTCATCAGCTCCAGCAAATGCTGTCGATGATAAACCTAATGTTAACATAATGAGTAATAATTTATTCTTCATGTTTTGTTTCTCCTTCTTTTTCTTCTATTATGTGTAGATCGTTCACATCATCACTATTGTGAGGAAGCCGATGTCCACCAGTTATTATCCAAAAACCTCTATCGTGTCCCTGATATATTAATTCTAGAACGGCTAGTTCAATTGCAGAACGAGTTGCTTTGGTAACTCCTTCGTTTGTTGCTACGCCATCCTCAATCTCAATTAGTTTCGTGTCAAGGTCTACAAATTTGAAGACATCGTATCCACCGCCTGTGCTAAGAATAGTCTTAGTAGTCTGCACATTCAATAATATTTCACCAGTAAGTGTTGATATTCCTCTCAAACTAACCGTCACCATGTCTCTTCTGTAAGCATTAGATGCTCCAATGCCGAGGTATCTTGCACCGCGGCCGCCAGAGTCGATATTCGAATCATAACCAATTATCCCACCTTCCAGTAGGATGCCTGCAAAGAGCAAAGGTTGAATTCCTGTTGGGGAATCCTCGTTACCTTCCTTCTCTGCAAAACTTTCTCTAGTAGAACGTATGATCTGTCGCTCTCTAACAAGTGCATCTAAACTTGTTCGTTCTACTACTCTAAACCATTTACCATTCGCTGCGGTCTTAAGTGCATCAATCAAAAATGATTCAGCACCTTGTGTTACTGCAGTAGAGAAGGAAGCAATTCCATCCTTACTCTTTCGTTGGCCAGTCTTATCTTGGAAAGCGTATACTGCAACTACAGGCATTGACTCTGCAGCTGGTAAATCTGCAAGTTCCTGATATGTCGGTATCTTAACTACTTCTGCTTCTTGGATACACTGGCCAATTTTTTTCATTATGGCGGTAGTACATGAATCAGTCATCGATGGCACTGATGCACACCCACTGATTAACAGGAGCATTACAACTCCTACTACTCCTCGTACTCTCATTTAAAAGCCGCCTGTTCCTACTGGTATATCTAAGGTTGTCGTTGTACCGTCACTTGCCACAATAGTTAATCTGATGAAGTCTGCTCCATCCTCGCCAGTCATTCTTTCATAGGTGACTGTATTTCCCTCAATGGTGAAGGTTCCGTAATCAGCACCCTCTTCATTATTAAACATATTTTCAACTAACTGTTTTGCTATCTGAGCATAAATTCTGCTTTCTACGTTGCGTAAAAATTTTGCTAGTGTAGTGTTCTTTGCATCTCTTTCTGCTTTTGCTATTCTGTCTTCAACATCTGCAGCTAATTTATCGCGTCTAGACTTCTCCTGATTCTCAATTGTAAGATAGTGTGAAGATTGTCCAACACCACTGAAAGATGGACTCTTAAATTTATGGACTATTTCGTCTGCTTCAATACTTGATGCAAAAAAACTGAGTAGGATTACCCATCCTATTACTAGTAATTCCCTATCTTTTTTTAGTTTTATCATTGTCTTTTGCCTGTTTTTTTAGGTTCTCTTTCATTTCGAGAACTACGTTTACTTTTTGTTGCAAACGAATTAAATCTTGATCTAACATGCGCACTTGGTCAATTACTTTGATAAGTGCAAAATGTTGTTTTTCAATTTCAGGTTCTAAGTGTTCTCCCAAGAACCACCAAACATAATATATAAAATATCCGAGACCCACCATCATAACAATGGGGAATCCGTAATCCGAAATTAGTTGAGATATATCCATTAATCTCTCCTGACATCTAGTTTTTCATCTTCGATGAAATTCTCTGCTCTAGCAACCCTGTCTATGTCGGGTCTGAGTTCTAATGCTGATGACACTAAGAGATCAATCTTAATCATTTCATTAGACATCATTCGTGCTCTATTCTCTAGAGATTTACAGAACATTGTTAAGGTTTTTATGTCATCTACAACACCCTCAAGCAGCTGCTTTATAACAATAAATATAAAGAAACCCATCACTATACTTCCAGCAATAGGGGCTCCCACTTCACCAATTAACACAAATAAGTCTTCCATGTGTTTATTTATGACTCAACATGTTTGGAGCCAAAAAAAAGGGACGAAAAACGTCCCTCTTTGGTAGTATACTATTAAGTCTACTTGTGTTTTGCTATCGCTTTTACCACTTCAGCTTTAGAACCACTTCGTTTTACCTTAATGTTGTTCTTATCTGCATGATCTAAAAGTTGTTGCTTTGTCAATTTCTTTAAATGTGAAACAGATTGAGCAGTGTCAGTTTCTTTTTTAGAAGAACTTCCAGTCGATTTGCTGGATTTTACTGGTTTAGTTTTTTTGTCCTTCTTTGACTCAACATATGCAAGACCAACGGCAGCGACAACTATAGCTATAATGATATATTCCATAATTTACCTCTTATTAATTATTATTATACACTACTTATTTAGGACTCTTTTGCTTTGCCGATATTCAGCGCGCACCAGTCTAAAAGTTTGTAGCACTTCTTGACCAATCCATCATCGATTGGTGTTGGTGTTAGAGCGGCAACTAATGATGCCCCCATAACTAACCAAGGAATTACTTGAACCCATGCTATAACCCATTGTAGAAAATCTAATAACATAATTATCTCCTGTTTTAATTAATCTAACAGAGGTATTTAGGATTTATTGGTTCCGATGGTGTATTTAGTGGTCAATTTCCAGTCTTTTTTATCTTTGAAAGGAATGATCTTAATTTGGGATAAGGGGGCTGTTGGTTCTACAATCTTGGTAGGTGTTAACACTGTTAAGAGTTTCCACTGTGCAAGTAGTGTAACGATAGTGTTTCTGCGGCCGATGTCACCTTCGTCAATACTGGTGGGTTTACCGTCTAGTTTGAATAATTCTTTGAAATGGACAATGTAGTACTTGCCTCTCTTGTGAAGTATGTGACAAGATTGGAATAGTTCATTGTCTTTGCGTGATGCAACTCCTATTCTAGATAGGGTTTCTCTTATTTTTAGGAAGTCATCTTTTTCGGGGAAGGTTATTTCAACCAAATCCGATACTAGGTCTTCATTTTCAATCATTGTTTTGTCCACCAGTTTTCATTCTGTTCTTCAATTCACGAACCTGCTTATCTGATAACACTTCCATGTACTCTTTTGCTTTAAGTGTTGATATCTGATAATACTGTTTTATGGTATCGAGTTTGTTACTAATATATGGTTTACTCCATTTAGCAAACCGTTGTCTTTTTCTAAGAGTATTTAGTAAAAAGACATATTGAAGACGATTGTCGAGGTGGTATCGACAGTTCATCTCATTAGTAAAGAAAACAGAATCCTGATGGTAGGACAATGATTTGTTTATAAGGAAGGGTGCGTAGTTTTTTTCTTCATGATCGTCAACCATGATATCTTTTTTATCATAGGAAACGGACTTAACAAAGTCAAAAGGATTGCGTTTAACAAGGTCAAAAGGATTGTGTTTAGACATTAACCTGCCGAGTGTCGTGTATATGAATTAATTAGATCATCACCAGTCAATCGTTCACCAAAATAGATGATTTTACCAGTTTTAATTATTTCTCTTTTGATTGAACCATCGTTGTAACAGGTATCTATTACAGAACCATCGTCACCTCTAGTATCATACCACATAGAATTTAAACTATGTGCATGTAAAGACCTAATACCTTTTGCCCAGTCTTCTGCTTCTAGACGTAATCTTTGTTTCTCTACTCTGTAATCAAACTCACCCATATACTCACTCCTTAAACCTACACTCACTCATGAGTTCGGTTAGACATGCAACGAAGTTAATTTCTTCATCCATTGCAAAGGCAGCTTTGTATTGATAATCTGCAATGATAAGAACAGCTGCTGGTATTGACTGACCTTCTAATCTTTGCTCAAGTGCATTAAACACTTTCCTGAAGAGTGTATTGAAATCGTTATCAGAATTCTCTCCGACCCACTTTCTCATTGCACTCCAATTTTTATCCTTAACCATATTTATCAGTGGGGTAAATTTCTCTTCACTGAGCGATGATAGTAGCCCCGAATCAATTGTTCCACTAACTCCATATCGTTGCACTTCATTCAGGACACGTCTGAAATCAGGAAAGAACTTCATGATGAGTTCTGCTAAGACTTCAACATCTGCTTTGATGTTTTCAGATTCACAAATCTCTGTGACTCTTTTTAACATCTGTCCTGCGAGGATTTGTCTTTCATTGAATGGTATTTTGAAATCAACTACAGTACACCTTGAATGTAATGCAGGGATAATTCTGTTTTTGTAATTACATGTAAATATGAATCTACAATTACTGGAGAACTCTTCTATGAATCCTCTCAATGCTGGTTGAACACTTTCTGCACTTGTGTAATCTGCTTCATCTAGGATGACCACCTTTGGGCCACCCTGTAATGATACAGTAGATGCAAAGTTCCTGATCTTGGTTCTAAGGGTATCAATCAAACGTCCTTCATCAGAACCATTGATTACGATATAGTCTGCACCAAGCTCATTGCATAATGCTTTTGCGATTGTGGTTTTACCACAACCTTGTGACCCACTCAAAAGTAAGTTAGGAATTTCTCCTAACTTTACAAATTCTTTGAATTGGGTTTTAAAACCTTGGGGAAGTATAGTATCCTCAATGTTTTGTGGTCGATATTTTTCGACAAATAGAAATTCTTCAATCATTTGATTCTCATAATATAAAAAAGGCAAAAACCCCCACCTGTTTTTGTGTGCAACTCACCTTGTAGAATGATGAGAAAGAGTTGCTCCCATGATAATGCTGAGACAAGCAAGTACCATATAGTTATTTATACCTAGACTCCGTATTTACTATCGGGTTCTAGTGCAATAAAATACTCTAATTCGATATCTGCATTGTTAAAATGCGAAATACCCTTAGAACTGACGGATACATTGTAGTTTCCAGCCAGTATCTTAAGATTCTCAATCTTAAAATTCATTGAATATTTGGTTCCATCCCCTTCACCCACTATTCGTGAGAAGGTATTTGAAGCTGTATTCTTCTTGTCCTTGACTGTTAGAGATACAGATTCACCATCTGATTCTAACACTAAGTCATTTACCCCTAGGACACTTGATGCTTTCTGAAGGTCACTCAACAAGGTTGAAGTCACTTTAAATTCTATCTCTGCATCAGGCATAGTTATCATTTTATCAGGTGCAGTTACCATTCCTTCAGATGCATAAAAGTATGCAAGCTTAGAATTGTTATCTGCAATCGATAATGAGGTTTCACCAAAATTAAAATCAGGGTCTTCCAGTAAACTGGTTGCTCCTAAAAATTCAGGTAAGTTGTATATCGAAAAGTTCGTTGGGAACTCTTCACTCACAGTTGCTACTGCAAGTATATTTTTCATATTAGAGATCGTCTCTAATTTGTTTCCAGTCTTAACTCGGATTCCCGAATTAATTGTAGAGAAGTTCTTTAGAACATCCCTTGTATCGTCACTTATTTTCATCACTCTGTTTTCTCCATATCGTGAATGTATAATTGTATGAGTCCATAGTGCAAAACCTTTAATAGATCAGCACGATTTTTCCCACCCTTTTTACCATATCGTTGTGCATATTTCAATACATTCCCAATACAGAATCCTTCACCATGACCACTGTCAATGATGAACTCTGTTGCCTGAAACTTGTTCAAGCTGTAGTGTTCTTCGTAAGTTGAATCAATATAAGAAGTCAACTCGGTTAGGAGTTGACCCTCATTATATTTGTATGCTACTGCTTTAGTTTTTGACATACCCATAGTATACTACGGTAACTGTCTTTCGTCAATAGGGTTTTCTTCTTCAGAAGAATCTTCTGTTGAACCCTCTGACATATCAACCCCTGCATCAATCTTGGTGTAGAGGTCGAGGATTGCATTTCTAGTTTCTGCATCGAACCTAGAGATACACATTGTGATGGACTTCAGTTTGTCATTGAACATTCTGTATGCATTGACAATGTGAACCAATCTCCTAGTAGTAATAACATCATCAATTGCACCTTCATAGTACGATTTTCTGATAATATCTGCCCAGTCAACAAGCTTTTTGACAAACTCTAAATCGACTTTTCCAGTCAACTCCATTTCTTTAGTCAAGATTGTAACCTCAGTTTTCACTGGTGGGTATTCTTGTTGCATGGTAATTGCAAATCTTTCCAACATGGCTTCGTTCATGATTTGAGTTCCAATGAACTTCCCATCGTCTGAACCTTGACCTTTGGTGTTTGCAGTTGCAAGAATCGTGAAACCTTTAGCAGGTGAAACCCACTCACCAGTCTTCTTGATAAAGTAACCTTTACCTTCAAGAACTGATTGTAAACACATCAACTTGTTAGAACCTAAATCAACTTCATCAAGAAGAAGAACTGCTCCTTTTCTCATTGCTTTAATTACAGGGCCTTCTCTGAAACAGATATCACCACCTTGTAAAGTGTGACCACCCATTAGATCGTCTTCATCAGTCTCGATAGTAATGTTAACTCTGTAACACTCTCTCTTTAACTGAGCACAAACTTGTTCAATCATTAACGTCTTACCGTTACCACTCAAACCAGTAACAAATACTGGAAAGAACATTTTAGATTTGATAATCCCTTTGACATCTTTGAAATGTCCGAAAGGAACATAGTTGCTCATTTTCTCAGGAATGATTTTTACATTATCGAGAATATTGATTGCAGTGGTTTTTGCGGCCACTGGCATATGAGCAGGATTGTTCACTGCAGGGATCGGTGCTGGTTGTGGTGCAACCCTAATTGGTGTTACATTCTGTGGTTCATAACCACCATTGTAACCACTGATAACTGCTTCAAGATTAAACTGGTTTGCACCAACTTTAAAATTGTATCTAGCAGATTTAATCCAGTAAGGAAATCCACCAGCTGCTTCCAAATCTTCTTTAGTAAATAAAGATTCGTTTGGAAATTTCTCTACTAACCCTGCGAGGAATTCCTTCCTATCAGGTGTAAAGTGGAAGTCCTTGTCATCGATGACAATGGACTCCGATCTATTATAAGTTCTATCCGTCATAATTACGCTGCCTCCAACATTGAGTAAGGAACATTGACTTTTGACAGTCCTCTTCCTTGCCAGTTCATTTGAACAACTGCTTTCTTTGTATTCATTTTTACAATCGTGGCAGGAGTAGATTTGGTTTTTTGAACCACATTTACTTTCTGACCAACCGAAAAAGTTGCTTCCGCAGATATTGATTTTATCTGATTTGCTATTTGAACAATGTGACTCAACTCATGTTGACTCATTTTAAGCATTGCTTCTTTTATTTCTTGAAAATTCATATTGTCTCCTATTAATTTCAATTGTTTTCCCATTAACTATAGTATAACAAAAAGTGACACCCATTGTCAAATTTATTTCACTATAATTGTTATTTAATTTCATGTAGTAGTATCTTAATTGATTGCTCAATGGGTTTTGGATACAACCCTTTCTTATTCTTGTATAGATGTCTCTCATACACATCTTCACCTTCATTAGTCCAAACCCTGAATGCCTTACACTCAACCCTTTGGATTGCACAAAAGTCCTTATTTGAACAGTCAAATTTTTCACAAGGACTTGGCCCTACATCAGTTATTGCGTCTGCAAATGCACTGTAGTGTGGGTCATGGTTCTCGTAATAAGCTATGTCTACTCTTAATGGTTCTCTATTCATTATGCTATCTCCTTTATGAATTCATTGGTTAAAAATCTTGATGTAGTCTTGGACTTTTGGTTCTTTTTAAAAGCACTCATAAGTTTTCTTTTGTTTGCTCCCTGCAAGTCATCTGATAATTCGTCTTCACCTTCGACACTAAGTGCGTTAGATGATGTTAAAAATAATTTGTTATAACCGTGACATTTGAGAGAAATACCTTCTTTTCTAATTGTTCTCCAAATAGTATCGGTATCCATGTAAGTCATTTCCTTTCCAATATTTTCCTTTAATGCCCAAAGGTCTTTTTTGTTTCCTAGACAAAAGTATCCAGTAACTATTACCCCAGTTTCTTGAGCTACCCAGTCTAAAAGATTCTGAGTTTGAAGGAAACTTTGGTTCCATCTCCCAGCAGAGTTATCCGAATAAGGATAAGACTTGTTAGTGAAAGGGTCTATCAACATTCTTTTGCTATGACTTCTATAGCTTGGCTCACCGTCAGTGGCCTGAGCTTTTCTGTCATCTTGCTCATGATCTTGGTCATTGAACACTGGTGACGAATGAGAATACCCATCAGTAATAACTGTAAGGATTGACTTCTCAATATTGTACTCTGCATTAAATATAGGAAGTAGACACCTCATTGCTGTGATTCCATGATCTAATGGAGTTCCACCTAGTCTATATGGTCTAAGAGTTGCATGATCGTCAAAATCTACCCAGCCGTAATCTTTCACTTCATGAACACCATCAAACCAGCTGTTATATTTGTTAACCATTTTTAGATGATTTCTGTTGGTAATAAAGAAGTTATTCCATAACTGAGAAAGGTTCATGTGGTTTTTATTGTAATCTCTTCCTGACATTTTGTCTGAGAATAATTCAATCAACCTAGGATTATCAGTTCTGCCCCATCCGTCTGCGTCTTCCATTTGATACACATCAGAGAACAAATACACTCTATGAGGTATGTTCACTTTTCTGCAAAACTCTGCTAAGATCATTGCTTGTTCGATCAAGTCACCTGCTTCTGCTGAAATAGAACCACTCCAATCTAATAAAACATTAAGACCGTGATTTTTTCCATCAGGAAGGTAAGTAACTTTTTTGAAAATGTCATCAACAATTTGATATTTTGCAAGTCTAACCATGTCAAGTTTTCCAGTTTTACCTTGGAAAGCCTTTGCACTTCTCATTGCAGTCTGCTTCATTTCAAATTCTTTTGCCATGTGGGCAACCATCTTTTTATTCTTATCTCTTAACTTCTTAGAAGTGTGTATTGCTTTTGCTTTTCTCAAAGATAGAAGTTCATCATTTAGTTCCCATTTGTTTGCTTCAGTAATAGTCCAAAACTCTGTGTCCCAGTCTTCAATCATTTGCTTATAGGTTACTGTTGTATCTTTAAAGTTTTTCCACTTCTTAAATTCGTCTTTTAAAAGAATAGTAGTGGTGGTAGTGTTATCATCGGAAATAAACTGGTCTTCATTGTTATGTGCATGGTGTTCAGTGATCGATTCTCTTGCTCCGTCTTCATCGTCATAATCATCCCTAGAACCTTGACCACCCTCTTTACCAGTGGTTTTAGTTTGTGATGGAGTACCTGCTTCTTCTTCGTCTTCACCGTCACCGTCTTCACCCTCTTCAGGTTCTTCATCGGAATCACCGTTACCGTAATCAGGTGCATCAGGAAGACTATCTGAATCATCTTCATCTTCACCATCATCACCTGAACCCGAAGTTTTGTTTTCATAGTCACCATCATCATCCATTGGGTTACCATTTTCGTCTTCTTCATATTCTCCATCTTCGTCTTCAAAGGTGGGAAGTGTCTCAGGTGTAATAGCTTCATCGTCTTCGTTTCTTGTTTCGTTTTCTTTAGACCATTCGTAGATTGCATTTGCACAAATCTCAACTTCGTCCCAAGTCTTGCAGGCTTCTGCCATGTCTAAAAACACTTGCTCTTCAGGAGAAAGTGCAATATTAATTCTGTGACCAACTTTAGTAATAAGATTGATCTTATCAATAATTGCTAGTTCATTTAAATCTTTATCTTTGATTCCAAAGAAATCCATTGCAACCAATTCATTGTATGCAGTGAAAAATGATCTCTTTAATCCTTGATATCTGTATTTGATGTCTTTCTCAATCCTGACATCCTCGACCACGTTAAGATACCCCTTAAGGGTTTTATTCTTAGTTAATGCACTATGAACACCTTCATAAGGTGTATTCAATGCATGACCAACTTCATGACCCATGAAAAGATCATAGAGTTCGGTTGAAAGATCGTCTTTAAGTATCGGACAACAAAGTATCCTATTTTTCATATCGAAGTATGCAGTCGGCACCTTCTTATGAACAATCGTAAGATTCTCAGTAGCCATTAGTTTTGCTAACTGATCTTTTTGGTTCTTAATTGCATGATTTGTCATTTGTTCTCCCATTAACTATAGTATATCAAAAAGTAGTACCCATTGTCAAATTTATTTTTTGAGGGTAACAAACTTTCTCCTAGATTTAGAGAATTGTTTCATTGGAGACTTGAAGATTATCTCTTCTTTAGTCCCTGTCTTGATATAACCGACTAACTGCATTGCCTTGTTGACAATGTAAGTGTGATTGGGCACTGAGACTTTAGACTCAGACCAATCTGTAATCTCTTTTAAGTAAGTTAGTTCCATTGAGTGAATTCCTCTATAATAGTCACCATCTCATCATTAGAACAGAAGTCTTGTTCCCATTCGTTGATACTATTGGTGTATTGCATTACTTTTTGTTTCGTATAATTACTCTCAGTGGGGTCAGAAAACCAACTTGCGGTTTCCCATGCTTTGGGTGGTGAGTATGCAGCGGTCATCTAGTGTCCCTCAACCCAATCAGTTGTGGCATTGACCTCTTTAAGTACTTCGGGGTACTTAGTGGCAAGTGATACCAACATACTTCCAAGGTAACCTAACATATAGTTAGCACCACTATCGTATTCGTTGTTGGCAGAAGAACCACCATTTGCTTTGATTGTGGCAATCATTTTCTCAACACTTTCATTAACTGTCATATTTTCCTCTTGATTTTTCATATTTTCCTCTTGTTTTTTCATTATATACATATTATAACAAAAAGTGAGAGGCATTGTCAAATTTATTTTTGACAAATAAGTAGGAAATATAGGGAGTTTTAGGGGATTTTAGGTTGGAAAGGGCTGATCTTCGGCTTTAATCGTGTGGTGGTCAATTGTGAGGTCATCTGTCCTAGCGTCTGTCAAGATTAACTTAGGATCAGTAGTAAACCACATAGAAATGGTATATCTTGAACATCTCCTGACTGGATTTACCCCATGTTGGTGGTATAGACCCTGAAATAGAATACCCTCACCTTCTTTAGGTGTATTGGTGTAATTATCTTGATCGGGGAAGTATGTTTCACCCCCATTAAATTCATCATTTAGGTGTAGAATAACTGTCCATTCACGACTGGGGGTTTCTTCCACAAGTTCGTTTTGAATCTGTACATTAGAATAGGTGTCTAAGTGTGGGTGTTGAACACCCCCGATTTTCCATTCATTGAAAGCAGTCATTTCAGGATAGACTATCTGATTTGTTGCTTTTCGGATTTCACCCACACATGCATATCCAATACGATTAAAGATGTCTCTAACCCATTGAGTTTGAATGTGTATTAAATCTATGGCACGGTAGTCCGAACCATCACCAAGACTACGCTTGTGCTTGTGCGTTCGGTAGTAGTATATCAGTGCCTTGGCTTCCTGACTCGACACTAGGGTCGGCAGGCGGAGAAGATTGAACACTTTGGATGTATTTTGCAATTGCTTGTCTTTTTTCATATTCTATTCTACGAGCCTTTTCTTTGGGTCTCGATTTCAATGCACGTTCTAGTTTCATTCTACTTGCGCGTTGCAAGAAGACTATTCCGTTCAAGTGGTCTATTTCATGTTGAACACATCTTGCACCTACACCATCTAGTGTAACGAAGTGTTCTTCACCAGCTGAGTCGAAGTATTTCATTTCTACGACTTTACTTCTTTTTATCATAAGAAACATATCGGGGAATGACAAACATCCCTCTTTCATTAAATCTGTTTCAGATGATGCTTTTGTAAGTTCAGGGTTAAAGAATGCTTTATTTCCCATATCAGCAGTTTTCATAATAAAACATCTGACATCTAAACCAACTTGGTTTGCAGATAATCCCAATCCACCGAATTTCATCATGGCGTCACCCAGTTTTGTTTCAACTTCTTTTGGGTCGTGGGTAGGTTTGGCAAAGTCAAATTCCATTGGTGGAGTTCTTAAAACCTTTGAGGCTTCTTCAATTAATTGATACATAATTTATCTAACTATTCCTACATATGTTACTTTAAGACTAAACTGTTTAAGTTTTCCGCCACTGCTTGATCGAGTGGTCATTCCCATTTTAACGATTTCACTTCCACTTTTTAGTTCTAATATAAAATCTTGTTTTGTTTTACCGTTCTTTGCTGTGATAAACTCTACTTGAGGTAAAAACACACCAACTTCATTTCTGTCTGTAATTTCTGAATAATCTGAACCACTTGCTTTAATAACCATTGTAGGTACATCAGGTGCTTCTCTTAATATTCCATCCTTGATGAATTTCATAGTAGCTTTTTTATCTTTATTGAATCTATCTATAAGACCTTGTCTTACCAGTTCCAAGTATTGATTATAGTATTTGTCTTGGTCAGAAGTCTTTAGTGCCTTAATTGCCTTAAATGTTAGTTGTTTATCTTTATGTCTACTACCTTTACCACCATCAAAATTTGCGATAGGTGGCATTCCCTCAATTTTAGAATACACATCATTATATATTTTTTTGCGTAGGTTTTCCAACCCTGTTGCATCATTAAAACTTGCACCACCACGAGAGTTTACAAATATTGTTTTATGATATGTATTTAATTGTGGTTCAGATGTTTTCTTTCCACCTGCTTTCAAACTAACTCCAAGTATCTTTTTATCTGCGTAAACGATAAACATATCGCCTGGATGATTGCCTGGCACTCCTGTTGGTTTACTACGATAACCCCAATGAACACTTGATATTGATTTATCACTATGTTGGTCGTTTATAAACTTTAATATTCCAAGGGCGTTGTTCATTTTATCGTTAAACTTGGAAGAACCTTCTGCATTGTTAATGGTTTCTTTGGCTGCTTCTAAATCACTCGCCCCAATACATTTCAAAGTACTTAAATTAACCTTCATTAATTTTGCCATGAAGTCTTCTGCATTACTAGGACTTAGGTTCTTTTCAAATGCGATGCAGGGAAATAGTTCAGTGATACTAGAATTAAGTGTGGTCTCACCCATTCCACCCGATTTAGGTTTAACATTTATTCTAAATTTTCTACCATCAAATTCACCAGTTATAGGGTCAACAGATGAAGTAGTAGATGTAAGTTCTGCTGTTATACCAGCTTGTTTTAATCGTCTTAAAATTTCGTCTCTATCTGTATCCCTATCTGTTGAATTTACTCTGATTTTAACCATTGACCGTGGTGATTTATCAACCTGTACAACCTCAAAACCATCTAAAATATCTTTAGGTAAGTCGATATCTTCAGACAATAGAATACTTTTGTAATCTAAATTTACCGCTAAATCTACTAAGTTGTTTGTAACTGCGTTAAATGATTTCATATATACTATTTATCCTATTCTGCAAGTCGAGAGAAATTTTTATACTTCTCGAATCGTAATACATTATTAAATTTATCATATAAAGCTTCTCCTTTATGACTAATTATAAATGCGTTAGTTCTTTCCGTCAAGGTGTTAAGTAACTTTAAAAAATCATCGGTTCCTGCGATATCCAGTGAAGAGTCAAATACCTCATCTAAGATAAGTAGGTTGGTGTTAACACTGTTCTTCATTCGTGCAATTGATCTCCAAGTGAATAGTAATGATAAATCGATTCTCATCTTTTCTCCTTGAGAGAAATTATCATACTTAAACACATCTCTAAATCTAGACTTGATTGTTTCTTCGAAGGATTCATCCAGTTCAAACCCAACATAGAACTCTAATGATGCAAGATATTTGTTAATCATACTGTTCATTATTGGAACGTACTGTTTGATAATTCGTTGTTTTACACCTTGATCTCTAAGAAGAGTTGCGGCAATATCAAAGTAGTGTCCTTGGTCTGATAAGGATTCCTTTTTTGCAAGTAGGACATCTAGTTTATCTTCGTTGTCTTCTATTTGGGATTTTGTATCAGAACTACCTGTACTCTCCCCTTCTAGGTCACCAATTTCTTTCTGTAATTTAGTTATAAACTTCTGATTGGATAGGATTTCTGATTGAACTACTCCGATTTGATACTGGAGTGATTCAATGGCTTGGGTGACATTCCCAATTTCTGCAAGTCTTTCTTCAGACTGTTTGATTGTTCGTGATAAGGCTGTGAGTCCATCCAATAACTCATTCTTCTTCTCCTGCTTCTTTGCGATATGCTCCTTTTTATGTTCCTCATCTATACCCTGCTTACAAGTTGGACAATTATCATTGGATTCATAGAAATTCATTTCCTCTATTATTTCTGACTTTTTGTTTAGTAACTGTTTATACAAGTCTGTTGCTTCCTTGTATCGGTTCCCCATCGGGTCTAAGTCTGTTATAGTAGATTTTCTTGCAGTGATGTCTAGGGTCTTCTCATCAACCTTACCTAACAGTTCATTGATGTTAGTTTGTGTCTCTTCAATAGTAGTCTCAAACTTAACTATCTTCTCTTCACGATTCACTTCGAGTGCTATCAGCTGACTGGATAGTCCACTGATTCTCTCTTCCATGATATTTATTGAATGGTCTGTCTCACGAACAGTAACCACATGATTTGAAACTCTTCCTCTTAAAATATCTGACATAGTTGAGAATATAGAAATGTCCAACAGGTCTTCTACCAACATTCGTCTTTCTTTAGACTTCAACTGCATGAATGGTGTAAAGTTTGCACTTCCTAAAATTGCAACCTGTGTAAAGGAACGATAATTCATTTTAAGGATATGTTTTTCTAATTGTTCTTGGTAGTCTCTTACTGTTGCATCTTGATTAACAAATTTATCATCAACATACATTTCAAACTTGTTTGGTTTTGCACCACGGATAATCTTGTAGCTTTTCTTACCAATAGAAAATTCTACTTCTACTAATAGTCCTTTCTCATTAACACTGTTAACAAGTAGGTCTTTCTTCAGATTCCGAAATCCACGGCCATACAATCCGAAACAGAGTGCATCTAATAGAGTAGACTTACCAGCACCATTTTCACCTAAGATAAGGGTTGTCTGATGTGAGTTTAGTACTATTTCGGTAAATGTATTACCTGATGAAAGAAGATTCTTCCACCGTATCTTCTCAAAATTTATCATAAAAAGTTATGTTCTTCCAGTGCTTCATGATACAATGAAGTCATCAATTCATCTAGGTGTTTTTTCTTACCTTGTATTTCTAATCCATCAACATATTTTGATAAAATGGTAAGAGTGTCTTCGATATCATCTATATCGTCATCGTTGAAAAAGTCCATGTGTTTGTTATCATCCACTACCTGTAAGTGTATTGGATTTTGTGCATGTATCTTATCAAGATATGTGTCAAACCAGTAGGGGTTGTCCTTATTAATAACAATTACTTTTACAAATTTTCCTTCAATTTCTGAATAGTCTGCATTAGAAATTTCTTCGAAGCTAGATTTTGAGTCATCATAGAATGCTTTATGGAACATAGTAATTGGATTCAATACTGGAAGAAGTTCTCTTGTATCAGTATCGAATATATGGAAGTATTTGTTGTCTCCATAATCACTCCATGTGAATTCCATCTGACTTCCTAGGTAACGAATGTTTGCAACCTCTGACTTATGATGGAAGTGACCACTTAACACTTGTTCAAATCTCTTTAGGTAAGTGTGATCCAACCCATGTGGACAATTAAAGCCTGGCATCATCAATGCACCTTCTATCTCAAAATGTCCCCAACACTGGGTGGCGTTGTTCTGTAACAAGAATTCTACTGAATCGGCATAGTTCTCAGGATTAATCCAAGGGACAAGTGCAATTAAACATCCGTCATATTCCTTATTAATAGGTTCTGCAATAACATTGATATTGTTATCACCAAACAAAAGTAATTCAGGTGAATTGACATCGTTGGTGTTCTTGTAATAGGTATCATGATTTCCAAGAATTAAATCCATATGGATTCCTCTCTTAATCATAGGTTCAATGAAGTGTTTTTTGTTTGCTTTTAGAGATGCAAAGTTCACATACTTTCGTCTATCAAAGTAGTCCCCTAAATGAACTATCTGTTTGATATTGTGTTCATCAAGGTAAGGGAAAAATACTTCATCATAAAATCGTCCTTGGTAGTTAGACATTTCTAACATATCAGAACGAACTCCACAATGCGTGTCGTTTAATATAGCTATCTTCAAGTTTAGTTTTCTTCTGTGGTATTAGGTTTTTCGGATTCTTTTGTAAAATTATCTAAAGGAGTTTCCTTTTCCTTTTTTGCAGCCTTCTTAGTCTTCCTAGGTTCATAATTAACATGGTTCATATTTTCCTTTAACCACTCAACATTGGTGTTGGTTAGAGCAGGGTCATACTGACCATCGATTGTTTGAAATGAAGCTAAGGAAACTGACGATTCCATGATTGACTTTTGTTTGATGAAAACTTGTTTCTTTTCTTTTTGAATTCTACGAAGGAAAGCATAATAACAAATCTGAGTAACGTATGCAAATGCATTGGTTGATTTCTCAGTGTTAAAGTTTCCAAGATACTGAATGCAGTTTTCTATTGCATCACATATCATTTCATCTCTGTAGGTGTAGTTGATGAAGTTAGGTCTTGTAGATAATCTAGTTGCTATTTTATAAACACACTCTCCTATGTACTCCGACATTCTAGGAAGAGTTTCCTCTTTCTCTTTTGCAGCTTTCAGTAAAGTAACATAGTCTGCAACTGCGGCAGTAAACTCTTTGTTATTGACGTAATGTTCAGGTTTCTTCTTTTCTGTTTTCATACCCATATTATACACAGTTTAAGGGGTTTATGTAAGGGGTTTTTATAAATGAATTAATTAAACTTTTTTACATTTATTTTCAAAACCCTCTTGTATTCTGAGAAATCTGTGTTAAGATTAATATGTACCAAGGGGACATACTATAATAAGGGATTATACTGGAGAGGAAATGATTTGATATTCAATATCTTTTGGTCTTCCGATCTTATCTATATGTCCCATTACAAGTAATACCATGCACAAAATTAATGCAGTACCTATTATATAGGGTGACCAACTCATGCCCTTAAAGAGGCCCCAAGAATCCATCCACTGAGGAAGAACGCAAAGGCCCACCAAGGATGTTCCTTACAAAACCAAATTAAGTTTTCAATGAACATAACGAAGGCCCAAAGAAACAATCCCAAAGATAGATACAAGACAGACAGATGAGTGCCATTTCCATGTGCCTATCTCTAGGTTTGATTTAAGTTTTTTTAATTTTCTTTCCGTCACTAAAATGCAGATGAAGTAAGTATCATCACACCAAACGGTAAAAGAAAAGGAAGAGTCAATAGCACTAGAAATTCGATAGTGTTACAGAAATTACAAACGTATTTGTTTTCCGAGACTTCTCTAGCTTTTCGCACCATGCTCTTCGCAAAGTAAATTGCAGTGGTCATGGTAGGTTCCTAAAATAAATAAAAGTTATGTCTTGATATCAATTTAAATGATATCGTTGACGCAAGTATTTAGACATGTTAAAACCTATGATTTAGGTTTATAGAAAGAAATGTTAAAATTTAGTGAATTATTTTCTTATCACCATCGTAAGTCGATGCCATGAACTCTTCCATTGCGAGTTCTTCTTGTTCTTCTTGTTCCCATGCATCAAAATCTGCATCGGTGACATGTTCCATCATTCCTGCAATTTTTTCTTTGAGGAATTCTTTGGGTGAAGGTATTACATTTGTTAAAGGTATGTTACCTTCCTCTACCATACCCAACCATTTGGAAGATGCTTCATCATAGAAAGGAATGAACTGATCGTTCATATTACTTATGTGCAAGATACTGTCCATTTCAATAGTTAAAATTGCATCTTTTGATAATGGTGCATAAGGGATGAATGTTGCAAGGGTGTTAACTGGAGATACTCGTGTGAGTTGACAGATCATAGGAAGTGTAACAGCTACAGTAGATTCCATGTGTGATACCATCCCACAGATTTCTTGTCCTGTCTTTAGTTTTAAAACTTCATATTTCATTTTAGATTGAATTGTCTGATCTCATAAGAAAAACCCTCTTCGTTGTATATATTTATACGATCTTTCAGGTGATTGAGGGTATAATTTTTCCCACCGATGTCATCAGCGATGTCAAACAACTTCATGGAGTCTTTTCCTTCACCCTTTCTTAGTCCTCTTCCGATGGACTGTAGGTTTCTTATTCTTGATTTTGAGGGGGATGCAAACACAATGTTGTCAATCTTCTTGATATTAACCCCTGTAGAGAAAGTTCCATATGATGCAAGAATGACATTATCATTTGCCTTCTCAACCAGTTCACGAACCTCTTCACGATCTACTACATCAGTACCACCGTACACATAGTGTAACTTATCTCCCAGTCGTTCCATCATCTTGTTATGTAACAGAACACCATGTTTCTCGACATACTGGAACAGTACTAGGGTATTACCTTTTAGACTGTACACGAGGTTGCATATAAATTCGTTCCTACTATCATTTGATACGAGGTAGTCCATTTCCTCTTGGTAGTTCACGAGTTTTACTTTCTTATGTTTAAGAACTATAACATCAATACTTAAGTCTGCAATAGTTCCATCTTCCATTAACTCTGCAGTGGTGATAACCTTTTTTAACGGCCCGAACAATCCTTCTAACTGAAGTCTATGTATTTCTGTTCCGTCCAGTGTACCAGTAGTCCCGAACCGTAATGCGGTATTCTTCATCTTCTCTAGAATACCTTTCAGTACATTTGCTTTAAATAGATGTGCTTCGTCACCTACCACCATATCAAACGATTCTAGGGTCTTCTTTGGAGCTTTAGAGAACGATTGCCATGTGGTAATGGTAATGGGTGCATCGAACACTTCTTGACCATGGTAAATTTTACAAATTGGTTGATCGTATCCGTAGTCTTTGAAATCCTTGGTCATCTGTTCTACCAGTGAAGTGGTGGGAACAATAATAACGGTCTTAGTGTCGTAGTACCGACACAACATGTAGATGATAAGAGACTTACCACTTGCAGTTGGTGACAACAATAATTGTCTACCATATTCTATTGCAGTATTAAAGGCTTCTAACTGATAATCTCTAGGAGCAAAAGGTAACCCCCAACTTTCCAACTCACCATTCTTGGTTATATCTTTCTTATGTTTGTATCCGACAACATCTTTCCACCCCTTAAACTCAAATCCTCTCTCTTCACAAAACTCATGTATGTAAGGAAGGAGTCCAATGTAAATTTTGTGTGTCTTAACAGAGAACAGGTATACCTTACCATCCCAAAATCTGTTCTTATATGAGGGCATGAATTTTGCATTGGGAACTTTAAACGAAAAGAATTCCGAGAGCTCTTTTGCAAGTCCATCATCACAATTGACCTTTAAAAAACACTCGTCTACTTTAGAGACAGTGACAATATCAGACATAAGGTCTACCAGTAAACCATGCAACTAGTGATTTACGAGTACCACTTAATATTGGGGTTACCTGATGATATAGAAAGGATGGGAACACAATAACACTTCCAATCTCTCTCATGGAAAAGGGTAGTGTTCTGATAGATTCATTCATATCTATAGAGGGACTTAATCCTTCCATTCCAAAAGCAGTGGTCTTCATCTTATCAAATTCTCGTTGGGGTTCCAACCACTGAAAATGTCCACCCTCATATTCATCAGCGGTGTTCAATTGGATAGACATACTGAGTTTTCTATGACTACCGTTTGCATAAGGAATCGGGCCCGCATCAGTATGCCAAGTGTAAAAGTCCCCCTTCCTATGGGGTTGTTCGTTGTAGATAGTGTATTGAGGATTTTCCATATAATCCCATTGATGATTCCACCGTGCATCTGCATTAGCCATGTCCACTGCTGATATAATCTTATTGTATAGATGTGTGGGCATCTGTCCTGAAGGAATATCAAACCACTTTACTTGAGAACTACGAATCTCTAGGTTTTCATCTCCACCCTTATCTTCTGCATCCTTATCACCTGTACTAGCACCAATTTGACCAGTCATAAACTGTAATTTATTAGCTGCATGATGCATGTCAGCAATTTCCTGTGGGGAAAAGAACTCAGGTGCTTGCCATATATAGTTTTCTAGAATCATTTAGTTACCTGCCATGAATTTTCTCCAATCAATTGTATTCTTTATCGTTTGGTGTCTCCAAGTGATATTCTGCATACAATCTTTCAGATAGTCGATAGTTATTTTTATATATTCTTGTTTTGCTTTTAGTTCTTGTAGGTCTTTGTCTGCATTAAAAACATAATGTAAATCTGCTTTCATGATTTTCAAATCGAATTGTTCCCAACCTAGTGCTTTCAGTTCGTCTTTACTAAACTTACCATTATACCACATCCACTTATCTCTAAGTAGTGTGTCATATTTCATTTGATATTGTTTAGACAAGAGCATCTTACTGGTAAGAAGGTCTAGGTATTTTGCGTGTAGTTTGGGGACTTCAAGAGATGCACTATCTAGTTCGATATCATCAATTTCACAATCTATTGCCCACAGGGCTTTAATTTCATCTAAGTTCATACTATAATTATACCATATAAACCCCTATGTGACTAGGGTATTTAAGATTTGTCAGCTAGTTCGTAATATGTAAATCTAAACTGTACTTCACATGTAACAGGCTCTGTTTCTGAACCTGACTGTAATTCCAGTGAACCCAATGAGATTGGGAATGCATCATGGAATCTGAAATACTTATTTGCAATGTTTTTGTTAGTGTTCGTAACTAGTGTAATTTGGGTGGACTGAGCAAGATCATCTGTTGCCCCTGCGCTAACCTGTGTGACGGTCTTCTTTGAACCTGTAAGGATTCCATAACTCGCAGGGTCATTGATGGGAACGATTGCATTCATCCAGTCATATATCTCTTTGTAATTCTGTAGGTCTTCATCAACCAAGAATGATACATTAAGTGTCTCAAACGACACCTTATCGCCGGGATAGAAGGCATCTAATCCAACACCTGTATTTGCAATAGTTTCGGTAAATGATAAGCCGGGAATATTCACGGATTGCACATAGTATTCTACTGTAGGAACCTTGTCTATTAATAGACGAAAATTGTTCTTATTCAGTATAGACTTGTTTATCGTTGTTTCAGCCATGTACTTTTATTATCCTTTTGTGTGATGAGGTGTCATGGTAGTCTGATACCCCACGGAGCTCTCTGTAGTCTCTTCTATTAGTTCTTTCACATAGATAACCATCTTGCATGAAGGTGGTTATTGTCTCTACTGAGATGACGTTTGTGGGTTCTTCACCTTCAGGAAAAGTTGCTTTTTCCCAAGGCCCTTCCAAGACACTCACTTGTTTTCTGTATTCTTTCATAATGTTTCTTTTTATTTAGGTAAAATGGGGGGTGTTATACCCCCACAATACTTTATGTCCTACTTTTCTGTAACAAACTCATTGAGTTGTCTAGCAACTGCAATAACTTCTTCACCCATGATCTCTCTTAGCGGTAAGGGTTTCTTATCGTTGGGGAACGAGTCATTGTGTGTGTGTATAGCGTCAACCTCTCTTTGGTAGTTTCCTTCCAAAATTCCTTGTGATTGATTTAGTAAGTCGGCTCGGATTTCGAAGCCCGATTTCGGTGTGTTTGACATAGTTTTCTCCTGTGTGTGTGTCATGTAACTTAATGTTACAATAGTATTTAGGTCATTTGAAATAACAACTTGACAATGACTGGTACTTTCTGTTATTATAGTAGTATGGAAATAGAAAGAAAAAACATAATATTCGACATTGATGGAACTATCGCTGATATGCAACATAGGAGACATTTCGTAGAAAACACTCCAGCTGATTGGCCTTCATTTAAAGCAGAAACCGTAAACGACACTCCCAACCAATGGGTATGTGATATCGCAAAAAGGTTCATTGCACAAGGGGATAGAGTAGTATTCTTCTCTGCAAGGAATGAGTCTGAAAGAGATATCACTGAAACTCAAATTAAAGAGTGGATGGGTATTGATTCATGTGACTTGTTCTTGAGAAAGAACGATGACTTTAGGACTGATGCAGTATTCAAGACTGAAGTTGCAGATTTGTTTGAAGAACATGTTGGTAAGATTGACATGGTCTTTGACGATAGAAACTCTGTTGTTGAGATGTGGAGACAAAGAGGTCTCAATGTCATCCAAGTTGCTGACGGCGACTTCTAAAACACCTTATTCAAGGCAAAAAAAAGGTCTCGTGAGAGACCTTTTCTAAAGTTAATTAAAACTTTGATTTACAGAATGTTAGAAACCAACATTTTTCTGTAGTAAGTATTCGTTCCAGCAGTTGCCATTCCGTCAGCAGGTGTAGCACCTACGAAAGGATTAGAAACCATACCATATCTAGTTTTGAAACCGATTTTTGGTTGGAATGTATTCTCACCGACCGCACGAACCATTTGTAATGGAACGTATGGGCAATAGAACATACCCGCATCATAAGGATTAGAACCCCTATAGCCTACTGTCAAGTAATCTGATCCAGCATATGGATCAATGTATACTTTAACTCGTCCGTTTAGAACACCAGCAAATGTATTGCCTGTGTCATCTACGTTAAGACTAGTTGAAAGAGCAGGTGCGTAATCTAATACGCCAGCCATTGAAAGAGCAGAAGCTACGTCTGAAGAACATAGGATAAAGTTTCCTTTGCCTCTTCTTGTATCTTTTGCAATTTGGTTTGACTCTCTTTCGATTTGGAATAATAAACCTTTGAATTTTTCAACAGACCATCTTCCGTTTGCATCAACATCTAAGTTGAAAGTACCTGCAGTAGCTGTAGCAGCTGCTCCAGTTTTCGCTTGAACATTTACTGTTCTAACTACTTCACGGTTAATTTCCGCTAATATTTCTGATGAAAGAATATTTGCTAGTTCTGATTCTGCATCAAGACCGTGGATTGCTTTAAGGTCTTGTGCTAATTCTAAAGTGTATTCTGCTTTTAATGCTCTTGACTTGGCAGTAACAGTAGCTTTCTCAATTGAGAAACCCATTTGAGCGAATCCGTTTGAAGCTTCTACATCACCTAATGCTTCTGCAGAGGCGGTAGTCATACCTGTACCTGTTGCATTTTCATAAGCTGATGAGGCTGCGAATGGATCGTCCTCTTGTCCTGCTAAGACTCCGTCTGCAGTTGGGTTTGGCCCATCTGAGTAACCAGTTTGTGCTTCATTGAATAAAGCTTCTGATTTAGTAAGTCTTGTTCCTGAAGGATAATCATTATATCTTGCTTTCATAGCAAAGATTAATCCTGTAGGGCCAGTCATTGGTTGAACTCCGCAAATGTCGTACGCAACGAGATTTGGCATAGCACGTCTAACTAGTGAGATCAAAATCGGATCCCAGTTAGAAACGCCTGTTCCAGTAGCATTTAAAGGTGCTGCTTCTTGCAAGTTCTGCTCGTTAAGAGCTTTCTCTTGGTTTTCTAAGATTACAGCAGTAACGGCGCGTTTGTAGTTGTCTTCGATCTTTGGAAGATCGGCGTGTTCTAGAATCGGCTGCCACTTTTCTTGTAAGTTTTCTGATAAAAACATTTTATTTTTCCTTTAAATTAAACTCTAACCTAATGGTTGGAGTTTTGATATTGCTGATAAGTACTTAGTCATTGTAGGGTCTACTGATTTCTCTGTTTGTTCAACTTTGAATTCATTTGCTCCTTCAACTACTAAGGTCTCAGCCACTACCTTTTCACCTTCAACAGGGAAGTAGGCTGCTTTGACTTCTGCAATTTTCTCGGCGAAATCTGCTTCATCTTTGTAGTCTACACCTTCTGCTAAAGAAGATAGTTTCTCTTTTTGTGAATCAGTCAAATCTTTCGATACTTCCGAAATCACGTTCACTCTCTTTAGAGTTTCAAGCTCTTCAACGATTGCCATGTTATTAGACACTTCACCGTCAAGTTTAGCTTCCATCTCTTCGAGACGATTTGCGAGTTCATCGATAACATCATACTTGTCTTCAGGAACGTCAACATAATGTTCTACGAACAATGTTTTCAAACCTTCGATAAAGTTTTCTGTCATTTCTGATCTCAAACCACGTTCTATTGCGAGTTCGTTTTCTTTCGTCCACTCATCTGCACAATATGTTAGGTACTTGTCAACTGCTTCCGTAAGGTCACCTTTAACAGACTCAACTGTAGTTTTTAATTCTTCTTGATACTGAGCATCAAGAGATTCTTTTATTTCTGCAAGTTTACTAGAAACTGCAGCTTTAAAAATTGTTTTAGCCTTTTCAGCATTTTCGTCTGATAGGTCTAATGCTTCTGAAATTGCTGATAGGTCGTCATCTATTTCAATTTCAACAAGAGAAGATTCCAATTCAGTCGCTACTTCTTCAGCAACGGCCTCTTCTTTAACTTCGTCTTCTTCTTCTTTTTTGGTTAAAGATTCAAGTACTTCTGTAACTTTCTCTTCATCCATTGTTTTTAAAGATTCAACAACTGCTCTCGCAACTTCTGCTTTAGTCAAACTCTCGTCTGCTTCTTCTTCTGATATTGTTCCCAACATAGATTGAAGCTCTTCCTTAGTCATTTCCTTCATGTTGTTGACGATTGCTTTGATGGATTCCATTTTAGAAGATTTACCTTCTTTAATCTTTTCACCCTTTTCAGCTTTCCCAGCACCTTTCTTCTGAGGGTCACCTTCATTAGAAGGAACACCTTTTTCGGCTTTCTTTTGAGCTGCTACTGCTTTGTCAACAGGATTTTCTTCAGGTTTGACGATCTCAACATTACCTTGACCAATGTCAGCGGCATCAGATGAACCTTGTTTGACTGGTTTTTTGTCACCCTTCGTCGCTTTAGAATCAGGTTGTACACCTTCCTCTACAGTCGTGTCTAGGTTGTTTTCTAACTCTGCCATTTTTTTCTCCTGTTTTATCACTTTATGTGATACTTTATTTTATTTATATGTTATAGACTCTCAACGAACCTTTTCCATAGATTTAACTTAGTTTCTTCAAGTTTATTTAGTCGTGCAGATTTAAGTTCATTCTGCATAGACTCCAACTGAACCGCTGTAAGGATACCATTTTGATATACCCACTCGACACCTTCCATTATTCCTTCAACAAATGCTTCGGGAGCAGATGGGTCGGCAACGATATCACCAGCAGTTGCTAGTTGAAAATCGTCTTTAACATATTGTGCATTACCCTTTTGTTCTAGTGAACCAAGTCCTCTAGAAGATACTCCGAGTTTCGCACCATCATTGATAAGAGCTTTGACAATCTCACCATTTGGAGTACTTAAAATCTTTGCTTTACCCACATAGTTCTTACCATCTAATACGAGGGATTCGATCATGTGTGATACTTTATCGAGATTGATAGTCGGCCCTTCAGGATGTCCTAACTCACCAAATGCTCTTTTCTTCTCAACAAATTCTTTGACATAACGGTTTACTTCCTTCTCCATAATTGCTTTAGGATAGACTCTACCATTACGATTCTTGATGTCTGCTTGCATAAAGACACCTTCGATGAAGTAATCTTTCTTACCCTGAGCGTTTGCCTCAGTGATAATTGGTGTGATACTCTCGTTAAATTCAGCTATTAATTTCATTTACTATTTCCTCTATTGAGACACCTGTTTCTTCACTCATTTGTTGCATTATCTTTTTAATGTCTTTAAATTCTTTTTCTGCAGTCTTCAAGTCTTTGTATGGGGTTCCTGCTGTGAAATCCTCTCCATTAACAAACACTGAGACCTTATTTTTATAACTAGTGTAGACTATAGAAGTTAGTTTCCCACCCACTTTCACGCTATCAGACTTTATCTCCTTGTGACCTGAAGGTAATTTAACCTTAGCCTCAGCAAGTTCTACTGATATTTGTGCAAATGACTTCAGTCCATCCTTCATTAGTCTTCCTTTTTATCCATCCAGTCAACTTGACTTTCAACTCGTTTGAAATCTACTGCGCCTGCAGCCTTCTCTTTGATACCTTGATTAATAAGTTCTTTTGCATTTGCAAGTTCCCCTTTCTCTATTGTATCTACAATTTCTCTAGCTATACTCATTATTTATCTCCTACTTCGTTACTGTCGTAAAAACCATCGCTATCACCTTGGCCGGAATCTCCGTCCTCAGCTTCCTTCTTAATCTGTGCATCGATCTGTTCGATGTCTTCTTCTGTCTGTCGTAGAATGTATTTTCTTACATATTCTTTACTGAAATACTGTCCTACATATTCACCAGCAGCTTGGAGTGCATCTAATCTCTCTTTAAGAATCTCTTGATCCTTCAATTCTGTAAAGTGATTGTCTGCAGTGAAGTCATATTGTAAGAAGTCTTTAAACTTATCAAACTCTTCACCACTTACTATCTCTTTAAGAACTAATTGAGTTCTTAAGACATCTGTAAACACTCTAGCAAACTTCTTCTGAAGTCTGTTAGTGAACTTATTAAACTTAAGTTCGTCTCTAGAAATCTCTGATGACCGACCCATATTGAATCCGTTATCAGCTTCCATTCTAGAACTAGGAACATTTAATGATTGGTATAACTTCTTCTTGAAGTATTCTACGTCATCAATTTCTGCAAGGTTTTGTCCGCCTGGCAATGTGGTAATTTCTGTTCCTCTACCACCCTCTCTTCTAGGTAACCAAAAATCTTCTAACATACTCATATGTTTTCGATCATCTTTGATCTCCCCTGTGTCAGCATTGTAAACAAGTTTATTTTTATACTTGTTCATTACCTCTGCAAGGTATTGTTCTGCTTTAGCCTTTGGAAGATTACCTACATCAATGTAGAATATTCTTCTTTCAGGAGCTCTAGATAATCTATAGATTACCAGTGCATCTTCCATCATTGATAACTGATTTGCAGTTTTCAATGCTTTATGCAAGTATCCAATGACTGCATTCTTGTTAAAATCTAATAATCCTGAAGTAGTATATGTTACTGCTTCGGGAGCAATTCTAACTGTCGTACCATCCTGAGTACCAGTTTTATCGAAACCTTTATCATTGAAGATGTAAAACTCTTCAGTTTTCGTTACGGTATCGATACCCTTAACTTTTTCTGTCTCAATGTTTCTAACCTTCTTAATTTTAAGAGGGTCAACATTTCGTATATCAATAATTCCCTGTTTTAGTCGTGAGCTGTCAACTACCTTGTGGAAGTATACTCTTCCATCAACGTACCATTTTCGGAATATTTCATGAGAGTTCTGATTGAACTTCATCATTGATAAGATGGTGTAAAACTCGTCTTGCATCTTTTTCTTGATGCTATCAGAGAGTTTCACATCTCTGAGGTCGAGTGTTACTATCCTATCGGCACTATCCGAAGTGATACACTCATTCACTATATCTTCGATGGCTGCATCACATTCGGGAACAAGTGAGGTTTCTCTATATCTTCGAATAAGTTCAACCTCATTCTTGATATTACCTTCCATGTCCACATAGGCACCATAAGCACCGCCTGCGATATAACCAGCTTGTTGATTAATGACAGGTGTGCCATCATCGTCAACTTGAGGGACGAAAGACTTAGCCTTCTTCACCTCTTGAGCTCGCAACTCGTCTTTTTTACGAGTTATTTCGTATCCAAATATATCCATACTATTATTTATAACACCTCTGAAGTGCTACTTTCACGTTAAAAACTACTTAAATTACTCTTTCCCAGTGAGAATAAGAGAATGTTACAGCAAATTCTTCCAAAGCATCAGTTGTCTCGTAAGACAATGCGATCTCAGCGATCTCTTTGGGGAAAATGTTGAAAAATTCATATCTCGCAAGGATAGAGTCATCTTTACCTAATTGCTCTACAAACGCTCTTGATAACAAGTAGTCTGTTGTAGAACTTCCAGTCGTTACACCGTAACCCTGAATCTCACCCTGCCATTGTTCTAGTGCAGTTCTTGCTGAGAATTCATTGTCATTGATTATTGTTACTGACCAGTCTGCAAAAGTCCTGTCCCCTGCAAGTTTTAATACAGTTCCTTTAAATGGAACTGGAACTTCACCGAGTGTAGCTGCTGGGATTGAAGCACCTTTTGCAAGCAGTTCAATTTTGTTGCCTGCACGAGGAAGAAAGACCCTGAACCTGTTGGCTCTTGGCCCACCACCGATTAATTGTGCTTTAAATTGATCTATTGTTGACATTTATAATACTCCTGTTAAACTGCTGAATAAATTTCTTCGAACTGAACACCACTTCGTGCTGCTACAAAGTTCAAGGTTATATAGTTGATTGAACGAGCAGGTTTAACGAAGATAGAACAAACGAATTCATTCCTATCCATTACACTATCAGTGTTATTTGTTTCATCACAAATTACTGAGAAGTCTACTAGTCCCCTTCTATTTTTCACATCTCTTAGGAAAGGTTCTATTGCCGCTCTGAATTGCGCTCTTGTAAATGAATCATTATATTCAAACAATTGTGCTTTCGCCGCTGTTGCTATTGCTTTCTCTAAGACTATGAATAATCTTCGTACATTGATTCTATCGAATGCTGATGGAGTAGATAATGCTGTCTTGTCTCCAAACAATACTGTACCTTGGCCAGGGAATGTTGTAACTGGATTGACTCTTGCTCTATACAAGTCATCTCTAGATGCTTGTTTAGGATTGAATGCAACCTTAGTTATACCCATATACTGTCCTCTAGAGAATCCTGCTGGAGAAATCCATGCATCTCTTTGAAGGTCTGATCTTGCCATAATACCAGCTGTGTGTCCGTTTGCAGGAACCCAAATATATCTGTCGTTGAATCTATCGTACTGATAAACCCAAGTTGAGTCTAGGACTGCATAAGAACTTGAAGTTGCTGTATCTACTGTTGTTTTAACATTTGATGACTGTGTTGATTCTGATGCAACATCTACAACATCTGCCCTTCTAGGGGATGCTATAACCATACAGTCCTTTCTTGCCTCTGCAAGTAGGATTGCTTGGTTTACTTGTGTTGTCCAATCAGCCACTAAATCTTGATCTACACCTGATCCATTATCAGTTCTAGTTGAACCAACGATCAAGAAAGATATATCTACTGTGTCTGCATCACCAAAGTGTGTTGTCCATGCTGTTGTGAGGTCACCTGCTACAGGTGATCTTCCATCTATACCACCACTAAGGGGTGATGCTTCAGGTAGACTAGGTCTTCCAAATGGAGTACCAACTGATTGTGCTATTGTTCTAGTTTCCCCTGCCGATGCTAACATCCCAGTTGAGTGGCCAGACCAATACACATATGCTGATTGTGTTTCTAATACAGTTTTGTAGTAGTTAGAAGCACCTTGTGCGTCTTTAGAATCTGATGCACATGATAGAAATCCAAATGATTCCAATACTGTGTGCTTAACACCTGAAAATACACCATCTTCGTCTGAAATAACAACATGAATCTCGTCTTGCCCTGCTCCACCAGCTGTTGCTGAGTGAGAGGACGCGGGTGTCTTGCTGAATAGTGCATGATGTTCCCAATGTCTATTGACATTGATACCACTTGCTACTGCTGTAGTTAAACCTGTGTTAGCAGGTTGTCCTAATGCTTCAATTGTGATTGTTGTTGAAGAAGGAAGAGTTAATACTCTATACTCTGTTGTGTGTCCAGCAAAGGTGATTACATCCCTTACTATGAATAGATTTGAAGCTGCCACTGTAATAGTAGTGTCTCCAATAGCTGCGTTTGCACCTGTAGTAGATGCCGCTGCTTCGTAATATCCAAGTGTTGATGCACATACAGAAACTTTAAGTGAGTTTCCTTTTGCGCCTGCATATTTAGATATGAATTTACCAACTGTGCCTGCTTGTCCACCTGATTGGTAAGTTGATTGGTAGTCGGTTCCGTTCTTTAGTAAAGCTGATCCACCTGATGCGTTAGCACTTTTAAGAGAGTTAGTATTTAATCTTACTACTCTTAGTGAGGAACCATACTTTAAAAAGGATTCTGCTGTGTAAAAATCTTCAGCACTAGCATTTGTGTTTGCTGGTTCTCCGAAATTATTTACTAAACCCTTTGCGTCTGAAACTGTTATTACTTCATCAACAGGGCCCCATTGAAATGAACCCGCGAATGCACCAGTTGTGGTTGATACCGCTGGCACCACATTGGTTAGATCAATCTCGTTGACCTGAACGCCGGGTGATACTTGAAATGCCATACTTTTCTCCTGTTAATGTAAAAAGTTGTTGTTTACTGTTTTATTTATAACAATATCTAATCTAACAACCTATATACATTCTTAATTATTCTAATTTATATCCTTTATATACCATCTGTCACCGCCCTCTACAAAAGAGGTTTGTTCGGGACTGTTACTGGGGTCACCAAAGATTCCAGCTGGTAATAAATCTTGTTCTATCAATTTCTGTTGTTCTGCATACAAAAGGTCTTTTATCTGATGATTAGTGAGATGGTGAAAATATTCTGTGGTAACAAACCAACTGAACAACACGCAGTTCATAACTAAATCATCATGATAACCTTTTGCAGCTTCAAATGACATACCTTTATTTATGAATGTCATAAGTTCAGTGACCGTATGTCTGTCTACTAACTGCAATCTATTCTCTTCTAACAGTTCCTTTAGGGTAGAACAACCGATCCTTTTAATCTTCTTGTTCATGGTAACACCAATATCTTCTGCCTTGATGACTCCCTGAACAAATACATTATCGTACTCAATATCCCAGTGTAGTTGATTTGCTACCATAGCACCTTCTGCGTTATTTTCTACAATAACTAGTGCCTTGTTGTATGCACTTGCATACTTATTTATGATATCAGGAAACAGCATAGGGGATATCATACTGTTTCTATACACTGCAACCTGTGTAAAGGGTGTAGTGGATATATCAAATATTGTGAAGGTTGAGAAATCCATTCCCCGACCCTTTGCAACATCTACTGTACATATATAGGTGTGATCGTCAACTGGCCTTTTGTACATGGAGAAGTCTTCCTTTCCCCACTCTGCATCTATTGTCCTCATTCCTAATAGACACGCACTACTAATAAGTGTATTACCTGTTCCTAAGAAACTGTTACCATACTCTTGTTCAAACTGAGTCTCAGAAGTGTTTGCGATGGTTTCTTTTTTCCATTTTGCATCACGGCCAGGCACATCATTCCAACTAATTGTAAACGGTTTGTACTCTGATTGTTTCTGAACTGCACTTTCATATATCTTGTAGAACATATTACCAACACCATTAGCAGTCGAGGTAATTATGACCTTTGAGTTTTTACCTGATGTTACCACTGGATATGTTGCAGTATAGAATTCTTCTGCATTTTCTACGAATGCAAACTCATCGAGGTATAGTAAGTTAATTGAAAGACCACGAATAGAACTTGATGATGTTGCAGCTGCAACTAGGCGACTATCATTTGCAAATTCGATTGAACCTTTGTTTAAAATCTTAACGCCAGGCTGCAAGAAGAAAGGTACTGACTCTAACATGGTGACAATACGAGAGACCATTTCTCTTGCGATTGCACCTTTGTTTGCAAGGATAGCTACTGTAACTTCGGGGTGAAATAACAGATACCATACAAGGTATGCACAAGATGTAATGGATTTACCTGACTGTCTTGATGCAAGTACTACATTGAATCGGTTTGTGTCATAGTGTTCAATTAGTCTATTTTGATAACCACGAAGTTTAAACGGAACCATTCCCTCATCCAATGAGATAACCTGTGTGTAGTTCTCGATGAAATGAGTTGGATTCTCTGAACACTTCATGTACTCATTCAATTGATCTTTAGAGTACTGGATTTCTACACCAGCTCTTTTAATTAGATTGTTACCGAGATATCCTTCATTTTTTGAATCAGTCATTACTTTTTATTCTTCTTTAGGTATTTCTGCAACTCTGAAGTGGAACCCACATACAAATGATTGTGTTGGGTCTTAATTCCATCATCGTCTTTTTCTAATTCTTTGATCTTTTTTTGTAAATCTAAGAGTTTTTCTGCAGTATCACCAACAGTTTTTATTAACTGTCCAGCAACTTCATATGCCCTTGGGTGTTCGGTTTCTTTGCATAGGTCGAGTATGCCGTCAATGGCATCCTGACCTCTCTCAACGAGGTTGTAGAGGGTTTCACGACCATACCTATAGTCTGAGTCCATTGAGTCCTGCCGAGCTGGCAGTTTTACCACTTTGGTCTCTTTTTGAATATTGGTTCCGATATCTAGGATATCATCCAACTTAGAATCTATATCTTTTGCCATAATTTACTCGCATTGGTATGATTATTCAGGTGCATCTGCAAATGTTGAACCAGTACCGTCATCATAAAAGTTTACCGTTTCAGCAACTACAAAGGTGTCGGTTGGGTTCACTGAACCTACAAACTTAAGTGTTTTTGTATGTGCCAGTGTAATTGCTGCACTAAGTGTAATACTTAGTTTATCCGCCGCAATTGCTGTAATCGTTGGGTTAGTGGCATTCCCTGTATCAAATACCTCGTCTGCAACACTTATCTTACTATTTATTGCAGTTGCAAACACTACATTTGTGGATGAGGACTGTGCATTTGCAATCTCTCCGAATGCAGGCTCGTAGTGTTTAACTTCCTTGATAAGTCCTGACTCTTGTATCTGAGTTGTTGTAAACCCTTTAGTAACATCAGGATTAATGTATGTTCTTTCAATAACATTCTTAATGATTTCACCAGTGTAAACTGGGCCAAAGAAGTATATCTTCATTGAAAAATCTAATTTATGTTCGATGACTCGTCTTTCCGTGAACTCACCTTCGTAAGTATCTTCCATTGATACATTAATAAGTGTAATAGGAACGTCTCGAACTTCCGTCATTGAGTCTACTATTTTCATAGAAACCGTGTATTCGGGTTGAAAGTATGGTAGAATCTGTTCTACAATTTGAAGTCCGTCATTAGCATTTTTTGCTAGAACACTTAAAGAAAAGTTTATAGTATACGGTGCTGGAGCATACTGAAATCCTCGTTTACCTGTATCTGCAGTTTCTAGTGTACTTTTAGTAGTACGGATTAGTTTGTTCTGTTGTCTAGGTGCATCATATTCAAATCCAGTGATCTCAAATGCCATTCTAGGTAAACTGATTGCACTTCTGTTACCATCAGTTAGGTTTGCTTCTTCATTAAGTCTTGCTAACCATCGTTGTTTAGGGCCGTAAGATATGGGTACTATTTGTTGAGCTAGTACTGTACCATCCGATTTTGTCTTCTTAATGGTGATATTATTGAACAGTGTACCGAAAATTGATACACTTCTCTTGATTGTTTCATGATAAAAATGAGTGCCAAACATTACGAATTTTCCTTAATATATTGCTGTAACTGACCAACTGTAAATATGTCTTCTACATCTTCATCAGGCATATCCATGTCATATTCATTTTCACAAGCCATGATGATTTCTACGATGTTTAATGAGTCTGCACCCAAATCCTTGACAATGTCTGACGCGTCTGTTATACTGTCTTGATCGATTCCAATTGTTTCTGCAATTATTTTATATAACACTATGTAACCTCACCAAATGGGTTTGTTTCACTAAAGTCTAGGTAATTATCTGCTTTAGTTTCAAAATCTAAGTTATCTGCACTTCCATCATTACCCATGGTCATGACATCTAGGATGCTGTTAACCACATGAGAAGCAGCTCCTGATGCACCAACTAGTGTATCCCCAGCAACAAGTGTCTTAGTGTTGTCTCTAATTTTAAGATTTCTAGTAGTTGGATTCCAAGAAATAACTTCTCCTACTACAACACTACTTAGTGTGATATTCTCATTATTGACATAGTTTCCTGAACCACCTGTGTTCATTGTAAGATCAATGTAGTAAGATTGTTCATCTTCAATAAGGTCAATATTTGTAACACCAGTATCGAAATCTTCTCCACCGTATTCAAACAGTTCACACTGTAATTTAAAGACAAAGAGTTTTCCAACCTGATAGAATGGGTTCTCGTGTTCTACAAATTTGATTTCAAATATAGAACCAGTTAAAGGGAAGTGAATTAGATCACCCTCATTAGGTCTCATTGATGTTGCAAGGTTTGAATCTAATGATATGAATCTTTCCCATGATCTTAAGGATATAACGAAAGTCGCAGTATCCCTGACAGCTACACCAAACTTAGACATTAAGTCCCCCTCACCCTCAAATCCTTCAGGGTTTTCAAGGTACATCTCAACAGCATATGAATCACCAAATCGTGATTGCACATCTTCGTTTAAGATAGTGTCCTCTTCTACAACCTGTCTAGGTAGGTAGTGAGTTTCATGTCCATACAGTCTAAGGGACTCAACAATCAAATCCTCATAGAGGTGCTGTTCAGTATTTACTGCATGATTAAAAAATACATTCGTTGGCATTTATTACCCCGCTAGCCCATCATGTCCAAGACTGGCATTTCAAAATTCAGTCTAGACTCTTCTTCTAATCTTGTTATCTCATCTTTAGCTTCTGTTTTCATCTGTTCTGAATTAAGTGTAACTCCGCCAGGCAATGCTATACCTGTGAATTTAGCAAGGTTCTCCCCCCACTGATACTTAACTAGTGCAGTTGCGTATTTCTTTAACCACATGTCGTTGTATACGTCTGTCATATCTGCTGGATCGATCTTTCTGTAACACTCGATGATAATCCACTCGTTTGCAGTCAATTTATTTGCGTTGTAGTCAATGTAGAGTCTATTACTATGCATGTTATACCTTATAGGTATCTGACCAACCAACATTTGGTTGAGTAATGCAAGGTGTTGTTGAACTTGTGAGTAGTACATTACACTAGTGGATGTTAAATCCCACAAATCATTTAGTCTAAGTTGATACTGGATATCAAACATGTTAGACTGAGTTCCACTTGAGAAAGGGAATAGATTGATAACTGAAAGTACATGTTCGGGTAGTGTTATGTAATTCTTTGCTTCACCATAAGTCTGATTTGCAATTGCTTGTGTTCCAGTGGTTGCAGCTGCATGTGACTCGTTTGTTTTAAAAGAATCAATCTCTGCTTGAGTAATCTGATGTTTCAGATATGTTTTGATGGAACCTTCGTAATGAAATTCCCGAAAGTATTGCAATGCCTCATCAACCCTGTCATCCATTTGGTCATCGTCAATATTTATTTCCACAACAGGAGCTCCTAGAGCTCTTTTGATGTAGTCCTTAAAGGTTGCTTTTGAATTCGGTGCTGCCATAGTAGTTATCCAGTAGTGATCTTGTCTACTACTATTTATACAGTTTGGGAACCTATTCTTGGAAGTATGTCTTAGATTGGAGTTTGTCTATCTTGGTGTCTATTCTATCCATAGAGTCAATCATTCGTTGGAAGTCCTTTTCTATCTGATCTCGTGTAACATAATCTCTGGCCACCTCTTCTCGTGTCTTATTTACAAGTATTGCTAATCGAGATTGTTCGGATAGGACGGAACGAACTAAGAACCCTATCGGAGCTAGAATGAAGGTTAGGAGTAGATTCCATATGAGATGTGCATCGATTATAATTTCCATACTACTATTTAGAGAATCTACTTTGTTATTGGGTTGCCTTTATCATCTAATTCAAACAAATATTCATCTCTATGGTAGTTTTCAACCTTACCGATATTTGCATCTTTCTCTAAATAGTCCATCCCAACATTGAATGATATACTGTATCTTTCCTTGTCGGTCTGATTTGGTTCCACCATATGCATTGCACCACTTGGGAAAAGAATACACTCACCCCCAATAGGTTCAAATCCCACTGAAGTTTGAAGTCGTTCACTTTGAGGGAAGTCTGCAACAACTTTTGACTCAGTTTCAATCATCTGAATTTGACCCTCATCTCCATCTGCTTGTATATAGAAGACTCCTGAAAACCAACACCCATTATGTAAGTGAGGTGCATTCCACGCTCCCTTATCATTGATGTTTGCCCAAGAGTTAGTAATACAAAGTTTAGCTTTGGTTGGGTCTAACCCATAATATGGTAATACTTCATCATTGAAGAAAGTTATAATTCGGTTGATACACTTAGTAAATATTGGATTCTTTTCAACTCCATCATGAGATTGCCACCCAGTATACTGATTAGATAGCTGTCTACCCACTGGGTCTCTTCGTCTCATTGCATCCATTTCTTCTTGGAGCATATTTAAATAATCAGGTTTAAATCCACGAGTTGGACAAAGACCTTCCTGAATCATATTCCTATGAAATAGTGTTGTTGGAAATATTAATCTAACTGCCATCTGTGTTGTCCCCGAAATCTATCTCTAATTGTTCATCATGTTGTTTGGTCTCATATTCAGGTTTCATCTTACCAGTCTTGGGATCAAAAGGACATTCTGATAGGTCTTCTTTGAAAAATTTAAACTTAGGTTTCCATACTTTTGCTTTCTTATACGGCCCTGCAGTGTGAAGTGTATCAGCCATTCCAATCCTACTTGCTTCTGCCATCGTCAAATGTTCTGTTTCCGAGGTGTATTTGGATAGATTTGTGACATATGATTTATGGTCTTTTACCTGATAGGTTGCAACCCATTCCTCTCTTTGGAATGGAATAACCTGACATAGAGGTGTTCCCTTTTTTATCACAAAACTGTGATCTACTTTAGGATAAAAGATAATTTGTGAATTGTCTTTGTTAACATTAAACTCATCGGTATCAATAATCCCTTGCCATGTCGCAAAGAAGTCATTTTGGAATAGAAATGGGTCTAAGTAGAAACAAGAGTATCCTTTAGGTGTTGTAACATTCCATGGATTAGACATCTTGAATGCATCTTTGATTGGTGCTTCACTTGTACCCATATATTCAAATCCATCATGTGTCTGAACTGATGGGTGAGTTTGAGACGAGTATGCCTCTAAATCCCCTTTTTTAGGGTCTGATGCATGGAAGTAAATAGAATCTGAATCATTTTCTGTGATGCCATTCTTAATAATCATATCTCTGTTTGCAACAAGAATATAACCCATCTGTAACCAGTCTTGCATCGCAGGACATGACCTTATGGTTTTATTAATAGTTCCGTTAACAACTTCTGCAACTTTACCCTTCTTCCACCAATCGGGCTGAATACTTCTTGCAAGAACTGGTTTAAAGTTCTTTAGGGTATCACTATCGTATGTATGAAAGTCTATCGTTGGCATAGTAATTTTCCTCATTATCTGTAAGTCTTACTTCATCTCCACGGATGACTAAAGACCTTCTGTCCATATATCGAGCTGAAGAATTAGGTGCATCTGCACCATGGGGTATCCTTCCATCAAACATAATCAATCTATTAGGTTTGAACTCTACTTCTGCAATTTGGTGGTTTTTAATATGTTCGTCTCTTCCGTCTAAACCTTGTTGCATTTCATCATATAATCTTAGTGTCCCACCCCATCTATCGTTCCACATTCTATTGGGATAATACAAGAAAGAAATATTCCACTCGTCCTCATCTTTACAATCTGCATGGGTAGTTCCTTCTAATCCTTGTGTCTGTGAGTTCAATCCAGCATACTGAAATCTAACCCACTTAAAACCAAACTCTGTCTGCAATCTTCTGTCTAGATACTTTGTAAAGAAAGTGTCTTCGATCCTTGTTTCTGCATCCATCTCATACCTTTCGCGAAAGAAAGTTCCACCCCAAAAACTATGGTGTGGAAGTCCTGTGGAACTGTCACTATTTACTTGATTAGTTTTACTCCATAAATTTCCCTGAGTAATTTGGGTATCATAGTGATGATGAAGAGACGTTGACAACCAATTGTCAAGAACATAGATATCCTTTAAAGGTAAATCTTGTACTTTAAACGGCTCGTCAATAAAGACTACTTTAGGAGTATACTCCATGAGTATTAAACTCTATGATCGGGTAAGCGAGTAGGTTGTGGAAGATGTTTCATATACTCTTCCATGTCCTTTAGAGTATCTTCACGAGTTGCTCTAACTTCCTGACATATTTGGTCAAGTACATTATAAACTGCATCTCCATATTCCATTACTCGTCTTGCATTAGAACGCTGTGGGTGATTAGACCCCTCTCTCCCTGCAAAAATAACTTCATTTAGATCAGTAAATCCATGTATATCAACAACTTCATTTAAGTAGTTATTAGCTCTGTCTGTTAGACTTGCCATGACTTGATTGTTTAGACTTGTTCCGAAAGGTGGTTCAGAGTTCTCAATATATTGCTCACACATTTCTTTCTCTGCATCTGACAAATCAGTTTTATCTTGCATGTCAAAATTAACTTCCCTGTTCCAACTCAGAATTTTAACTTCTATATCATCATAAACTAAGACATCAAAGTCAAATCCTATCTCAGGCCTGTCAACTCCTTTAAATTCATATTCCAGTCCATTTGGTTTTCTTACAAAAAGATTACTTTCTTCTGTAAATATTAACGCATTTGTATTCATAATTATTTCCTCATAATCTTTTATTATACTCTATTTGGGTTGATTCTCATAGAGGGTTTTGTATTTATTATATACTTCTAAGTTATTTATGGGGGTTGAATCCATCCCATCTATCCAAGGGCCCCCTCGTGTGTAGTGAATACCAGTGTAATCCCATTTCTCTTCAGGGTTATCATACCCCTCAACAAAGATATATTTCTGAGGTATCTCACTAATTGCATCTGTCCACTCAAACTGATGCAACTGTTTTCCTGTCCAAGTGTTAACCACTTCAGGTGTTAATTTTTTACAGTCCTCGTGACCATTATTAAAGAACATCATACTTGACCACAATTTACATGGGTAATCTATGTTTATTTCTCCATCAAACTTAGTTGCATCATGTTCGTAATGTGGATACTTAATACATGCAACTGCATCATCAGGATTTAAGTAATAGAACATGGGGAGTAAATTCTTTGTAAATATAAAATCATTATCTACAAATAGACTAAATCCTTCATAACTTTCTAGATAGGGTATTAAAAATCTACTGTATGTAAATGCAGTACTTTGATTTGCATATTCTCTATTATACTCAGGAATTTTATCGTAGTCAAGGAATTTAATCTCAGGTTTAAACTTAATGTATTCACTGTGGTGGCCATGTATATGTGCATCCTGAATGTTTTTTGCAATAGAAAATTTAGAAACCTCTTCTAAGTCATTCATCTTACTGTCATAGCCGATGTAGATGGTTAATGGTTTACCTTTAGTAAGTTCATGAACCTTTCTGTTAAACGCACTAACATCCTTTCTAAATGCAAGTTCAGCAAGATCGGTTTGCCACTCTATTATACCACGAGTATATAAAAATGCAAGATTTAAATGTTTACCTTTTTGGTCTAGTTTTCCTTTCCAGTATTCTAGTGTTTCATCAAGTGTTGCACTAGGTAGTGTATCCAATGAGTTCTCAACATCCCATATCATGAGTTCCATGTCTTCATTTTCCATCTCTTCAAAACACCCTGATCTAACAGAGCCGGGATGAATAGTAAGTCCTAGATTCTCTCCAACCGTTCTAGTATATCCTTGAATCGGAGCCCAAAGACCTTCTTTCTGAATACTTTGAATTAGCCAGTGTGCTTTTGAAGAATGATAGTAAACTGATCCCACACTTTCTTGAGCTACACTGTCCTCTACTAGGTCTGATGGTTTAGCAGTAAAACAAGTAGATAATATATGTTGTTCATCTCCTGCTGTATTCTCAAACCCAAATCCAGCATGACCCTCTGAAAGTTTTGTATTGGTGACTCCTTTATGTAGATATGCATGATAGGAAACAGATTTATCTCTGAGACCATTAAAACCTGTAAATTTTTTGTTTTTTCTCTGTTCGAGTAGATCACCCCATTTGAAAATCTTCAAGGGTGGAAGGACATTTTCAAACATATATGTCATGATCTTATATGTTTCATTGTCTGTTTCACCGATGTTTAAACTACCAAGGTGAAACATTTCTTCACTCCCACTTGCTGGGATTTGTTCTTTAACCTCTGAGAGGGATGTAAGTTTCGTTAGCATAATATATTTTCCATGTCAATATTTAGGTGAAAAAAAAGGACTCCTAAGAGTCCTTTAGTTCTATTGTATACTCTTATCCTGTTACTGGTGTAGCAGGCCATTGTTGTGACAATGTATTATCCCATCTAATTACAGGAGCTCTACCTTGTCTTGCATAAGTCGAAGGTTGTCTATTCTGATAAGTGAATGGAGTCTGACCTTGTCTAGTGTATATACTAGGTGACCTATGTTGATAAGTAAATGGTGTTTGACCTTGTCTAGCATATGTAGACGGTGTTCTATGTTGATAAGTAAATGGTGTTTGACCTTGTCGTGCATAAGTGCCTGGCTGTCTGTTTTGATAGGTAAATGGTGACTGACCTTGTCGTGCATAAGTGCCTGGCTGTCTGTTTTGATATGTTGTAGGTGTTTGACCCTGTCTAGCATAAGTTGCCGGCTGTTGTGCAATCCTAGGATATGTCGCAGGTTGTCTGTTTTGATAAGTGAATGGAGTCTGACCTTGTCTAGCATATGTACTAGGTGTCCTATGTTGATATGTGGTAGGGGTCTGACCTTGTCTTGCATAAGTAAACGGTGACCTATTGTTATAGGTGAATGGAGTCTGACCCTGTCTTGCATAAGTCGCTGGAGTACGAGCACTTCTTGGATATGTACTAGGTGTCCTATGTTGATATGTGGTAGGGGTCTGACCTTGTCTTGCATAAGTAAACGGTGACCTATTCTGATAAGTCGTAGGTGTTTGCCCTTGTCTAGCATAAGTCGCTGGAGTACGAGCACTTCTTGGATATGTACTAGGTGTCCTATGTTGATATGTGGTAGGGGTCTGACCTTGTCTTGCATAAGTAAACGGTGACCTATTGTTATAGGTGAATGGAGTCTGACCCTGTCTAGCATAAGTCGCTGGAGTACGAGCACTTCTTGGATATGTGGCAGGTGTCCTTGCCTGATAAGTGAACGGTTGTCTCGCTGCATTCTGATAAGTGAACGGTGACCTTGCATTATAAGTGTAAGGTTGTCTCATTGCCCTCTGATAAGTGAACGGTGACCTTGCATTATAAGTGTAAGGTTGTCTTGCATTATAAGTGTAAGGTTGTCTTGCATATGCAATTGCTGGTTGTTGACCATTCGCAGGGTACGTTGCTGGGTACGATACTTGATAAGTGAACGGTGACCTTGCATTAAACGTAAACGGACTTTGAATATTAAACGTAAACGGACTTTGAATATTATAAGTAGACGGCGTCTGAATATTATAAGTAGACGGCTGTTGTGAGTTTCCGATGGTTGGTTGTTGAGCGTTACCTATAGGCATTAGAATTTCTCCCATGCATTATGAACCAACACACCTTCAGTAAAGTAGGTATGCGTATGTTCAATCTCGGCCAAATGGTAAACTGTTGCAGTATCTTTAGACTCTATAGAATCTACTTTCACGGAACTTTCTCCCATGGTAAAGACTTCGTCTCCTACCGCTAATAATCCTGTAATATCACAACCCCAATCCACGCCCTCTGCTATCTCAGCATCATAACATTCTTGGTTTGCAAATTTCCAACCTGAATCAGTATGTATTGGATGTCCACCTGTTACACCTAGTGTCTTACCGTTAGATAATTTAACATCATAGACTTTAATATTTTCTCTTGGAACCATAATTCTATTAACATTCTGTGGCATTAACTTCATGTGTGAGAAGTCGAAAGTCATTACTGAATCACCTACCACAACATCTTCTATGTTTGTGTATGAGTTGTTTGCCATCCAAATTTGTGTTCCAGCGACGAAACAACCACCACCGCCACCAAATGGGTATGTGAAAGGGTTTCTATGGTTGTATGTGACAGGTGATCTAGTGTTACCAATAGAAGGTGATCTAGTGTTACCAATAGAAGGATTTCTTCCTTGTCCAATAGAAGGATTTCTTCCTTGTCCAATAGAAGGGCTTTGACCATTCGCAGGGTACGTTGCTGGGTACGATACTTGATAAGTGAATGGACTTCTCTGATTAAAACTGAAAGGAGTCTGACCATTCGCGATATAAGGGGTTTGGCCATTCGCAATATAAGGTTGTTGTGCAGCTGCAGGATATGTAAATGGTGTTTGACCAGCTGCAATATATGGTTGTTGTGCGTTAGCAGGATATGTAAATGGGGTTTGGCCATTCGCAATATAAGGTTGTTGATAGTTTGCCTGATAAGTATATGGTTGTTGATAGTTTGCTATATACGGATACGGTTGTTGTGCAGATGCAATGTATGGTTGTTGTCCAGCAGCGATATAAGGATATGCATTCTGTCTATTTGCAATACTTGGAGTCTGTGCAGCTGCCTGATAAGTATATGGTTGTTGATAGTTTGCAATATAAGGATATGCATTCTGTCTATTTGCAATATATGGTTGTTGTCCAGCAGCGATATAAGGATATGCATTCTGTCTATTTGCAATACTTGGAGTCTGTGCAGCTGCCTGATAAGTATATGGTTGTTGATAGTTTGCTATATACGGATACGGTTGTTGTGCAGATGCAATGTATGGTTGTTGTCCAGCAGCGATATAAGGATAAGCATTCTGTCTACTAGCAATACTTGGAGTCTGTGCCGCTGCAATATAAGGGTATGGTTGTTGTGCTGATGCAATATAAGGTGTCTGACTTGCCGCCTGATAAGCATAATTTGCTTGAGTATTTGCAATATAAGGGTATGCATTTTGTCTACTAGCAATATAAGGTGTCTGTGAATTCGCTATATACGGATACGGTTGCTGTGCAGCTGCAATATAAGGTGTTTGACTTACTGCAATGTATGGATACGGTTGTTGTGCTGCTGCAATACTTGGAGTCTGTGCCGCGGCAATATAAGGGTATGGTTGTTGTGCGTTAGCAATACTTGGACTCTGTGCAGATGCATTATAAGGATAAGATTGTTGTGCTGATGCAATATAAGGTGTCTGTGCTGCTGCAATATAAGGATAAGGTTGCTGTACTGTAGTCTGACCCGATGCATTATTCCACCCTGTAGGTGTCTTAACATAAATTTGTTCGGCCGCTGTCCACGTTCCTGAAGCAGTCTTAACCCAACCACCTTGGGTGGCATTCCACCCTGTAGGTGTTTTGACTTTTTGTGAACCTGTAGCCATATTCTATTCCTAGACTTGTTTTAAAGAATTAATTAACAAAAGGTATTTATACTCCACTATTAGGAGTACAATACCCATAAATCACCAACCGCTCCATCACCACTTGTAGGTGCAGAAGTAGATTGATGTACATTTCTTACATATGCACCTGCGTTCGAAGCATTACTTGTTGTCAATGTTCCAGCTACGATATTTGAACCACTTGCATATTTAGCGTCTAGGAATCCTTGTAAACCATCCACATTTGCAACAGTATGATTGTGTGAATCATCAGCAACTACTGTTGTGATTGAGAGGTTCCCAGTTCCATCAAATGAACCTGAACCCGATACGTCTCCAGCAACAGCAATTGTTCTTGCAGTTGCAAGTGCTGTAGCAGTAGCTGCATTACCAGTTGTTGAACCTGAACTACCTGAAGTGTTACCAGTAACATTACCAGTTAAGTTACCAAGAATGGAAGAACTGAATGTTTTCGTCCCACCGATAGTTTGAGTACCAGTAGTATAAACTCCATTAGTGACTGTTCCTGCGTTACCTGTAGCTGAACCTGCTGTACCTGTTACGTTACCAGTGACATTACCTGTCAATGCACCTTCAAAAGTAGTTGCAGTCAATGTTTCTGAACCAACAGACCACTTGTCTTCTGATTCATCCCATACGAATGATTTAGTTGCACTTCCACCTCTT
>Ga0209090_10000126_pt1 | contig 45963 bp, 54 predicted proteins | sample ArcticOcean_MG_C_9_FD_187432 | JGI IMG/M metagenome (GOLD analysis project Ga0209090, IMG submission 187432) | Marine microbial communities from western Arctic Ocean - ArcticOcean_MG_CB2_152 (SPAdes) (version 2) | ecosystem: Environmental > Aquatic > Marine > Oceanic | place: Arctic Ocean... | reverse complement strand
ATGTTTTATCATGCTGAAAGCCTTGAAAGTTATCATTAATGAAATTTCGAACGGCAATTTCTTTAGAATTACAACGTATCATATACGTTAATGGGTCGGTTGGGAAATTTCTACTAAAACATTGGGTGCAATACCCTTTATATTTCGGATTACCTTGTTGGTCAAACGGGCATTTCGTAATCATCTGATGTGTATCCGGGTCTTCACATTCAACTCCTTTGCATCTATCATGTTTCACATCTACCATAGTTTCTGTTTTGCATTGACTACAGCAAATCGCTACGGTTTGTCCGGGTTCGTTGTAGTTTGGTTGGGCTTTTCCACAATTGCATTTCTTAGATTTCACATCTACCATAGTTTCTGTTTTGCATTGACTACAGCAAATCGCTACTGTTTGTCCTGGTTCGTTGTAGATTGGGTGGGCTTTTCCACAATTGCACTTCTTATTTTTCACATCTACCATAGTTTCTGTTTTACATTGACTACAGCAAATCGCTACTGTTTGTCCGGGTTCGTTGAAATATGGTATGGCTTTTCCACAATTGCATTTCTTAGATTTCACATCTACCATAGTTTCTGTTTTACATTGACTACAGCAAATCGCTACTGTTTGTCCGGGTTCGTTGTAGATTGGTCGTGCTTTTCCACAATTGCACTTCTTATTTTTCACATCTACCATAGTTTCTGTTTTACATTGACTACAGCAAATTGCTACTGTTTGTCCGGGTTCGTTGAAATTTGGTTGAGCTTTTCCACAATTGCATTTCTTAGATTTCACATTTACCATGGTGTCTGTTTTACATTGACTACAGCAAATCGCTACAGTTTGTCCGGGTTCGTTGAAATATGGTTGTGCTTCCCCGCATTGGCATTTCTTATTTTTCACATCTACCATGGTGTCTGTTTTACATTGACTACAGCAAATCGCTACTGTTTGTCCGGGTTCGTTGAAATATGGTTGTGCTTCCCCACAATTGCATTTCTTAGATTTCACATTTACCATGGTGTCTGTTTTGCATTGACTACAGCAAATCGGTACTGTTTGTCCGGGTTCGTTGTAGATTGGGTGTCCTTCCCCGCATTGGCATAATTGCGAAACACATTTCATATCATCCTTTTTATGATCTTTACAAAATTGTCCATTTCTTCGACAATATCCAAAAGTTGCTCTTTTACGACAATTAAGGTGTCCACAAAGCTTTGGCATTTTACTATATATATATCTATATCGAGTTGTCCTTACTATAAAAAAGTGGGGTCATTTTTAACAATTTTTAAATCCATCTTCAGAATTTATACGGGTACGGTCAATGCATACAAACAGTATATTATTGGAAAGAACAACGCTGCTAAAAAGCTTATTATGTTAAACCCATTATTCCGTTTAAACGACAAAAATATTGCAAATAATGCAATTGCGATATGAATAAGATTTTAAACATATTTTGAACTAGCATTTTTTGGAATTTTAGTATTACATAAATTCTTAAAACATAATCTACACGTATATTCGTAACGAGGTTTATGATAATCGTAATCAGATTTAACCAATATACAAGAATGATTACATGTGTTTAATATATTACAACCGAGTCGACTCGACAATAATGTATATCTTTTAATAGTGTCAATTTGTTTGTTTTTATATTCAATAACATCTTTTGGAATTTTTAAATATGTACAGCAATTTTTAGCATATTTGTCAATAGCATCTTTGATATCTAAATCATTTTGCAATATATGTGAATAATGTGTTAATTCAATTGGTAAATTTTCAATAGATTCTATATTTGATATCCTGGTGGTGCATTCTTTTATTATTAAATCAATTTTGTGTTTTATAATTATTGTTTTTTTAGTATTGTAATCTATATCATATTCAGATATTAAGTAATCAATATCTTTGGGTAAAGAAAGCAACATATAAAATTGATAGAATATATATATATGAAATAGAATAGTATCATATCATTTTTTTATTAAATATTTTAATCTTTGAAGGGATTTAAGAGATAAGTTATAATTATATGAACTAATATTTACAGAATCAATTATTGAAAGCAATTCTATGCTAAAATCTTCTCCGACTCTATCCGTGCCAAAACACATAAACATTGTAACCGCATATGAATACCAATCTTTAATATGCTTCCAATGAGTCTCGTTCTTTTCGGAATTTATTCCTTTTAAAAAAAAATTATGACGAGGTCTATATTTTTTTGTTCCAAAATTTTGCATAATAGATAAAGGTGTTTCATTTACTTTACAAGAATGTCCATAGTCTATTATTATCCACTTTTTATTGTGGAACATTATATTTTCAATTTTTATATCATTGTGAATTATGTTATTTTCATGTATATTTATTATGAATAAGCCAATATCTTTAATACACGCATTAATAGTATAAGGTATCCAGTAGTGTTTTTCATATTTAATACTATCTAAAAGTGTTATTTCATACAAAGGCATTTTTATAATAAATCCTTCTGAACATTTATTGTAAGATATGTCTTTTAGAAATAACTCAGAATATTCACATTCATTATGATTAATTGAATCAATATATGGTATTACAAATTTATATATATAATTTTTATATCTAAATACAATATCACATTGTCCAATGTAAATGATATCAATGTCATGTTTTTTAACTTTCATACAATACCATCTTTGTTGTTTGGGTTTTTTGCATAACAAATCATATAATTTATAAAATTTACTTATATTTGTATCACTTACCACACCTTCCAATATTGGAATTGGAAAAATAAATTTATCCAATGTATTCATTAATGAGAAGAAAAACTTAAAATTTTATTAAATATTAAATGATATGTATTCAAACCTATAAAAAGAATGATAGAATTTTCAGAATTAAACAAATAACTTGTATTTACATCCCCCGAGTGTAATATATAATATATCACTATGATTGCACATAATTTAGCAATATCGTCAAAATAATTTATGTAGTCATCTGAACTAAGTATACATTCAAAAAGGGATTTATTCATTATAATACACCTTTTTTAAATTTTTAGAATTTATCCCACAATGATATATTCATTGTGGGAGTATTTCATTATCAACTTCTCTTTCGTTTGCGATATCTCTTCTACAAACGGGACATGTCGTATGATTGTGTAACCATTCTTCTATACATGATAAATGAAAAATATGATCACATGTATTGATTGATCTTAAAATATCGCCCTCTTCGTATGATGAATGACATATAGAACACAACGTATTGACATTTGAATCATTTATAAACTCATTTGTTGCAACAAATGTTGATGTTTCTCTTACTAAATTACGTACAGATGTATATGCGGACATTCTTGTACTGGGTATATTTGTAGATAAAATTTGAAATTGTAATTCTGAAGGACCACCAATAACACCTAGAGAATTAATAATATTATTAACAATACTTCTGGGGTCACCTATATATTGCTCTGTATTTAAGATAATATTACCAGATGTGTCTCTGCTATTTCTAAGAGAATCAAAATCGCTTAAAAATTCATTCAATGAATTTGAATTCAGATCTCGAACATTTTGTTGAATATTAGTATCGATTGTTCCAGTACCACCATCCATGTGACCAGTACCACCATCCATGTGACCAGTACCAACACCAGAACCAATACCAGAACCAACACCAGAACCAATACCAGAACCAATACCAGAACCAATACCCGTACCAATACCCGTACCAATACCCGTACCAATACCCGTGTCAACGCCCATACCGCTCTCAGAAATGTTATAAAAATATGGTAAATCTCTCCAGATTTGGTAGGTCGTCCCATTCCCACGACCTGCCCCAGGACCTCTCCCAGGACCTCTTATTCCTGGTCCGTGAATATTTTCATTAAAAGTACTTCCTTGATTTAGTGTGTGATGATTCGGTGCGGGTGGATGATTCGGTGTAGGTGGATGATTCGGTGCGGGTGGATGATTCGGTGCGGGTGGATGATTCGGTGCGGGTGGATGATTCGGTGTAGGTGGATGATTCGGTGCGGGTGGATGATTCGGTGCGGGTGGATGATTCGGTGTAGGTGGATGATTCGGTGCGGGTGGATGATTCGGTGCGGGTGGATGATTCGGTGCGGTGGTGCGATTTATAGTATTTCTTGCATCAGTTGTTCCAAATGATGAATAATTGTCACCATTTGATTGCTGAGACGCGACGTGATTTTGATTATAATAATGTGAATAATAAGGTGAATAATAGGGGTAATTGTATGGATTATTGAAATATGACCATTGTTGAGTGTGATTCGTATTATCCGTATTTTGATTATTTGATTCTAAATATTCATTCTCATCTGAATTATTTGAAAAATAAAAATTGATATTACCACCGTTAATAGAAAATTTTATACTTCTTTCCATTTACTATTTAAATATTTATTGTTTTATGTTTAACAATATTATTGCTTGTTAATTTTAGTTAATAATTTTTAAATTAATAATAAATGTCACCAAATCTGCAATTGGGTCAATGGAATTTCTAATAACAAAATCAAACTTATTGTCTGGGTAACAGCAAACATCATTTTCAGTTATAGAATTTATATATTTGATATGATTTTCAAAATCATCATTATACTTATTCTTTAATCGTTTCATTCGAATTTCTTCGTCTATCTCAATTTTTATGATAATCCATTTATCTTTTACTAATCTTTCATATTCATTTGTAAGACGCAAGTCGTCTATTACAATGTTTTCTTTATTAGCATTCTTTATCGTATTTAGTGTATAATTTAGCCATACATCTGGGTCAATTTCTCTCATTTTTGTTGCTAATTTAATAAGACATTCTCTATCTTTATATTTTTTATTGAATAATTCTTTAGATAGTATTTTCACTTTTTCAGCGAAAGAATATACATAATAATTTTGCTCGGGGTTATTTTTTTTCAAACATGATTTATATAAACCATCTGCAATATATGATTTACCAGAACCCATTTTTCCACAAATAGCAATCTTCATTTTAAATATAATATAATTTACTTTATTTGTAATCATTTTTAGTATAAGACCTCATTTCTATGTTACTAATAAGAAATACAATGCGTTTGTTTATAACCATTGTGATGTTGTATAGTAGTTTATCGTTTGAGTATAAGAAATATATTCCTGATTTTTCAACCGAAAGAGAATGGAATAATAGAGACGAGCAAGAAGATTTTAGAGAATTTGCGAATTTAAATAAAATAATAAAGCGAAATATAAATACCGGTTTTTCAAATGTTAAAAACGAACTAGAAGAACGAATTATTTCAGGAGATGATACCAACGATAATTTTAAAAACTATATTGAATTCCAACCTATTAAGGAGCATATACGTGAGATTAATATAAAAAAATGGTTTTTTCTTTATGGATGCGTTTTCTATGGTTATTATTTTATGTAAATACCGGTGACTCTGTTTCAGGATCCCATTTCCCAACTTCAATGTGATCTCCTTCAATATCTTTTTTGTATATCACATTATTATCAAAACTAACATATAATTCTTCACCTTCGTATTCGATTACCTCAACATTGACATCTTGAAATATCGGTTTGGTCTCATTCTCCTTCACTTCATTCACCTTTACATCATTCACCTTCACATCATTCACCTTCACTTCATTCTCCTTCACTTCATTCACCTTCACATCATTCACCTTCACTTCATTCACCTTCACATCATTCACCTTCACTTCATTCTCTGTCTTATCTTTCTTGTCTTTCTTGTCCTTCTTGTCTTTCTTGTCTTTCTTGTCTTTCTTGACCTTCTTGACCTTCTTGTCCTTTTCAACCTTGAGAGATGGAACTTCAACCTTGAGAGATGGAACTTCAACCTTGGGAGCGGGAACTTCAACCTTGGGAGCGGGAACTTCAACCTTGGGAGCGGGAACTTCAACCTTGGGAGCGGGAACTTCAACCTTGGGAGCGGGAACTTCAACCTTGGGAGCGGGAACTTCAACCTTGGGAGAGGGAAGTTCAACCTTGGGAGCGGGAACTTCAACCTTGGGAGCGGGAACTTCAACCTTGGGAGAGGGAAGTTCAACCTTGGGAGCGGGAACTTCAACCTTGGGAGAGGGAAGTACAACCTTGGGAGCGGGAACTTCAACCTTGTGAGAGGGAACTACAACCTTGGGAGGAGGAGGTAAATCGCCCATATCTAAGATATTCTTTTTTAGTTTTTTAGTTTTTTTGTGTTTTTTATCTTTTCTAGGAGCGTCGGGAACACGTAGTTTGATAGGGGATTTGGGAGTCAACGGGGCATTAGATTCAAAGTACTTTATAAGTTCTTCTCTCATAATCTTCGCCCCACTTTGTCCCGACAAAGTTAAGTGTTTATGAAGGAGAGGGTGTGCATTGCACAATTTCTTCATATCGACAATCTTCATCTTTCTGATCGATTTGACATCCACGGGTCCAACACTACAATCAATTGCAGGCGGTCGTTTGATTGCATCGACGATTTTCATCGTGGCGACGTTCGGCTCACTTAAAGTATTTTCCATCACTGCATATTGATAGAATGTTTCTTCAATTTTATCAAAATCTAAAGAATATACCTTAGCAATACCCAAAAGGCCTTTATGAATAGCATTCCGTTTGACAAACTCAGTACCCGGTTTGGTAGAATTGGGTACGGAAGACATTGTTGTTTAAGCTCTTTTCCACTTTATGTAGATATTATGTTATGGCTTAGAATTACAAACTTAAGGACTGAGATAGATCATTTTTTTTTTTCAAGACGAGGTTATCATTCCACTTTTAGTGTATTCATATTATTTGTTTTCTTCAAATAGATAGGCCATACACTAAATAACGCGGATTTAGATATTTTCTTATTCGGTTTGAACAAAATGAATATTATATTGTACGACGTGTATAATTTTTATCCTACTGAATTAAAAAATCCGAAGTTAAGAAGCTACATACTGTACATGATTTAATCGCAGGCGAACAAAACAAAGGCGATTGCGTTATATGTATTTTCAATAACATCCATTCTATCGTAAAGTACGTATATTATTTTTCTTTGATTTAATTTTACTAGGAAAAAAAAGGTAAGAGATAAAAAAAAAAGAACTGTTTAGTTATGGTCGTAATTTCACTTACAGATACATTTAATTTTTCAAGATTCAAAGGCCTTTTATCTAGGTTAATAAAGATTACAAGCACATGTTTATTGAAAATTACAAATAATAAAATATATTTGCAGTTTGAAGATAATCAAATTGTATTTCCAATAGAAACATGTGGAGTTGACGACGGGTATTTTTTTACAGTAAACATAATCGTTTTATATAATTTGATAAAATCATTAAAATCTAATTCAAAATGTATTATGATAATCGAATGTAGGAGTGAAGATTCAAATAAATACTTATTAAATATTGTATGTACACATGATTCGAATAAACTTAAAAAGTCAAAGAATAGAAGAAAAATCTACATAGAAAAGATAGAAGGATTCAGTGTATTCGAAGTTGATAATAACTTTAGTAAGACAACATATTTCGATGCTAAGGAATGTATATGGATATTAGAGAAATGGAGTACCGCCTTCAATATTGTAAAGTTTGAATTCAATAAAAACCAAATGGTGTTATCTGCAAATACTGACGAATATAAAGCAACATCAAATGTAGTATTATCAACGTCAAATCATGATAATATAAAAGGAATTATGCAAACAGATCGATTTTTAAATATGATCTGGGCATTGGAGACAATATCCCAGAAATTGTATGTATATACAGATCCAATAACATTCAAATCATATATATTTGCTGAATCTTTTGATTCAGACTCTTTAATTATTAAATTTGAAATTTAATTTGAAATTTAATTTGCGTAAATAACTATCATACTTTTTTTTTTAAAATAAATTAATGAGCAGGATATTTTTTTTTATAATTGTGACACTATTGATTATATATATATTTCTATGCACGAGATATTACATTTTCAATTTTCAAGATGATGCTACATTATTTATAGAAGATTCATCTGTGGATAAAGTAAGAGACGATAATAAATTAACATATTATCAATTTCCTCCAAATTACGAAACCCAAGATAACGAAGGTGTTTCTGTATCAAATAAAATAAATAGATCCTTTTCTGCAAGGAAGATTTATTTCACCGGTAAAGATACGGAACAATTGAGCGTATATATATTTAATCCAAATCAATCTGATTTATTATTATCTGTCGAGAATCAAAGTACTTTTGATAAACTGATTGAGTCGCTATCTGGTTTTTCTTTTGAAAAAGGCATTCGTAATTTAAAGACGACAAGTGATTTTGACATTACAAATCAATATGAAGAATTAGAGTTTTTAGAGATACCACTTACAGGTGGTCAACTTATTTATATACCAAAAGGTTTTTGGTTATATTCTGACGACACAAGTCTACTTCGTCAAATGTAATTTAAAAAATTAGAAAGCACACTGTGAAATTATAAATGAGATAAACTTACTAAATCCAACTTTCAATTTTAAATCACCACATTTGATATGTTTTTGCATATATACTATATATGTAGTGGTTGAATTAGAGGCAGACCGCTTAAAATTGTTGTAGTTTTTTAATTCATCATTAAATTTATGAAATGGATACTCCTTTTTATTTAAACTTCGATTTGTTCTATTATGTATTTTATAAAGCCATAAAACAAGTGATTCTCTACTAGACAGATCAATTTGTAACTGTATAATATGAGCTTTGTAATTATCTGAACACTTTTTACAAGTGAGAATAATTGGAACTATCTTAGTAAAAAAAATTTCATAATCTTTACGCAACAAAGGGTCATATTTTGTTGTGATGAAATGTAAAATATTCCATAAATGTTTACCCCAATTTATCTTATTTTCTGGTACTTTTCTCATTTAATTTTAAATATATATTTTTTGAGAATTGCGAATTTTAAATTACGTCTACCATATCTACAGTACATAAGAAGTGTCGTTTACAACATATACGTTTAATTCCTAGATCCAGCATAGCCTGGGCTTCTGCGGTTATTGTATCAGAATCTTTTTGTAATATATCCGCATCTAGCAATATTATATCATCTTGATTCTTTTCAGTTCTATATTTTAAACACAAATCATTGTAAGCAACCCATTTATCTGAAATGAGAGAACCACATGTAAAACATCTGACAGGTACCAACATATTTAATGTATATTACTTTAGATTTTATATATCATTTTTATCCCATTTCAACAAATTTGTCAAGCGTATTTACTTTTTGCTTCTTCTTTTTAGAATTTTTTCTTTTTTTAGTGTCATTTATATCATCTAATACAAGATTATCTAAATTCAAAAATTGATCAGTGGAACGTTGTGCTATATGTTCATTTGGTAAATCATCCATTTGTAGTTTTAATGATACCATTGGGGGATGTAATATAACAGTCTCGTTTTTTTTGTTTCTAAATTCTTCAATTTGCATATTTCCTCCAAATACAACAAGTTCTTCTCTGTGGGGTGCTGGTTTAATTCTTTTTAGTGGATTAATAATTGAATGTAACAATTCAATTTGCTGATGATAATCACCATATTTAGAACCATGTTCTATACTATATGCACACACACATTCAGGTGAACAAAATGAACCTATACATTCTAAAGAGCCATCTGTTTTAATGTTTAATGGTAGATTTATTGTTTTTGTTTGAAATGGATGACAGCACCACCAACACCATATAGAATCAGCAGTATATATTTTGTCATTTTTGTTTATAGTTTCTATTGTTTGTATTTTATCAAAGTTATTATTTTCATAAATTGCTTCTACTGTGTCATCATTACCATTTATAGAACAATATAGATCATCCATATTATCAAAAGCAAGGGGTGTATTCAATTTTGGATCATATTTTAGGTCTAATAGTTTATCATCATCAAAGTCTTCGTCCTGATATGTATTTTTAAGTGTTGGTTTTAAATGAATAATAATATTAGACGGCAAGTTTGATGGGTCTGTGGTGTTTTCAACAGCAGATATATTCTTTGTTGTAGGCTTTTTTATCTCATGGCTACTCGCCTTTCCCTTTTTTTTTATATATGGCATCGATAAATAAGAAATATTATAACTATTTGTTTAATATAGATGGACCCAGTTGATTCAATAAGCGAAGATTTTTTTCAACATTCGAATTTTGAAATGATAACTTCAGTTATTGAAGTAGATTTTAAAACGCGATTTGATAAGGATATTAACGATGAATGTCGTGATTTGAAATCTATAATTTTTCAAAATATGGTTAATATTTTCGATTCTTCTTCAGATGAAGAAAAAAAACTTGAAATTTTAAATAAAAAAGCAATTGTGGGATCTTTACCCTATATACTCGAAAATATTAAGAAAATGAAAGATAAACAAAATGATAAAAAAGTAACCAAAATCGAAGAAATTATCGAATTGAAAAACACAGATATGGCTACCCCAATTGACAATCTGGAAACTGTTGAAAATGTATTAATACCCGAAGCGAAAGATGATGATACTGAATACGAAACAAACTCAAATAATAATGAATCAGAAAGTCAAAACAAGATAAATTCAACTATTATTGAATTGGAAGACAATAAACAAATTGAAAAGGAATTAATAGTCGACCAATTGGTAACAAACATAAAAGATCTCCCTCATTCCGAGTATGAAAAGGAATATATGGATAAAGTTGTTGCAATTGAAATAAATAGTAGAGATAGAAAAGACATTGAAGTTGGAAATGATAACGCATATTCATTTTCAGTAAAACTAGATTCAGGTAATTCTCATAAGTCGATTGGATTATCAGAGGGTATCAAAAATATTGTCAAAATAACACTTAGTCATATCATAATACCTAATATTAATAATAATATAGCAAGATACCCATATCTTTATTTAGAAATACCAGAATTTCCAGGTCAATTTATAGGTTCTTCCGAACATGCGTCGAGGGCATTTGCTAAAATTATAAGAGATAAAGATTGGGCCGAAACTTCAAATTCCAACATATCTTTTTTCTGTATGTACGATAAATTCAGTAATGGTTGGATTAGCGAAACGCCAATCGCATCTATTCCAAAAATTTCAGTTAATATTTTAACACCAAGGGGTGAATTAATACCAACGCTTCGCGATACGTTTTCAATAAAATCGATAATATTTAATAAAGAAGCGGATCCGAGCTCTATTGTATCAATTTCTATCGAGACACACGAACATTTTGATAATAATTTTTTAGGTCCAGATCACATTGTTACACTTCATAATATTGTATTTGACGGTCCTCCGCCTAGTTCCTCATTTAAAAATTTTTTAGAAAAAAAAGACGGCCATTTTATAGGAACATTTCCAACTCTAGCGACTTCAACATCATTCACTTTCTCTAACACATCCAACTATGATACTGAAACTGGAAATAAAATATATGATGATCACGGAATATCCGGTATTAGCGAATCGGACTTTGAATCCACCTACCTTTTGAATAGTGGTACAATTTTAAATTCTTCAAAACAGACAAGTGTATGTTTTCATTGTACGACTCGTAAATATAAAAATTCTACAATCGCACAAATCGTATAATTAATTGAAAAGTCTGGGTATTCTAAATCTATACGCAGTTTTGTTAATATATTCATTTAATTTTTTAATTTCAAGATTCTTTTTATGAAGAACAATACTTAATTTATAATGAGACTTTTGTAATGTATTTAACATTATTTCATAGCGAGTTGTATCTTCTAAATACTTTATTTCGTTTGTTTTATTTTTTTTTGATATCGTATGCAATGCCTTTTCCAATTGATAGATGCGATTTGTTTTAACTTCTAATTCCAATTGCAATCCTTTATTGATATTTTGTTTACTGTTTTTTCTTCTAACAATAGAATGTATTGCTCCCATATCCATTTCATCTACTAAAAAAATAAACCGTAAATTAATTTACAACTAAATATAAATGACGTATATGTCTAATTTAAATCTTATTTTTGATTTTGTTAAAACAAGTCCCAAGATGTTTATTATATATTTTGTTACAGTTTTTCTTATGCTACCCATAGAAATGTATTCTCTTCCTAAAGCAACATCGCAATTTATATCGTCATTGTATACATCAAGCTTTGATATAGAAAAGGTATACCCTATGATTATTATGTTGGTTATTATGTTAGCAATATCTTTGGTTAAAACCCGCCTTGAAAATGAAATAATACCAAGTTTTGTAATATTTATTAGAAAGTGGGTTTACAAAACGATTATAGCTAAATACCAAAAAAAATTCGAGAGTTTGCCATTGGGTAAAATTATTTCTGTACTTTCAGAATATCCTAATTCTGCAAGAAATATCATGGTTCAAGTTGTAAGATTATACATTCCGTATATGTTATCTCTTTTATTTTTGTGTGGATACTTTTATCATTTAAACCCGATATTAGGCATGGTTCAATTATTAACAATCGTTGCATGTATGATCTTATTTTTTACAGATACAATGGGTTGTATTCATTCTGCCAAGAAGGCACATCTTAATATGATTAATCTTTATGAAAATATTCAAGATCGTTTGAGTAATATAGTTTCAATATACGTATCCCAACAAGAAAAAGACGAAATACAAGAGCATGGAAAATTAGAAGATGAGAACAAAGAGTTGTATCTTGCAAATTTAAATTGTGGATGGTACACAAGTATTAAAACACACATATTTATTATAATTTCATTCTGCACGTTTTCATATGTTATGCTTACTCTTTATAAAAGAGGTGACATCAAAATGGAACAAATAACACAAGCATTTATTGCAGAAATATATTATTTCCTTACAATACTAAGAAGATTACAAAATTGGTCATTTGATATGGTTAATTCAGCTGGTAATATAAATGCCATTTTAGATTACATAGGAACGTATGAAGATCTTAAAGATCTCAAATTAGACGTAGTAAATGATAAGAAACCGAATTTAGTAAAAGCGGGAAAGAACGGTAAAGATAAAATTTTAAATATATCAAACTTATATTTTAAATATCCCAATACCAAAAATCTTGTCATTAAAAATTTATCATTTTCTGTATATGAAAATGAAAAAATATGGTTCAAAGGTAATTCTGGATGTGGAAAATCTACTTTAATGAAAATACTAATGTCTGCATTACCACCAACGAAAGGTATTGTTGAACTAGGATATGATAAAATGAACATTCAAACAACCCCTGTTTCTGTTTTAAGAAAAAATATAAGTTTTGTAAATCAAAATACTAAATTATTTAACTCATCTATTATTGATAATATGAAATATGGAAATAAAAACGTAACAAACAAAGATATTGAGAAATTTGTTAAATCATTAAATATTACACTTTTTGATAAGTTAGAAAAAGGATTATATACATCGTGTGGAATAAATGGTGACAACCTTTCGGGCGGACAAAAACAAGTTGTTCTTATAATTAGATGTTATTTTAGACCTGCACAATTGATATTAATGGACGAACCTCTAAGTGCAATTGATGAAAACAATATACAAGAAGTACTAGAAATCATAAAGAAAACTACTGATAAAAAAACATTATTAATAATCTCACATGATTCCAAAATAGCATCTATTGTTACACGCGAAATCAACGTATGTACAAAATAAATAGAATATCATAATATAGAATAAAATGTATAATGTAAATGAACTTAATAACGACTTTTTTTATACTCCAGAAATATTAAAAAAACAAGGAGCTGAATATACTATTATAGATTCAATATATGATATTATATGTTTAAATTTCTACCCTTTTATTGGGTGTTTCAGCTGGAACGACGATGAATATGTAGAATATATAATTTCGAATAATTCATAAGAAAGACGAATTGTGTTAATTAAATTTAATCATCATTTGCCCAAGTAGCTGAATATTCGAAATTATGAAAACCAGGTGTAAAACTATTTACTATAAATCGTGTGATATGTCTGCATTTACAAAGACACATATGAGAGGGTTTCATACAATTGAATGCATTTATACATGAGTTTTCTGAATTCGTTTTATGTCTAAATGTTTGACCTTGGAATTTACGTGGACAACGAAGTTGATGTCTCGTACAACATTTACATTGAGATAATGTCTTCAATATATGCAAAGGATCGTTTATGTTTTTTTTAAAAACTGTTTCAAAATCCCAGTTCCCATCTTCAAATACTTGTTCGTCACAAATATTTTCTATTTTATTTAACCTAGATTGTATACCTTTCATAGGAATTTGTTTCAAAGATGGATTAAATCTAATTCTATGGTTTGGATCAAATTCATAAATAAGTATTTGCAATTCTTTCGGTATCATTCTAAATTATTGTTTAATAAAAATTATCACAAAGTGTTTCATTTTTAAAAAAATGATTAATATTAATATAAAATAATAAAACAAATGAATGATTTTGAAGAAATAAAATATATAGATTTATTCTGTGGTCTTGGTGCGTTTCACACTGCGTTTAATAGAAATTCAAGTAACAAAAAGAAATACACGTGTGTGTACGCGTGTGATATTGATAAAGATGTACAAAAAATTTACCACGAGAACTATAACGTAAAACCAGAAGGAGATATCAATACTATAAATATAGATACCATACCTGAATTTGACATTTTATGTGCAGGTTGGCCGTGTCAACCTTTTAGTATCGCTGGAAATAAACAAGGATTTGAAGACAAAGAAAAAGGAAATCTCTTTTACAAAATTTTAGACATACTCGATGTAAAAGATCCTAATAAAATTATACTAGAAAATGTTAAAAACTTAGAAACGATTGACGAAGGAAAAACATTCAATTACATTAAAAATGAATTGGGAAAAAGAGGTTATAAAGTAAGTTACAAAGTAATTAATTCAAAACATTACAAGAGTCCACAATCAAGACAAAGGTTATACATTATTTGTGATAAAATAAAAAAATATCAATTTACAGAGGTATGTCATGAGATTGTACCAGTATCTACTATTATAGATTTTACAGTAGAAGGATCTCTTGAATTAAAAAAAAAGTATGATTTTGAAGAATGTTCGAATGGTATGATGATATATAAATTAATTAATAAAAAAACCCGTAAGGGTGGGCGACAAGGCGAAAGAGTGTACGGGTTAAATAATTGTGGTGCAACAGTTTGTGCTACATCTGGTGGCGTTGGATCAAAAACGGGATTATATGAAATTAATGGAAAATATAGAACATTAACGGTCAACGAGACCTTAAAAATGTTTGGATTTAACCCTGATTATAAATATGATACACTACGATCTAAGAAAAAAATGTTATATTATTTAGGTAATAGCATAGTCGTAAATGTATTAGAGAGACTCATACATGATTTGTAGTAATATCATCTAAAGATAATGCAGCCAGGCAAATTATTTTCTCACAAAATCCTTCTGAAGAACTAAGAGGATATGATATATCTCAAGGAAACAGTACAGACTTTATTAAATAAAAAAATTTATTTTTATTATAGTTTCCATTCTAATTTATTCTGTAATGTGTCTAATTTAGAGAAGATACCTTTGATTTGTAATTGGTTAGAGGCAGCTCGTCCCGAATCACCTCCTTTTCTTTGAATCGTAATTACACTATCACCTAACTTAATAACAGTTCCCGTTTTACTGATTGTAAACTTCTGACATTTCAAATGATTGATTATATCATCCATTTTGTATACAATAATCTTATCTCGAGTACGAGTTTTTCTATCGTAAAGAACTTCAATTAGTATCTGAGGTTTATCTTGAGCATTTCCTAATAAAGCAAATTCTACGATACGCGTTACATTTTGATTCAATACGTTAATAAAGGTAGATAATTCTTCATCAGAATAGATATCATTCTTTAAAGGGATACGCGATTTTGTCTTATCTATAAATTTTTTATCGGCACTAAGTGGTATTTCACACATATTTTTAAGTAATGTTTCACATTGCTTAAGTTGTGGGATAGACTTAATTATTAAGTCTACATTATGTCTCGCTATTTGCCCAAACTGATTTTTCTTCGTTTTTTTGACTTGAACGCCAAACTCATCATTGTAAATGTCGATCTTGGTTGTTCCTTTTTTCTGTTTGAAAGTCGTATTATGTGTCTCCCCCGTAAATGCTGCAAATTCCGAGCGAAAGACAGAACAGGTATTTAGATCACGACACACTTTTTGTTCTTCAGAATAGCCATCTTTGGCTGTTAAACTTGCAATATACTTTCTATCATTGGAATTCATGGAGTTATTTACAACAACTAATCTTTTAACTTTAATCTTCATTTTTCTACCAGTACGCTTTATTCTTGGTTTTTTATAAAGCTCAACGTCAATCTTTGTAACAGACGGGTACGTATCATCAAAAACTGCCATATTATAGACGTAACCTTTCATAATAGGCATCTTCGTACACGTATCTTTAGTAGCTAATACAACGAGGTTGTAGAAACAAAACATTATTACAAGGCAGAAGTGGAAATACTTAAGGACGCGAACTCATCATTTTTAGATCACACATAAATTTTTAAAATTTACAAATAAATTGGTAAAACTCTTGTATTTAGGAGTACTTAATCCAGATATTTAAAGTCAAATCCAAGTAAAATGAACGACAACTTTTGAAATTTTGTATTTTGTTTTCACAGAATATTTAAGACCATTTAAATGAGAAAAGGTACAGTATATTTTAATTTTTTTTTCGTTTTTTGGGGAAGTCAAATATTCCAACCATCGTAATGCAACCTCTTTTGGATTACCTAATTCTGGATAATTGGCACAAAATTTTGAATGGTCAAACTGTAATACCATTTCACCTTTCCCTTTATCTGCAAAAAAAATTAAACGTTCTTTTATAGTATTGTAATATTCCTTTGTCAAATGAATCATAAGTTCTTCGTTTCTTTGATTTTTTCTTTTTAAAAAATCAATTTGTTTTTCACATATTTCATTATTAATTTCATTACGTTTTCGTTGTGTTTTTTTTACAATGTCGTCCATAAAGGTACTCATTTCTTTTTCGTTTTTAGACGTTTGTAATATGGGAGGACTTGGTATTTGATGACAATGTAAAAATTGAATATGACTATCTAAATCACCAAATGACATTAATATAGTTTAATAATAATAATTACACATTTTTTATTCAAAATTAGAGTTCATTGTCCATTACAACTGCATCCGCTATTTGAATGGATTTGTAATCACATACGGGAACGACTCCAGCTATTTGAACTTCAGTACTTTGTTCATTGTAAACAGGAGATGATTCATAAATAGGAACCGCGATTATAATAGTGTCACCTTTATTACTTTTCATGTTAGAAGTGAAAACATCATCTAATGCAGTATCTATATCGTGAACCCCCGTATTACCTTCGCCAAATTGTGTGAGAGGTAAAATAATATTTTCTTTAGCCATATCAGTTAAACCTCTGGTTTCTCTAAATGACGTATTAATACTATCGAATTGTGTCATGTTTTATTTTAAATTTAAGCACCGTGTTATAAATATTTTTTTAGTCTCATCATTTTTTCATTTTAAACAATAGGAGTCTCATAAAATGTATCATATATAGAATTATAGAGAAAGGGAACGGTAGTACTGTTTTTTTAACATATCCATTTTCAGTAGTAGTTGTATATCCCCTTTTACGATAAAAGTTCCTGACACCAATACCCGAAATACACGCGATACTATTGAGTCCGTGCCATAAAGTAAACATTTCTGCGTCTCTTAATAATTTGGTACCAATGCCTTTGTGCTGTGAGCCTTTATGTTGTCCAACAATACTAAGATTGCCATATACATGGAGTTCTCTAATATGAGACGAATTGTGAAGTTCTTGTAACACGTCCGTATGATTATGAACGTGCGGTATTCTAAGTCTTAAGAACCCATATATTACCTTTTCATCTTTTGATTCATAACTAATGAAAATCTCCTTTCCATTACTAGATTCATATGTTCGCACTTTACGAAACGTTTTGTCGAATGTTCCACCCTTTACTTCTCTACAACGAATGCATCTACAACCACTTATTTTAGATAAATGTTGTCGCATATTTGGCCGTTTGCATCCACCAGAAATATATTCAAGTGGTATATCTCGAATCACTCGATTTAAACGAATCCAAGGATGCATTTTTCTTTTGGCATAAAGAATAACATCTTGTAATTTTTCATCAGAATACGGTTTATATTTCCCACTTTCATACATTTTCTCATATACGCTCCATGGTACAACAGAAACAGGATAAATCTTAATTTGGTCACATTGTAATAATGGGTTATAAAGAACCTGATCAAACATCTCTCTATCTTTTTCAGGATTGCTTCCCAATAAATTTGGCATCAGATGTAAATCAATCTTATAACAATTATTTTTTAAAAGAGATATAGCCTTTATTGTATCATTAATAGTATGTCCTCGATTTGACTTTTTTAATATGACGTCGTCAGTATGTTGGAGCCCCATCTGTACTCGCGTACAACCAAATGATCTAAATTTTTGAATTTCTTTTAGAGTAATCGTGTCTGGTCTTGTCTCTAAAGTAAGACCAATAACTTTAACGTTTGCATTTTCATTCAATAATATCTCTGTTTCGAGAGGAAATCGTTCTTTACGATAATTTCCTAAAATAGTATTTGCCGCATAATATGCATCTCTTACAAATTCCCTTTGATATTCTTCTGGATATTCGCTAAAAGTTCCCCCTAACACAAGTACTTCCAATTTATCAATATCATGTCCCATTCGTAAATATTGATTTAATCTAGCATATACTTGTGAAACACAATCGTAATTAACAGAATTTGCACGTAAAACACCCGGTTCTTTAGTAAGATACGAACGTGGCTGTTCCGTCCAATTATTACCTTCGTGTGCTGGTTCTAATGGACAAAAGTAACAATTATGTTTGCATGAGAATTTTTGAGTTATTCTTTTACCCTTTTTTGAATCATAATATGACGGGTGGGCTGCAGTAAAGATAGTCACCACAAGAACTCCGGACTGTGATCTCATTGCTTTTTTTATAATTGTTTTATAAAACGAAGGATTCGATAATTTCAATGTTTTATAACTAGCAATCAAATCTAACTTGCGAAGTTCAATCTTATGTTCTCTTTTAAAAATCATTAATTTTTTAAGTAATTTAGGCCAAGTATCTATGTGAAGATTTTGTAATACAAATGCATCTATAATAACCTTATTCTTGATATCATCGTATGAAATTTCCAAATTATCAGGAGTAATAATATCTTCAATTTGACGTGTTTCACACATGATATATAGCTTATATTTCGAGTATTCTAAAAAAATAAAAATATTTAAGTCCTCATTTCATTTTTATAAATTGACTGCATTGATTTATATAAAATGAAATTTGCAATTACTATTTTAGAAGAACGAAATAATAATCCGTTATACAGTGATTTATAACCATTTGAATTTATAATTAATTTAAATTGTTCACTACTAGATATATACTTAGAATTTGATTGTTGATGTGTTTTTATTGTATCAAATGGGTGAGATAATGATGCTGACAAAGTACCAGAAATCGCAGATGCACAAAGTAATGATATATTCTCTGGAATATTATATAAGACAGTAATTTTTTGATGTATTAATGGACAAATATATAAAGTTCCAAAAGTATAAAAGGATTCTCTATAGCATGTCATTGCAATCCCTCTAAACGAATGTGACACGATTACTTTTTTTTTAAACTGATAACAAATCATAAAATATTCCAAAGGACATGCTATAACTCCCGATATACCCCCTGATAACAATGCTATAATTGAATTATGTAATGAATATTTTTGAAGTGATTTACAAGAATAAATTTGAATATTATTAAGAATAAATACAAGACTACCACTTGATAGAGATCCATTATACACATTCTTGAGAATTGGCTTGGATTTTATTTGTGATATATTTTTAAGATATATTAACGGTTGGGTAATTGTTGTTTCAAAAAAAGATGATAATGCAGATACGTTTAATATCTTAGAAAGTTCATTTTTCTTGTACATTAAAACTTACCTTTTTGTAGTATTTAAGTTATCTAATTCATCATTTTCTAAATACCAGCAATAACGTATATCACTTTGCTTTTTCATTAATGATTTAGATTTCGTTATTTCAAATTCAGTTGGTTCAACTTTGATTTCGGGTTTCGTTATTTCAAATTCAGGTGTTTCAACCTTGATTTCGGGTTTCGTTATTTCAAATTCTGTTGTTTCAAATTCAGGTGTTTCAACCTTGATTTCGGGTTTCGTTATTTCAAATTCTGTTGTTTCAAATTCAGGTGTTTCAACCTTGATTTCTATAATTTTTTTATAGTCATTTTGAAAACTAAACCAGTTCCATCTTCCATAAGACATGTATTATATTATCATTTTATATTTATAATAATAATGGAAACAAAAACTAAAATTGTAATCGCGAGTACACTTTTATTAATAGCGATAATTGCGATTACTTTGACTATATATATATTCTTTTTTAGAAATGAAAACAATTCTATAAATATTATAAGTATAAGAGAATCCTCAATTGAAGGAGATATAACTAAAAAAAGATCCAATGAAGAAGACAATCAAGTAAGTCAAGACAGTGACGATGATGAAGACGGAGATTTTGTATCATCTGATAATAGTGATTATTCGGTCGGTTATAGAAAAGGTAACACATTTAAACCAAAATACAAGAAATGGGTTTGCAACAAAGCCAAGAATATTGTTGACAATGAAGAAATTGATGATTCAGATGATGACATTTTAGGATCTTGTGAATATGCATCTGCAGAATGTAAAAAATACGCTACATGTACATCTGATAGCGACGTCAAAAGTGGGTGTAGTGTATCATCATATGATAAGAATGGGGTCGAAACATTATTTGGTTGTCCTGCAGACTGCTGTAAAGAACAAGTAAAAGAGATGTCATAAGAAATAATAGATATTAATAAAATTTAGTCATGAATGTTGGTTTTTTAAATTTATCAAGATGTCTTTTTACTTTTTTTTCCTCTTCCTTTTCGTCGTAGTCATCTTGTGAAAAAAGTTCATCGTCGTCTTCTATTTCAGTTTGGTGGGAAAGACTCATTAATTTCTTTTTAAAGTCTTCTATAAATTTATTAGTGTGTAACATATAAGGTATTCTATATAGATATGTTTATTTAATGGAAGAGGATAAAACTGTAAAAAGACAATATATAAAAGAACTCGTTTTTGGAGGTGGACATATGATTGCTATATTTCAATATTTAGGTGCTTTGATAGAATTGGAAAAATATGATAGTATAAATATATCAAATGTAGAACGTTTTTTGGGTAGTTCTGCGGGAGCAATTCTAGCATTCTTATTAATTATAGGTTTGACACCTAAAGAGATATTAAATATTTTAATTAAAATCCCATATGAAAAATTAGGAGAAACAAACAGTAAAGATTATCTCTATTTATTTGATGATTTAGGTATAACAGATACTCTCTTATTTAAAAAAATATTTAATGTAGCATTAGAATATAAAAAATTACCTAAAAATATTACATTCGAACAACTCAATGCAATTTTAAAAAAGGATCTTACGATCATCAGTTTTTGTGTGAATTCGAAAGATATAAAAGTATTGAATCACGTATTTACTCCTAATTTAGAAGTAACTCATGCATTGTGTATGTCTGTCGCAATTCCATTGTTATTTAAACCAGTTTCGTATGAAAATCGTTTATATATTGACCCATGTATTACTTGTAATTTCCCAATCGATTTTATAACACATTACGATGATTTTTTAGGATTCACAACCGATAGAACTAGGGTTTATGAAGAAGATATTGGATTTAAAAAGTATTTAAAAATACTATGGACTTCTATTGGAAATGAGTTTTTAGAATTAAAACGTATAAATTGCCATAATCCTGAAAGATTGTTTATATTCAAATCTTCCTATGAACATAAAGGATTTAATTTTACAGAAGAGGATATACATTCATATATCAAAATAGGGAAAATACAGATAAAGGAACACGTTGATAATTTTTTAATTAATGTAGAAAAAAAGAATGCAGAAACAATGTAGAAAAGAATAAATAATTATATATTAAATACCATGGGTTCTGGTATTAGTGTTAATCAAGTAATGGACAATGTTAAAAGTAGCTATGTTAAAAATCCCGAAGAAACATTAAGAACAATAAAGGAATGTAATAAAGAATTTAGCATTATCCATATTAAATCAAAAATTGTGAATAAATATCCTTCAGAAGAAGATATATATTTACATTTTGAAGCTCTGGATATAGATGATCAAAGTATAATCGAAATAACTCAAATAGATAGATTAATCTCTATTATATATCCACAATTTGATAATAAATTAATATTAACACGGGCATATAAAGCGGCAGATATTCATAAAACTGGATTATTAGATTATGAAAATTACAAAAATCTATGGAAATATATAAATTATTACAATACTCGTAATAATAAATTTAGTAAAATACCTTTTAATAATGAAACGATTATAGATTACAGCGAATTTGTTAATTTGAATGAAACATTATTCGAACAAAAGTTGAGCCACGAAGAATTAAAACATTTATTTAATTCGATTGATACTGATAATAAAAACACTATAAATTTTGAAGATTTTTGTTCTTTTATGGTTAAAAGAATAACAAATATTAATAAATTTAAGACAATTATCAACACATTGTCGTGTTTTAGTAAGTAGGTTATTATATTAAATTAAAAATGATTAAAGATATACTTATAAAAGTACTGCATACGAACTAATGACTGAAGAAGCAATTGGTATCGATCTTGGCACAACATATTCGTGTGTTGGCGTATGGCAAAATGATAGAGTTGAGATTATTGCGAATGATCAAGGTAATCGAACAACCCCAAGTTATGTTGCATTCAATGAAACAGAAAGATTAATAGGAGATTCTGCTAAAAATCAGATATCTTCGAATGTATCTAATACAATTTTTGATGCGAAACGATTGATTGGTAGAAAGTTTTCGGATAGTTCTGTTCAATCTGATATGAAACATTTATCCTATAAAATTGTTCCAGATAAAGAAGGAAAACCTATTATGGAAGTAAAATACAAAAATGAATTGAAATCTTTTTCGGCAGAGGAGATTTCTTCAATGATTCTAACAAAAATGAAAAGTATTGCGGAGGAATACCTTGGCAAGACGGTTACAAAGGCTGTCATTACCGTACCCGCCTATTTCAACGATGCACAAAGACAGGCTACAAAGGATGCAGGTAAAATTGCTGGCTTGGAGGTTTTGCGTATTATTAATGAACCGACCGCAGCAGCAATTGCATACGGTTTAGATAAAAATTCTGACAAAGAGAGAACCGTATTAATTTATGATTTGGGTGGTGGTACATTTGATACGAGTTTATTGACAATTGAAGGGGGGATTTTTGAAGTACTCGCAACTGCGGGTGATACTCATTTGGGTGGTGAAGATTTTGATTCTAAAATGGTAGATCACTTTTGTTTAGAATTTAAAAGAAAACATAAAAAAGATTTAAAAACGAATCCTCGAGCATTACGCAGACTTCGCACATCGTGTGAACGTGCGAAACGTACATTGTCAACAAGTACAACTGCACAAATTGAGTTGGATTCTTTATTTGAGGGCATTGATTTTATTACATCAATGACGCGTGCCCGTTTTGAAGATATTTGTTCGGCAGACTTTAAAAGATGTATGAATCCAGTAGAGAAGGTTCTAATGGATGCGAAAAAGTCTAAAAACCAGGTTGACGAGATTGTTCTAGTGGGTGGTTCTACAAGAATTCCAAAAATTCAAGCGATGCTTTCTGAATATTTCAATGGAAAAGAACTATGCAAAAACATCAATCCTGATGAGGCTGTAGCATACGGAGCGACGGTTCAGGCTGCGATTCTATCTGGAAGTGCAAAAGACTCAAAGAAATTGGATGAATTATTGTTGATGGATGTAACACCACTTTCGTTAGGATTAGAGACGGCGGGTGGGGTTATGACTGCGTTGATTAAGCGTAATACAACTGTACCGTGTAAGAAATCGCAGACATTCTCAACGTATGCAGATAATCAACCTGGTGTTTTGATTCAAGTATTTGAAGGAGAACGTTCCATGACGAAAGACAACAATTTGTTAGGTAAATTTAGTCTAGAAGGGATTCCTCCTATGCCACGTGGACAGCCTCAAATCGAAGTGACGTTTGATATTGATTCAAATTGTATTTTGAATGTTACAGCACTTGAGAAGTCAACAAACAAGACACATAATATTACTATTACAAATGATAAAGGCCGACTCAGTCAGGAGGAGATTGATAGGATGGTTTCAGATGGTGAAAAATACAAGAGTGAAGATGAAATGGAGAAACTTCGCGTCGAAAAGAAGAATGCATTGGATAATATTTTGATTGAAATGAAATCTAAAATTGAGAATGTATCGGAGGATAAACGCGACGAGATTAATGAAAAATTGAGCGAAGTTGAAAATTGGTTAACAGACAATCCAAATGGAGATGTAGAAGCATATGAAGAAAAATTCAAAGAACTTCAAGAGATTTACACGACAAATTATGTAGATCCAAATGGGGCTCCTCCGGGACAACCGGGTGAAGATGGGGGTGCCACGGGTATGCCACCTATGCCACCACAAGATGCAAACACAGACGAAGGTCCTAAGATTGAGGAAATTGATTAAATTTTAGTTAAAACTTTGTAAATAATATTTTTTTATAAGAAGTAACAATATTACATTATAAAAAATATTGATTTATTATAATGAATTTTCTATATATTAGAAAATTATTATTAGAAGCTGTATGCGTTGGCATTTTAGTAGTCGTCATTGGTTCTTTAATAGGTTTTTCATTAAGCAAATTTTACCCAAGACCCGAAATGCCCAAAGACTGTGGTAATTACAACAAATTCTTCATAATGGAAGCAAGCTTATTCCTAACGGGTTTTGTTTTGCATTTAGCATGTGAAGTTTCAGGAGTTAACGTGTGGTATTTAAAAAATAGTGCGGCGGCTCTATAAGAAGTACCTAAATCTTAATAGATTTAAATTGATCGATTGGCGCAACGGTAGCGCGTCAGATTCCAGACCTGAAGGTTACGTGTTCGAATCACGTATCGATCATACTTTTACACGAATCGTTTTCATCTTTCCGGTGTATATTATTTTTTTATTTGATCTGTAATTCTCTAAATACTTATTTATGTAATATTCTTTATCATCTATGTTCTTCCATTCCTTCCATGCAAGACTTATGTCATTTGTTTTATTTTCCTTTAAATATTCATGTATAAAATATTGACCCGCTGAGAACTTTCTTCGGGTTGGTCTGTGATTTCTTCTTTGGGGGCACATTTTTCTGTATTTCAAACCTTTGAATGGATTATTTGCAACATAGTTGTTTGTAATTGTTCTTGCTTTATTATTCCATGTCATTCTCTCATAATCACTTAGTAAAGACCATCTCTTGTTCTTAGTAATTGATTTTAATTTTAATGATAACGAATCTTGATGTTCATTTTCATTTAACGAACGTCTGTATAAATCATACCCTTTTGGACAATTACTAAATTTATTATGAACACCATTGGGATAATCTAAATTGAATATAGATATACAAACTTCTTCGTATTCATTTATTGCCAAAGACAAAAGAGATAGAAATTTACATATTTGTTTCCTATCTTTTAAAACTAGTCTTTTGTATTTATTTATGTACATTTTTGGTAATTTTAAATAATCTCAATCATTTTTATAAATAATTAGATTTATTTTGGACGTATACATACATATATCTATTATCTGTATAAAAATGATGTGGATAAATAAGTTTAACTATAATTAAAAATAATGATTACAGGAATCTGTTTACACCCAAAAGGGATTATATCTGAATTTAATATTGAAGGACGTTACATGGATGACGTTAATTTATCTAAATTATCTAATTTAAAAAGAAATAAACCATCTAACTATTATAATAATATTGAACCTCAGTGTATAAGCGACACGGGTTTTGTTGATAATGAATTAAACATCTTTATTTATGCGTGGGAAGAAGGAAAACCGGGTGATGAAAATAAGCACGAATTGCCACCTCCACTTGATACGAACTTATATTTTGGAAACATATATGTATTTGCACATGGAGTGAGGGGATTAAAAAATCTTAATAAAAATACATTTAAGAGAATTTATAAGAGGTCGTTTAAAGGGTTTTATTCATTGGGAGATGAAGATTCAGAGAGATCATCTGATGGTAATGATTCGGGGAGTAGTTTAGCAGATTTTATCGTAAATGACGAAAATGATAGTGAAGAAAGTGATTATGAAGACAGTGACGAAGACGTGAATCTCGAAGATGACGATAATGAAGATGACGGTAGTGTTATAGATTTATCGGATGAAGATACGTCAGATGAAGATAATTAATTTGTTAATTGTTTAATACGAGCTTTTATTCGTGCTCCTATTTCTTTACTATCCAAATGAACGTCTTCAAAAATAACATCACAATTAGAATGATGTAATAAATCTTCAAAAAGTGCGACGTATTCATTCGCAGAATTATTATGTTTTATACGAACGGTTAAGTAATAGGATCGAGACGCGGGATCGATTTGTGCAGTTGACGCAGATAAACATTCCGGAATTATAAGATGTTTTTTTGTTTTTGGTATTTTTTTTTTTGATGAGTAACATAAAATTCTTGGATCTTCTTTGACGCGTCTTATTAAACCATAATTATACAAAATAGGTTGAATTGTAATAATTTGAGGTATTGGTTCCGTTTTAGATACATCAATTGTAACATTATTTCCAAATAATCCTATCGCAAATCCGTTTATGTTTGTAGCAATCGTTTTTACGGTTATTTCTAGTTCATAACTTGAAAAGTTAGCAAAAATCACATTTGTTAATGTAGATTTTCTTATTTTTTTGAATATTCTTCTTTTTAATAAAGTACACGACCCTAAATGAATCATATACGACTTATTCCATAAACAAGGCATACACGACATCTTGAAGATAGCTTTTCTTTTTGAATAATAATAATCCTTTAAAAATGCTCGTAACGTAGGATCAATGGGTCTGTACCATAAATCATAGTTTTTTTTATGGCATCTCGAAAATCTCTTACAATTGGTGTGTTTAGATACAGAAAGAGTATAGTCCGAATTAGATCCATAACTGTATTCTGTCTTAGATGAATCTGTAACTGTATATTCTTGTTTCGTTTCATCTACACGAGTCGCATCTTCTTGTTTTGTTTCATCTACACGAGTCGCGTCTTCTTGTTTTGTTTCATCTACACGAGTCGCGTCTTCTTGTTTCGTTTCATCTACACGAGTCGCGTCTTCTTGTTTCGTTTCATCTACACGAGTCGCATCTTCTTGTTTTGTTTCATCTACACGAGTCGCGTCTTCTTTTTTAGATTTTACATCGGGACCCATTTCTTTAATTTTATGTTTATTTGGTTCATTTTCAATGGTACACTCGGAGTTCATTATATTATGTATTTTTATAGATTTTTAAATTGTTAAGACTATTAAATATTATGTTGCTATTAGTTAATAACAATGCAGATCTTTGTCAAAACGTTGACAGGAAAAACGATCACATTGGATGTGGAACCAAGTGATACAATTGATAATGTAAAACAAAAAATTCAAGATAAGGAGGGGATTCCTCCTGATCAACAGCGTCTTATATTTGCTGGAAAACAATTAGAGGATGGACGGACCCTTAGTGATTATAATATTCAAAAAGAAAGTACATTGCACCTTGTATTGAGACTCCGGGGAGGACCCGGGGGTGGATGAGGTTAATAATAATTTGTAAATAATAAATAAATATCGAACTATGACGGTTTTATTCATAAAAAATATGAAAAAGACTCGACTCGGATTTATTTATTATTAAAATAAGAAAGTAAAACGGTTGTTTTGAGAGCACTCAGATTTCCTTTTTAAAGATATAAGACAATGTTTCTTTCGATGGGAAATAAATATTGAACTGATTTTTATTTATTAAGCATTGCATATTTGTTCTGTAATCATAGAATTGTACATTCTCCAATGGATTGTGGTCATTCTCTGTTTTACAAATATTTATGTTAAGCGATAATATCTCTAGATAATCATCATTCGATGTGTCGTTTTTATCTCTAATGAATGTATAATCTCCTCTTTTATTGAAATTAGAAATGAGGAGCGGATTGCCATTTTGCATAACATATGAGTCAGTTAATTTACAAAATGAGACAATGTCTTTATTCTGAAAGATTGTAGAGATTTCTTTGTATAACGCCCCCTCTAACATAATGTTTCTATAAGATAGATCAAATTTAACAATTTGAAATTGGTGGAGAGAAGAATGAATTCTATATCGTACCAATATGATATTAAGCAATTCATTATATATGCGTCTTTCAAAAGACCACTCTCCGTCTATAATTTTAGAGTGTTTGATAATTTTATCAATATCAATATTAAGTTTTAATCCTAACATGTAATTATCTCTTAGGATATAGTCTAATTTATCTGTATCAATACCATGTTTTTTATTATTAACAATAGAGAATCTCCAATCTTTAGTATCTTCAGGAGGTTCAATTACATTACATATGAATTCGGTATCTTTATCGGATATATTTATTTGTTTTGCAATTTCTCTCAGTATGAAAATAGATCTTTGCTCATGAGTGACCCATGTGTGATCTTTATCTATAACTCCATCTTCAATAAGTTTAGGAATAACGTGTTTGTCGAATACGTGACTTCCAGGACCATGTCCAATATCGTGACAAAGACCCCCAATTGCGATAAGTTCTTTAGTATGTTCATCTATTTTATGCGTTTGGGATAGATTATCAAGTAGATTTTTTGTTATTCCATATGTACCAATCATGTGAACTTTTCGACTATGTGTTGCACTTGGAAACACCTTATATGCCGTACCGGTTTGATAAATATAATGTGTTCTTTCATAATAAGGATGATCAATTATCTTCAATGCAAGTTCTGATAATTTAATCTCACCATGAATTGGTTCGTGTATATGCATTGTTTTTAATAGTAACATTGTTAGAACATCATTTTTATTTTTTTTTTTTTTTTTTTGATTTTTTTTCTATTTTTTTTTTGTTTTTTTTTTTTCCACTTTACTTTTCTTAGTTAAAAAAGTATAGTTAGGATAAGTCATTCTCATGGTTTTTTTCCATAATTGATTGGATATGTCATATTCTTCAATCGCTTTATCTACTTTTGCGATCCAATTTTTATTTTCTAAAAAGGGGATAATATCTGAAGACGTGCGTGAATTACATTTTGAGATACTATTGAAATTGAATGTCTCTTTAAATAACTCTAAATTATTTATAAAAGCAGATTTGAGTATATAATACGGAAATAACGATGGGTTTGAAGGTATAATCTGATTGGGGGTGCTATTTGGTATCCAAAATTCATTCCAATTATTAAATCCATAATGTCTTAGTATTTTGGCCGTTTGAAAAATAGAGAATATTTTCTCAGTATTCATATTTCTTTTTTTATAAATATTCTCGTTCGTAAGAACCGCAGCCCATGTTTCTACAATTGCTTCATCCCAATTTTGTTTTAATTCTAATGTTTTACCTAAACATATTAACTCGTTTGAGTTTAAAGTAAAATGTTTTACACAATGATACTCAAATACGTGAAGTAATTCGTGTAACAATACTTTAACAGCTTCTTCTCGTCTAAATATTATAATCTCTCTTTTTTGACTATTTCTCCATATGCTTGTTACACCCGAATTAACATGATCGACTTTGAATGTTTCATTTGAATTGGGTACTTGTTTTTTTTGGTTTATAGGGTAGTAGATAATCTTAATATGTTCAGGTGATACTCTATTATTGCTGTTTTTTATAGCATATTTTATTTGAGAAATAAGTTTAGGAATTTGTAATTCAATAGATTTCGGTAATTTGAAAGTTCTGTATTTAACAATGAATTGAATACCTTGTATATTAAGATTTATAACTTCATTCTTGTAATGATTCATTAATTTTTTAGTTTTGTTTGACATAAATTTCATTATTATATAGAGTTATATTTTGATTTCATAAATAACAAATTTAAACAATTTTTATGATTAAGAATTATAAATGTATAGATTGATTTTTAATTCTATTAAAAATAGAATACCGAAAATTTCTCCAACTGAACTTATAGCTTTAGAAAGTGGAAATGTATCTATAGATAGAGATATTTTAAATGGAAAAATAGAATATCCTATCAAAAAGAAAACTGTAAATAAATTTCCACGCGATGAATTAGAGAAATTGTTAGATAATTTTAAAGAAAAACCTTTGTTTCCCGATAACAAATATTTTATAAAGGAATTAGCAAAAAAAAAATATTTTAGTTTCTTGATAGATGAGAAATACGGTGGAATCAGATTATCAGTGAATGAACTATCAAACATTTTGACAAAAATTACAACGGTTGACCCAGCTCTTGGAGTTGTTACCATGGTTCCAAATTCACTTGGTCCTGGAGAACTACTTACATTGTATGGTACGGAACAACAAAGAAGTAATTATTTACCCAAACTCGCGAATGGAGAATTAATACCTTGTTTTGGATTAACCGGTCCAAATAATGGTTCCGATGCAACGGGTTCCATAGACGAGGGGTATGTATTTAAAGAAAATGGAAAAATAAAGATACAACTTACATTAAATAAAAGATATATTACATTGGCACCAGTATCAAATTTGATGGGAATTGCATTTAATTTAAAAGATCCAGATAATCTTTTAGACAAATCAGGAATTACGTTGGCATTGGTAGAAAGAGGCCACGAAGGGTTGATTCAAGATACATATCATAATCCTTTAGATGTTGGTTTCCCAAATGGTACTATAAAAGGTACAATTATTTTAGAATTAGATCAAATAATAGGAGGTAAAAAAAATATAGGAAATGGCTGGAAAATGTTAATGGAATGTTTATCTGCTGGAAGGGGTATTAGTTTACCTGCAACTGCAAATGCAAGTAGTAAGGTTTCTTCTTATGGAATATTCAATTACATAAAAATTAGAGATCAATTTAACATGCCTCTAGAAAATATGGAAGCAATAAAAGAGAAATTTAATAACATGATATATAACACATGGATTATTCAATCTTCTGTAGATATGACGAATGATATATTAGATGCTGGGAATTCTCCAGCGGTAATAAGTGCGATTATGAAACAACAAACTACAGAACGAGGTAGAAGTGTTATAAGTGATGCCATGGATATACACGGTGGTGCTGCGATTTGTGTAGGATATAACAATTTTTTGGAAAAATATTATAAAAGTGTTCCTATAGGTATAACCGTAGAAGGATCTAATACATTGACACGATCTCTTATAATATTTGCACAAGGATTAAATAAGAGTCATCCGCATATTTATCCATTATTAAAGTCTATACTAGCAAATGATTTAGATACATTCAAAGAGAATTTTAATAATATAATTTCCCATTCATTACATTTATATTTTAGAACGTTTAGTTTCTCTAGTGATTTAGAACAACAAATTATAAATTTCGCTGCACTTACAAACTTTGTAGCATTGAAAGGTGGTGCGATAAAAAGGGAACAAATGCTATCGGGAGATATGGCTGATATATTTGGTAATTTATATTTAGCTATATCGGTTCGTAACTATCATAAAAATTATAAAGCAAGTGAAAAACTTACAAATTATATAGTACAAAGACTGCTTTTAGAAAATCAAGAAAAGATTAATAAAATAATTGATAACTTGGGATATGAAAAGTATCTACTATCTCATTTAAAGAAAAAAAACAAAGCAATCTCATATACACACGAAAGAGACATATTTGACGAGATTATGACGAACGAGAATATAATAAAAGAGATTCAAAAAAATATACACAAAACTGGTATATTGAAGGATTATGAGCAAATAAATAAATATAAAAAAAACTCAAAAGAGTATATTATACTTAAAGAAAAAATTATCAATGTAAACGAATTAAAAGAGGAAAACGTAATACAATTATAATTTCTAATAAAACATTAACATAATATTTATAAATTATGTTTATTTTTATAATTTTCTATAGCTTCATGGATAGCATCTTCTGCGAGCATAGAACAATGAAGCTTAACTGGAGGTAAATTTAAGTATGTGGCAATATCTCGATTCATAATCAATTTTTCGTTTGAATGTATATGTTTTCCTTTTATCCATTCTGAAGCTACCGATGAAGATGCAATTGCAGATCCACAACCAAAGGTTTTAAACTTGGCGTCGGTAATGATACCAGCTGTATTGACTTTTATTTGTAGTTTCATTACATCACCACACGCGGGAGCCCCTACTAATCCCGTACCAACCCTGCTATCTGAAGAATCAAGTGAGCCTACATTAAGTGGTTTTTCAAAATGTTGAATTACATTATCATGATAATTCCGTATATATTTTTTATTTTTAAGAAATTGTTTCAATAGGACATTCATTATAATATTTTAGTATTATATTTTTAGGTTTATATTTTTAGTTTTATATTTTTAGTTTTAGGAAAATATAGAAAGTAACTCGCTCGATTAAATAAAAAAGAGGTAGTCGTTTTTATATTTTCAATTAAAATTGAAAATTACAATTCAAAGAAGTAGTATATATTTATATATTGTGTTAAGAATTTAATTCGAGTAAGCAAGACCACCCATGCCACTCATGATGCGGAGGACATTGTAATTTGTGGCGTAAACCCGGACCTTGGCATCAGCGTTGCCCGCGACGGTGGCGGCGGTGAGTGTGAGTTGGAGTGTGGCGTTGTCGATGCGGGACATATTGCATGTTCCCGAAGGTTGGTGCTCTTCGGGTTTGAGGCCGAAAGAGTAAACGTTGATGCCAGTGGCAGGGACGTTGGTGTGGTGTTGGTAAGGTTGGACAAGATTGAAGTATCTGCCTAACCGTTCCGAGAAACGATCATGGCCATTGAGTTGGAGTTTGGCCGAAAGGACAGGGTTGAAACCGTTGTCGACTTGGGACATCGCGAGGTAGCTGCCGGTTGTGACACCATCCGAGTTCTCGAATGAAAGAGTGCTGTCGACGTTGGTGTCGGTGGTGGAGTCGTTGAGGCCCGAAAGTTGGAGGTTGTAATTGACGAGACCGCCTCCGAGAGCATCTCCTGGGGTTCCTGTCTTCCATGTGTGGTCAACCGCATCGGTGTAGTTGAACCATTGTTTTCCCTTTGTCGCGGCCGAAGAGGTGGTGTCGACGTGAGCATCCTTTTGGACGACCCATACAAGTTCTTTGCATGGGTGATTGAAGTTAAGTTTGATTTTGTTGCTGACAGACGAGACAGATTCGTCGCCTGTGAATTGGAGCTGCTCAATGAGGTATTCGTGCGAGACTTGAGCGAAACGACGGCGTTCGTCGGTGTCAAGGTAGATGTAATCAACGTAAAGCGAAGCGGCTTCGAGGGAAGGAACCGACACCGCGGCACCGAAATAACATTCCGAAGCAGATCTGAATTCAAGGTTGATTTTGACTTCGTGGTATTGAAGAGCAATAAGGGGGAGCGAGAGTCCTGGGTTGCGGCAGAACCAAAACTCAAGAGGAATGTAAAGGTCTACTTCGGGGGTTTTCGCATCTGCGGGTGTCAATTGAGTTAAACGAGGGACGTTGCCAACCATGTTGGCGTATCCGACTTTGTGGCCGGGGCTTTGTGTGAGTTCGTTCCAGATGTGCATCCAGTCACCGTAGTGTTTATCGATACGTTGTCCGCCAATTTCAACTTCGACGTTTTTGATGAGAACGTGACCAAGCCAGTTTAACCAGCGGAATCCACCGGCTCCGGCGGTTACGGCGGGTACTGTGACTTGAAGGTACACGCGGTGCATGAGATCACCGTTACGCGAAACGGTGCATGTAACGCGTTTGCCGAAGTCGGCGGAACCGTTGAATGTTTGTTCGATGGCTTCCATCGAGAAATTTGTGTGGCGCCGGTAAACTACCTTGAAAAAGGTAATTTGAGGGTTGCCAGTAAGATAGATGTCTTGAGCGCCATAGGCGACAAGTTGCATTAAACCTCCTCCCATAGTATACTTATTAAAAACAAAAAAAATTTGGATAAAAATCAACTTATGAATCAAATAATTATTACAATATGTGACATGTCTGAAAAATTATAACTGTTTACGCTAATTTCACTTAATAAGATAGATACCTATGATACCACCAATTTCACATTACATTTTCTAATAAGTGACAGTGGACACTTCTTATTTTCAAAAATGACCCAAACACTTTTTGTAGTTATACGCAGTATATTGCCTTTTTCATTTTTGAATTTTGTTGAATTAATTATAACACGATCTCCCTTTTTAAATATACTTTTGCACATAGTATCGTTTTTAGTTAATTTAGAAAGTAATGCATTTCCTAATTTTTGTCTACAATAAGGACATTTGCTTTTTTCTTTAGCTGTCTTTAAACTTTTAATAATACATTTTTTATGATATAAATGGTTACATTTTGTTACATATGAAATTTCGTCTTTACCAATTTCTTCAAGACAAATTAAACATTCCCGGTTGGTCATATTAAAGTATATCCTTGAGTTGTCTTTATTAAATGAATGTTAACAAATTATGTAGACAGTATTAATAATGCTTGACATTACAAAAAAAATTATAAACGGCATATTGCTTGTTTTCATATTGTTTTTAACATACAATCCAATTATGTTTGAATCGAATATGGAAAAAATACTTAAAATACTAACAATAATAATATCAGTTGGTCTTGTTTTACTATCTCAAGACATCACTATGACATTATTGTTGGTATTTTTAGCTTTAATCTTGTTTAATAGCTTCCCAAAAACAACAGAATCGTCGCCAAAATCTTTAGAGAAAATTCTAAAGGAAGCTGCTTTTTTTGGAAAAAAACAGGATGAGAGTGAAAAGGAACATCTTGATAACGAAGAAGAGGAAGAAGTGCCTCCATTCACAACACCCGATCAATTTGATTCAGCACAAACTAATATATTTAACGAACTGGTCCAAGAAACGGAAGTTAGAACATGGGATGACGGTTATGGACCACAGGGTCTTGGACATGTAAAAGATTTTGAAGTTAAAAGTGAATAAATTATAAACTTATTTTTTGCAACTTTGTAAACATTTTCTAGATGGATATCCACCTCTTATCCAGCTTTTATTGACGTCTTCTTGAATAATGTGATCAGTGTTTTGTATTTGATCCGCGAGGCAACCAATTAATGGTGTGAAAGAAGGTCTTCCTGTATTTGGAAGGCAACTTTTAGATACAGATGTGCCTTTGCTTTCAAATACAACATTTGCAGTGCATGCATTATTGCGACCATATCCCATATAAGGCACAGTTAAGAATCCTGGATTTGGTAAAAGCATTTTTTCTCCAGTTTGTGTTAAAAGAGTGCCATTTCTAAGCAATGAATCTTTATCAACTAATTTTCCTTTTTTCCCTATGGAACCATATCCATCTCTGAAATTTGGGACGGGGTGTTGCAACGCAGTCTGTGCAATCTTAGAGTGATCATTCAAGGCACACGCATTATCAATCAAACATGGTGAAAGTTTTGAACTACCAAACCCAAGTGTACGATTCGTGGATGGTAAAGGACAGGGCATCTTTATCTCATTACATATTTATTTTTGAGTTCATAAATATAATTTTATTCTTATAACTCCAATACAATTAATACGGAAACATGTATAAATGCAGCTAGTAGTATGTATAAACCCGATATAATATGTTTCTTTTCACTGAATTTAATTTTATCTGCAAAAACAATACTCAATAAAAGAGCTACAATTAAAAAAATACAAATGGAATAGATAAGAGGATTCGTCATTATATTACTATCATTCTTTTTTGTTGGGAAATTAAATGTAAATGAGAAGTTATCATATATGTATTTACAGCCCTTTTTGATTGTTAATTTTCCTAGTTAAAAAATTAATGAAATCATTTTAATCTCTTCTTCCAACTTTTATCATACGTCTGGAGATAGATTATTGGCTGTAAACAATGGACATTTTATATAGTATATAAAGCATTTTTGCTCATAAATGTCTATATAATTTTTTATTGAATATTAAAAAAAAAATTTATTACTCGTTTCAATTTCGTAACGAGTATTATCTGAAATATTTATTTTATATATACCACTTGAACCTATATTTGTCAATACACATAAAGATACGTCGTCATCTATTGAACAAAATAAGTATACGTCTTTTATTGTAATGAATTTACGTTCTGAACCGATATTTCTAATACAATCCATTTGTTCATTTGAAAATTGTATTTCATTATCGTTTGAATCAACGAAATATGCTTTTACAATCCTTCTGAAAGGGAACTTTATATTCTTTGTATTATTTGTATTTTTTGTATATCTATAATCGTATAAATATATTGGGTATTTTATAGATTTGTAATAATATCCAATATACAAAAAGAAATAATGTGCTTTTTTATACATTTCAAATGATTTAAGTATTGTATTTTCGGAAATATATCTTATTTTATAGTTAATATTACTAACCATATTAGACAAACGTGAATAAAAAAACATTATTCTAATTAAGTTAACTAATATTTAACTATGTTACGATTTACATTTTAGAATCTACATCTATATTCATATCTTCTGCACTCACCTTTATCTTGTTCGATTTACTCAATGTTCTTATGAACGTAAAAGGTAGTTTTTTCTCTTTTACCTCTCTGTTAAAAATATCAACATTTGTATCGTTTATTTCAAACTCTACGAATGGAGGTATACCGTCTTCTAATTGTTGTAATCGAATTCCTCTCATTCTTGTATATTCATAATGTGTCATAGTATTGCTTGTCTCCATTATTATCTTTTTATAATATATTATCCAAGTCTTAATCATTTTTATTCGTCAAAATTGTAAATAATTTCGGTTTTTTGATATTCAGGTGACACCCATGCAATTTTACAATGACAACACAAATAAATGTATTTCATTTCAGCATCATTATATCTTACATAAATGACTTCTGGTTGTACATTTTCATTTGTATTGCATTTGCATTTTTCATTGGGACATTGAATATTTTTTACCTTTGGTAATGTAGGATCATTGAATGTATATTTATTAATAAACAGTTCGTAAAATACCTTTTCATTTCCACCATAATTCGCATGATATACACATGTATTTTGCGTATCATCGCATAATTTATTTGTTTTGCATGATTTACATGCATATACTAATTCATCTGTCTCTTCGTGTGTTGTAAGATTCAATAGATTATCACATATTGAGCAAAATTCCATGTTACTTATTATTACTTTATATCTTACATCATTTTTTCAACATTTTTTGATTTTGTATTTTGTTTTCCAGAGTTTCTTTTTAATTTTTGTTTTACATCGTCTTTCATCTTACATATCACATCTTTTTTCCATTGTTCAATCGCAAACTCTCCCTTTTTTCCAGATTTTTTATTCACGGTATTCTTTTTTTTATTTTTAATTTTTTCTACATCTGGGATTCCTTTATCCATGAAACTTTCTATTTCTTTATCAACACACTCCGGAGTATTAAGATCAGAATTCATCAATAAAGAATTATCAGATACAGTCGAAGAACCAGTACTGAATTCATTGGATTTTCTTAAAGAATCTAAATATTCTTGTATTGTTTCTATCGTACTCATTTTCAATTGATTCATTTTAATAAAAACACCATTTTCATTCTCCATATATTTGGTACCGTCGTTTTTTATGAATGTCAATATCTGATTATGTTCTTGTGGAGGCAATAAACTAATCTCATCCACTATACTTTTTGCAATAATTTCATTAAATTCTTTTTTCGAAGTCATATAAATATCAATTATTTGTTTTGTCTTTATTTAGTTACAGTTTCAATATTTTTATAAAAAGAACATTTATATGTACCATTTTGATCATCCATTAAAACACCTCTTAAACAATATACAACATTATCCGGTATACTTCGATTGAAAAAATCATCACATTTTTCTCCAGACAGCATTCTTATTAAAAAATATATAGAATACATACCACATTCTGTTGATGATTTTTGATGAGCGTTAATATTTATCTTTATTTTATAATTTTCATTGTTCATATCACCTTGTTTTTGAATTTTATTCATCAAATTTTTAATTTCGTTATTTGGTTGACTCCCAAAACTATCATAAAATATGATTTCTTTAGTTTTAATATTCACAAAAAACGCATTCCAATGACTCCCAGATTGATATGAATAATCATTATTAAATATTGTACCGAATGAATCATATTTTTTTGATATTTCTTTTATGTCGCAATTGCATAGATCACTTAAGACGCAATCTCCACTTATATTTTTTTTGTCAAAATCTCTTGTTGTTGGTTCATAAAATTTAAATTTTGGATATTTTTTCTCGAAATATTTAAGAATATCAACAATCTCATTTGTACTCAACCATGTATCTGGTTTTTTATTCCAAGAATATGGTACTTTGGGGGCAAAAACATCATCCGCAATGTCATCTATTTTATTTTTAAAGTCATAATCCATTCGTGTAAGAATATTTTTCCATTTAGAATCATCTTCAGTGTTTAACCTTTTACCGAGTTCTTTCCATAATTTTGACTTTGATATTTTGCCTTGTTTATTAGTTATATCTTTTTTTTTAATTCTTTTATTGGTTTTAGACTTGTTCCATATTTTTTTAAGTTCATTTAATTTGTTTGTTGTGAAACAACTTATCTTTCTTGTTTTAAAATTAGAACATTTTTTTCTAGTTATTTTTTGTTTATACATAAGATTATTATTAGTAAAAAAATAATATGAGCCCGAAAAATTATTCTGAAAGTTACATTAGTGTTTTAGAGAATACTTACAATAATATATGTTTGGATGATATTTATGACAGGTTAATTACATTGCGTACTTTAAAAGGACATTCCGAGATTACATTAAAAGAATTAAAATGCAAATTAAGAGATTTAAAGAGAAAAAAAAGTTCTTCTTTGAAATCCGATTTCGAAATGTTATCAATAGAAAACGATACAAATGTTGTGAACAAAGATATAAAAATATTGATTGAAATAAATAAAGAGTCGTGTATTGATTTAGAAAAAACAAAGGAATTAATAAAACATTATATCAATCAATTAAGATCTATCCTATTGGAAATATCAGATAAACAATGTCTTTGAATAATTTGTAATGTCGTTTTTATTCATACAATTGTCACAATTATTACATTTGAATCCGTCTGTAGAATAATATGTACCTTGGAAATAATCTCTAATTAATCGCATTCGGCATATATTTGTATTCTTTACATAAAGTTCGATCCCTTTCATTTGATTTCGCTGTTTCGTTCTGAGATCATAATCTTCAATTTGTCTTAAGAATAAATTATTTATTACAAAATCACGCTTACTCCATAAAATACAACACGAACCCCGCATATTCTTTTTTCGAGCAGCCCTCCCTATCTCTTGACAATACGACTCCATATCTTTTGGTATTCCATAATGAATAATTGTCTCAATGTCAGAGATATCAATTCCCATTCCAAATGCAACTGTTGCTGCCAATACATCAATCTTACCTTGAGTAAATTTATTTTGTGTCGAATCTCTATTTTCTCTACTTAATCCTGCATGATAATAACCCGAAACAATTCCCCAATGGCTAAGAGCATTCGCAATTTTTTCAGTATCTTTTTGTGTTTTACAATATACAATCGTTTTTCCTTGTATCTTTTCTCTTATAATATTTATACTATTCTTAAAATCATGTTTATACATTACCGATAAATTCAAATTATCTCTTGTTGGAGAAACATGAATATATATAGGGTTTTTTAATTCTAAAACATTTGCAACTATGTTAATCGTTTCTTTTGTAGCAGTTCCAGTAACCGCCATAATAGGGGGTCTCTTTTCAAACCATGTGTTTATTTTTTTAAGATCAGTATAACTACTTCTAAATTCTGACCACGAAGAAATACAATGACATTCATCAATCGCGATTAGGGCGATGTGTTCTTTCATACCTTTTATCCATTCTTCTCTATTTAAAAAGTTTTCAGGTGTCATATATATTAAACACGGCAATTTCCCATCATAAATCTCCTTTTTCTTATCATGTGTTAATTGTTCATCATCCAAATCCATATTTTTACTAAACGATGTTACAATTGTACAGACATCTTTATATCTCCTTTGTTGATCTTTCATCAAAGATATTAATGGAGATATAACGATTACGGTTTTCATAAGAATCATATGTGGTAAAATATAACATATACTTTTACCAAACCCAGTTGGTAACACCCCGATTATATCTTTTCCATTCAAAACGGATGTAACGATCTCCTTCTGTTCTCTTTTTAATTTAGACAAACCTAATTTATCAAGATAGTTTTTTAGCGGGACTCGCATATGATTATTTTATATATATTTTCTTATTTTCAATCATTTTTACAATTTTATTTTAAGTGAGATGGTATATTGAAATACAAATAGATTGGATTTATACCATAAACCGTTAATATGAATGTGACATAAACAACTAATGATATCAACAGTATATCACATCTAAATTGTGTATTCTTATAATATATAAACACCACCAATGGTAGGATATGTGTTACATGAGAAATTATATTATATTTAATATATTTATTATCTGTTAAAAAATTTGGATATAAGATATAATTATACAACATTAAGGAACTCCCCCCTATAAAAACAAATAATGCAATCGAATACGTTGAAGGTAGAATATTTAAATAATACAAAAAATGAAAGATAAGAGCCCAATTTGAAAAAAACATGAAAAATATGGTACTGTATTTAGTTATGAAGTCTTGCATTGCTATATATTATATTATATTATTATTCCCTTGAATTTTTTGGAGCTAAGCACATTTTAATTTCACCTAAACTTCCTACACTATAACACACAATTAATGGATAATCATTCTTTAAATATACTTGAATTGTTTGACACAGATTTGTACATTTTGTAAATAAAGTAAGATATTTTAGAGAGAATACACCTTGAACAATTTCTATATCATCCTCATTAGAAACAACAGACATCCCACCATTTGTTGATTCCCCCAATATAGTTTCTTGTTGTGCAAATTCTCCATTGCATGTTAAAATAAGCTGTCCGGCCACAGATTTAATCTCTATTTCTTCAGAAATATTACTCATATCTCTACAAATTTTTTGAAAATCAGATGACTTCATACTGATGACTGATGTAAATTGAGCAGGAGGTACTGTAATTATTTCATTACTTAAATCCATCAAATTTAATTTGAATGTTGTTGATGCTCTTTTTTGCTCATTTTCTATCTTTATTCCTAAATGATTTATATCATCTTTCTCTATAAATAGCGTTAAGGTGTCATTATTTGTTATAGTTTTAATAAGTTTGAAAAAATTTACCATGTTCACACCTATTATTTGTTTGTGTGTACAATGAAATAGCTCAAAATTATCTTTACATAGGTTCATATGAACAAGTGTCGTATGTGTTGGATCCATTGATAATATTCTGATTCCATCAGGTGATATCTCCATATTTGTGTCTGGTAAAATTTCTTTTACAGCTTCGATTGTGCATTTTAATATTATAGATTGAATTGTTACGACTAAAACTGAATAACGATCTGTACATGTCTCCATTAGGGTATTCGTTGTTCACCGAGACCTTAAGCGATTTTTTTTTTAATAATCAATGTAATATGGGATTAGTAGTTGAAGTATTTGAAAGCTGTTTAGAGCATTATACTCAACCAAAGGAAGAAGCGAAAACGTCGAATACAACAAAATTAGTTAAATTTACAGCATTAGCTATAGTAATTTTGATAATTGCTATATTTGGTCAATTGCTTTGGAATATTTTTCTTGCTGGTGCCGGAAAAGGGATTGGATATTTTACATTTATAAAACCACTTCCATCGCCTCTTCATACAATTGGGGTTTATCTTACACTCGTGTTGTTTTTTGGTTCATGTTAAATTTCTATTAAAATTTAATGCCTGTTAATTTTGATAGCGAGGAAGGAAATACAATTAATGATCTTATTTGGTTTTGGGCATACAATAATAATGAACCCGGCTATGAAAACATTAATTTAGAAGGTGCATCACGTTTGGGATACAATAAAGATGACCAAATTGACTACTATATAAATTTTATTCTTGGAGTTCCTGGTTTTTTTATAGAACCAGAACCAGAGCCTGAACCTGAGTCAGAACCCGAACCAGAACCCGAACCTGAGCCAGAACGACATGATGTGTTTGCATCTTACGATAATGGAAGTGTCTATATTCGTGAGATTGATATAGAATTACAACTTACAAGTATACTTTTCGTATTTACAGGTATAAATACAGAGTTTACACATGATAATTCAATCAATCCTATATTCGATGACCTTGGTTGGTCTGTATATGTTAATCTTTATGAAGAATATACATATGTTTTATTATGGTCTGATGCAGAAAATCCTTATTTGATAGAATATAATTATACATCATTAGGATCACAAATATACAATTTTCCAACAGAAATAGTAAATAATAATATAATTCTTCTTTCTATTGAAAGTTGCTCTTTAATTGAATATGGTTTATCTACAGATATAACAATTCGTTCGCAAATAAGAGACCTTGTTTATGAGCCAGAGCCTGAACCAGAGTCGGAACCCGAACCTGAACCAGAACCACAGCCTGAACCAGAACCGGAACCCGAACCAGAATCGGAACCCGAACCAGAATCCGAACCCGAACCTGAACCCGAACCAGAACCAGAACCGGAATCGGAACCAGAACCTGAATCAGAACCGGAACCAGAACCCGAACCAGAACCGGAACCTGAACCAGAATCAGAACCCGAACCAGAACCTGAATCGGAACCTGAACCTGAACCTGAACCCGAACCTGAACCGGAACCTGAACCAGAATCAGAACCCGAACCTGAGCCTGAACCGGAACCAGAGTCAGAGCCGGAACCAGAACCGGAACCGCAACCAGAACCCGAGCCAGAAATTATCTTTTACGGACCTGAACCTGAACCTGAACCCGAACCCGAACCTGAGCCACAACCTGAACCGGAACCCGAACCAGAAATAATATGGTTTGACGATGATAGTTTTATAAAAAATTCACATATTATATCTGAATCTGGATTTTTATATGCACATGAAAATACAGGTTTAGTACGTGCTGAAAATTTCAAAACCGGGGATTATGATGACCATGCCATTTCTATATTTAATGATGAAAATTATAGTAATCTAATAGGAAAATTTACAATACTTTCACATAATGAAATACCAATATATGTAAAATTCGACCCACCATTTGATAACGAATCTTATGAGCAAATGTATTATACAATATATTCGTTATGGAATAGAATATATGAAGGAACTGGAGCTATACAATATGTAAATGATAATACAAAGGTATTTATCGAATTACCATACTCTACTATAGATTATACAGGATATAGAGTACTATTTAAAAACGATTTAACACCTTATACCATAACTGATTATGATCAAACCAATAAATCTGCTAGTTTTGATCCTATTAAAGTATTTTATACAATTGACTCAAATGGTGTAGATTGGGATTTATACAAGTAATTTAATTTTTTTATAAGAACGTAGTTTGGTGATTGATGGTTTGTTTAATTTGTTGTTCTGTTTTCTTGTTTTATATGTTTTTTTTAGTTTCTCTTTTTTTATATATTTTTTTGGAATGACACGTTTTATTCTCAATTGACTATATAATTTCATTAATTAACTATTTTTTATTTTTTGTTTTTTTCTTATATTTTTTTGTTTTTTTTATCTTTTTACGTGTATTTATTTTCTGTTTATTTTTTTTTTTGGAATGTTTCTTTGTTTTCAATTTTTTATGCGTTATTATTTGTTTTTTATTTTTGAGGTTACCACCTGGTTTATTCTGAGGATAACGCTCCCATAAAAGTAATTCATCTGCCCCATATAATATACCTCTTTTATGGTGTAGTGGTTTTATTGCGTTTTTCATAATGAAAGCAGCTCTTACTGCAGATGGTCTATCACCATTGGCTAATACTATCGATTCTTCATTATTCATAACTTTTTTGTAGCTTTCTACTTCGATGAAACCTGCATTATCGGCAATCGAAACCAATTCTTGACCAAAATCTCCAATCATTTTCCTTGATGATTTTTTTAATAATTCGACTAAATATTTTGGGTTTTTAAATATTTCCCAGCTTGGTTTGAGTTGTTGATAAAATACTAGTTCAATATGATTTAATAATAATTTTAATGTATTATTTGCAGATATTATATTTTTTTCTTCTCGACGGCTACCCTCTCCTAAATTAGTAGTTATATTACAATTATACAACGTAAGCCCGCTTTCCGACGAGTCCTCCTCCTTATGCATACCACCATCTGGGTTATTATAAATTAAGTAATAATTAGCTATACATTTTCCTTTTGTACCTTTTATATTAAAATTAAATTCAAAAAGATATCCTCCTTCTTCATTACCCGCTTTTAATAAGATGTCATGTTCTGCGTCTTTATAATCTTTTGAAGTACATGAGCCAAAAGTACCCTGTGCATCTAACAATGAAGGAAGTAAACATATTTTTTTTCCCTCGTATGTTTTTACAATTTTTGGTCCTGCAGGAGCCTTGGTTCCCATAGAATTATTAATAAATTTATGATAATTTGAAAAAATTTCACTTGAAGTTTTTTCTGGTTCTTCGAAATTTTTAAATGCTGTCAAGAGGTTTCTATCATGAGTTGTGGGGACTCTCCCAGTATTTGCTATATTTTCTAATATTTTTCTACTATTTTTAAAAAAATTGTTTTTTCTTTTGTTGTCGTTGGCGTCGTCGGAGTACTCCTCGTCTGTAATCTCCAAAACACTTTGTGTTATAACTGTTAATAAATTATTTACAATAGGGACGGCTTTGACTTCTAAAGCGCCGCCCTTCGGCTCTCGTGGTTGCTTTGGTATCTTTTTTTCTAATTGTATTCTTAAGGACGTTAAAAACATTTTCATATACTTTAAAATATCATCTAATGAATTTTTAACATGCATCCTGATTGTTCTGTATATTCTAGTATTGAATTGCTCCAAATTTAATGACCAGATCTGCTCATCGTCGGACATGTCCAAACGGTATGTTTCTTTTTTTAATTTTTCGAATGACTCATCTAGGACATTTTTATAATTAACAATGGCATTCCGTATTTTATTTAGTCTTAATCTAATAATGTTTATATTACGAATAGAGTTGGCCGCCGGTTGATACGCGTCGACGGACCACGAGGTATTGACGCGGGCCCCGAACTCGTCCACGCCTTTTATAAGGTCACAAAAAAATGGGATATATTCGAGATTCTCATGGAGGGGGGGGGCTTCTTCCCCGAGCGCCTCCTCCCCGTAGACCGGGTCCCAGAACACCTTGAGGGGGTACTCGAACCCAATCGTTCTCAAAATTGCAGACATATGTTTATCCCTAGCTTTCTTCTCCCGCCAAGGCGGCCACTTCTCGTTTTCATTGAGTTTCAGCTCTTTCAAATCGATCAGTTTTTTTTTTTTTGGTAAAAATTTATCTATAATTGCATTGCAATCCGCTGCATAAGCTGCAAAACGATCTTCTATATTAATCTTCTTTATTTTGTCTAATAATTTTATATAGTTTGTGGTGTCAATGCTTCCCCCCCTCCGTTTTCTTTTTGAG
>Ga0209090_10000125_pt1 | contig 46035 bp, 45 predicted proteins | sample ArcticOcean_MG_C_9_FD_187432 | JGI IMG/M metagenome (GOLD analysis project Ga0209090, IMG submission 187432) | Marine microbial communities from western Arctic Ocean - ArcticOcean_MG_CB2_152 (SPAdes) (version 2) | ecosystem: Environmental > Aquatic > Marine > Oceanic | place: Arctic Ocean... | reverse complement strand
GCCCCCTTGACGGAAAAAACATTTAACGAATTTAAAAATATAACCAAACACTCGATACTGGAGCGTTATGGAATGACTGAAACTGGGATGATTACATCAAATCCTTTGCATGGAGATAGGGTGGAGGGAACGGTAGGATTTTCTTTGCCTAACATTGAGATAAGAATAGTAAAGGACTGCAAGGTATTGCCGACGAATGAGAAGGGTATTGTTCAGGTTAGGGGCCCGAATGTTTTTAAGGGTTATTGGAAGATGAAAGAGAAAACTAAACAAGAGTTCACTGAGGATGGTTTTTTTATAACAGGTGATATTGGTCAGATTGACAAAGACGGAAGATTAAGTTTATCTGGGCGATCCGGCGATATGATTATTTCAGGCGGATTTAATATTTATCCAAAAGAAATTGAAATATTGTTGAATGCAATCGATGGAATTAAAGAAAGTGCTGTAATCGGAGTTAAGCATATAGATTTTGGAGAATGTCCAATTGCTATTCTTGTTGCGGACAATGATAATAATCTTGTTGATGAAAAAGATATAAATGCTTCACTTCATGGATTCTTGGCTAAATATAAAATTCCTAAATCTTTTATATGGGTTAAATTCCTTCCTGTTAATGCAATGGGTAAGGTACAAAAGAAAGATTTACGTATCAAATTTGAAGAAATTTTATTAACTTAACAAAAAAAGAGGAAAATATGAACAATACAACTAGAGCTTTACAATTTATTGAATGTTGGAATAATCGTGATATTGATGGAATAATGGGCGCACTTTCTGAAAATTGTTTCTATCATAATATACCGATGGATCCACAAAAAGGCCATGAACAAATTCGAGCTTATTTAGAGCCTTTCGTTCAAATGACATCCAATATTGAATGGATAGTTCATAATATCGCTGAAAATTCTGATGGAATTGTCTTAACTGAAAGAACTGATCGGTTTGAGGTAAATGGTCAGTGGATGGATATTCTTGTTATGGGAGTGATGGAGTTTCAGGATGGATTAATATCAAATTGGCGGGATTATTTTGATATGAAAGCCTATGAGGCCGAAACATCTAGAGTATTAGGTTAAATAGACATTTTTTTCCCTAATTTTTTGTTATTCAGTTGACTTGTTAATAAGTGAATCTTAACTATTGGATATTGTTTAAATGAAAACTGATTCGAATTTTGATTTCATATTACAGAGTATCAGAGCAGGGGGGAATCTAGTCTGATATGCCTATGAGACCAACAGATATATCTGATCCAGAATACTTTCACAAAGTTGTTGACTGCCAGTGGGCCTGTCCTGCTCATACACCAGTCCCGGAGTACATTCGTTTAATTGCGGATGGCAAATATACTGACGCGTATATGATTAATTGGGAGTCTAATGTTTTTCCGGGAATTTTGGGAAGGACCTGTGACCGGCCTTGTGAACCAGCTTGTAGGAGAGTCCGCGTAGAGGATGAGCCGGTTGCTATCTGTCGATTAAAAAGAGTCGCTGCGGACTATAAGGATGATATTACAGATTTAATTCCAAAAGCACCAAAAAAAACTAACGGAAAGAAAATTGCATTACTCGGTGCTGGGCCCGTGTCATTGGCCGTTGCGAGAGATCTTGTTCCTTTGGGGTATGAGTGCACTGCGTACGAAAGAGATCATGTTCCCGGCGGACTGATGAGAACAAATATTCCTTCCTTTAGATTACCAGCAGAGGTTCTGGATGAAGAGTGTAATCAAATAATTAATATGGGTTTAGATGTAGAATATAATTATGAAGTAAAGAGCTTTAAAGAGTTCTTGAAACTTGATCATGATGCAGTTTTTATTGGAACTGGGGCACCTAAAGGTAAGGATTTAAATCTACCTGGAAGAGAAGAGGCTTCTAAGAATATTCATATTGGAATTGATTTCCTTGCATCTGTTGCTTTTGAGCATGTATCTAAGGTTGGAAAAAAAGTTATTGTTCTTGGGGGTGGAAATACAGCCATGGATTGCTGCCGAACAGCAGTGAGGCTGGGAGGTGAAAGTGTTGGTGTTTATGTTCGGTCACCTCAGGCCGATATGAAAGCTTCTGATTGGGAGATCGAAGAAGCGGAAATGGAAAATATTCCTATTTTTGAGAATCATGTTCCTAAAAAGTTTCTAGTAAAAGAAGGTAAGTTATGGGGTATGTTATTTGAGAAAGTTACTGCGCAATACGATGAAAATAATAAAAGAAAACTCATACCTACTGGCGAGCCTCTTGTAACGGTCGAATGTGATGATGTTTTAATGGCTATCGGCCAAGACAATGCTTTTGAGTGGATAGAAAAAGATATTGGTATTGAATTTAATGAATGGGATATGCCTACAGTTGATAAAAAAACTATGCAATCAACTCTGCCGAAGGTATTCTTCGGTGGCGATGCCGCATGGGGTCCTGAAAATATTATTACAGCGGTGGCTCACGCTCATGAGGTGGCTATATCAATTGATCTTTATTGCAACAATCTAGATTTAATTGAGAGACCAGCTCCCCATGTCTTCTTGAAATCATCGAAAATGGGATTACATGAATGGTCTTATGACAACGGTTATGATGAAGTTAACCGCTTAGCTGTTCCTCACGCGGATTTAAAATCAAGTCTTAAAGACAGGAAGCTTGAGGTAGAGCTTGGGTATGATGAAAAAATGGCTTTTGAAGAGGCTAGTAGGTGTCTTAATTGTGATGCTCAGACTGTTTTTGAGGAAAGTAGGTGTATCGAGTGTGATGCGTGCGTTGATATATGTCCTGAGGATTGTATTAATTTTATTGAAAATGATGAAGAAGAAGCTCTACGTTTAAACCTAAGAGTTCCGGCATTAAATCTTGCCGAAGATCTGTATGTCTCCGATATTCTTCCAACGGCCAGAGTGATGGTGAAAGATGAAGATCTTTGTTTACACTGCGGCCTCTGTGCAGAAAGATGCCCAACAGGTGCGTGGGATATGCAAAAATTCTTTTATATGGGTGCGCAAGCAAAAGATGGTTGCTCAAAATGAGTAAAATTAATGATTTTGTTGTAAAATTTGCGAATGTAAATGGATCGGGTTCAGCAAGTGCAAATGCAATGTTTGCTAAGTCAATTTTTCGAATGGGAATTCCCGTAACGCCTAAAAATATTTTTCCTTCGAATATTCAAGGGCTTCCTACATGGTTTGAAGTTAGGATAAGTAAGCATGGCTATGCGGCCAGAAGAGAGGGGATTGATTGTTTTATAACTTTAAACCCTCAAACATACCAAACTGATGTGAAGGAAATATTACCTGGCGGATACCTAGTTTACGATAACACAATGCCTAGAAATTTTTCTCGTAAGGATATAAATTATATTGGGATTCCAATGGCAAGTATTTGTGCTGAAAACTATGATGACCCGAGACAAAGACAGCTATTTAAAAATATTGTTTGTTTAGGTGCTCTCGCAGCCTTATTAAAAATTGATATAAAGATTATTGAAAGTTTAATAAAAGAAGATTTTGAAAAGAAACCTAAATTAATACCGCCTAACATAAAGGCGCTTTATCTTGGACGAGATTTTGCTTTAGAAAATCTTGATTGCGATTTGAATGTTGGCTTAAAAAAGATTCGGACAACTAAAAAGAAAATCCTGATACAAGGTAATGAGGCAGCTGGTCTGGGTTGTGTTTATGGGGGGGCTACGGTTGTTGGTTGGTATCCGATTACCCCATCTACCTCTCTTGTTGAGGCCTTTCAAAAATATGTAAATCTTTTTAGAGTTAAAGATAATGGAGAAGTTAGCGCAGGAATCATTCAGGCGGAGGATGAATTAGCTGCAGTAGGGATGGCAATAGGGGCTAACTGGAATGGAGCTCGTGCATTTACCGCAACTTCTGGTCCCGGCATTTCATTAATGAGTGAATTTTTAGGATTAGCTTATTTTGCAGAAATACCTTTAGTTTTATTTAATATTCAACGAGGAGGTCCTTCCACTGGAATGCCAACAAGGACTCAGCAATCAGATATTTTATCATGTGCGTATGCATCACATGGAGACACAAAACATATCCTTCTTTTTCCTTCTGATCCAAAGGAGTGTTTTGAAATGGCGGCACAATCTTTTGATCTTGCGGAAATTCTTCAAACACCCATTATTGTTATGAGTGATCTTGATATAGGGATGAATGATTGGGTAATAGACCCCCTGCAGTGGAATGATAAGACTTCATATGAGAGAGGAAAGGTATTAAAAAAACAAGACCTCGATGAACTTATGAACTGGGGTAGGTATTTAGATGTTGATGGCGATGGCATTCCGTATAGAACTTTACCAGGTACACATGAAACAAAAGGCTCCTACTTCACAAGGGGAACATCTCATGATGCTTTCGCAGGATACACTGAAGATGGAAGAATCAATGCTGATAATATGATGCGAATAACAAAAAAATTTAAAAAGTCAGTAAAATATTTACCAAAGTCAGTTCGAAGGAAAGCAAAAAAAGATACAAATATTGGGTTAATATATTTTGGATCTACCTCTGTGGCAATAGATGAAGCAAATGATATTCTTGAATCACAAGGGCATGCCACTGACTTACTCAGGATAAGATCATTTCCTTTTGGAAGAGGCATTTCTTCGTTTATAGACGATCATGATCATATAATTGTCATGGAACAAAATAGAGACGCTCAAATGAGATCGTTGCTTATCAATGAACTCAATAAAGATAGCTCCAAGATACATTCAATCCTTAATTTTGACGGGAGTCCTGTAACAGCTAACTTTATTGTGAAGGCATTTTTAAATCTTTTAAAGAAAAATCAAGTTGTCTTCAAATCATTAAAGAAAAAACAATCAGCAGCATGAGTAATTAAATGAGCTTTATAAAAAAACCTTCCGTACATCACCCAAAGTTACCTACGAATGCTTTAGGCTTAAACAGAAGGGATTATGAGGGCGCGCTATCAACCTTATGCGCTGGGTGTGGCCATGATTCTGTTTCTTCGGCAATTATTGAAGCTTGTTATAATTTATCAATTCCTGCTCATAAATTAGCTAAGTTATCAGGTATTGGGTGTTCTTCAAAAACTCCCACTTACTTTTTGAACAAATCTCATGGATTTAATTCAGTACATGGCCGAATGCCCTCCGTTGCTACTGGGGCTAATTTGGCTAATAGGGATTTAGTTTACTTAGGTGTTTCAGGTGATGGAGATACTGCCTCAATTGGATTAGGACAATTTTGTCATATTATTCGACGACGTTTAAATATGCTCTACGTTGTTGATAATAATGGTACGTATGGCCTTACTAAGGGTCAATTTTCCGCGACTAATGATAAAAACTCAAAAAGTAAAAAAGGTGAAGATAATCCTTTTGAATCTATTGATCTAGCAGCTCTCGCAATTCAATTGGGCGCTGGATTTGTTGCCAGAAGTTTTTCAGGTGACAAGGATCAGCTTATTCCCCTAATGACAGCAGCCTTAAAATACAGGGGTTTTGCCTTCATCGATGTTGTGTCGCCCTGTGTTACCTTTAACAACCACTCTCAATCAACAAAGAGCTATGAATATTTTCGCGAACACAATGAAGCTCTTGGTTATTTAGATGTTATTCCTGAGACAGAAGAAATAAAAGTTAATTATAAAGAGGGCTCATCTGCCCAGGTTCAAATGCACGATGGATCAAAAATGATTTTGCATAAATTAGATAAGAGTCACAATTTATATGATAGAGGAAATTCTATAAAAATTTTAAATGACCATCAAACGAAAGGATCAATTGTAACTGGATTAATCTATCTTGATAAAGAGGAAAGAGATTTACACGATACAATTAATTCAAATCAGAAACCTTTAAATATTTTAACAGAAAAGGACCTTTGCCCAGGATCCAAGGGTCTTGATTATGTTAATGCTAGTTTTCGCTAACCAGCATTTGTATCAACTTTCTCAGCCCAATCTATTTCATTCATCCACTCACTAAATGGTTTTAATTTTATTGGAATCTCTTTTAAAACAGGGCCCATATCAACTTTAAATGGCTTGTAGTGAGACTCATTTGTAAACCTATAAAAATCTGACATTGATTCAATAAATGCAGCCTCATCAGCACCTTCTATGTCTGAATAAAAAATATCAAAGAGTCTTTTTGCAAAATCTTTTAATGGTAATTGCTTATATTCTATTTTTTTCCCAAAGCGCCCTGATAGCATATCGGCAACTCTTTGAGGGACAAAGGACTCTTCTCCCCCTATCACTATTCTTCGACCGATTAGGTCATCTCTATCAATCGCAGCAATCATAAATTTTGCCACATCGTCTAAACAAATCCAATTAGCCTCTAGGTCGGGATAGTGAGGGTATGTATATAGATTATTTACTAAAATATCTTTCCTTGCCCAGTCGGTAAGAAGATTATCCATAAAAATCACTGGACGAAATGTTGTTGTAGGAACCCCTGCTTGCATGAGGGTATTAATCATAAGTCTACTCGCGTCGTAACCCGCCTGGCCAACCTCTTCTTCATCATTGCCCCAACAACAAGTATTAAAAATAATTCTTCTTACCCCAGATTTTTTTGCTGAAGTACCTACTGTAGCGCAAAAATCCATGCCCTTATAGGACTCTTCAAAAGAAGGTACGGTAAAGAATATTGTATCTGAACCGACGCATGCATCGTAAATTGAATCGGGGTCATTGTAATCAGCTGACACTATTTCTATATTTTCAAAGTGCTCTAGCCTTTTTCTTTCACGCGTTACCGCGCGAACTTTATAGCCTGCTAATAATAGCTGCTTTACTTGTGCAAGACCAGGTCTACCTGATGCACTAAAAACTGTTACTAATTTCATTTTTAACTCCTAATTTTATTCAAGAAAAATACTAAAATAGTATTTTAATTTGTAATATTTTTATAATTTAATTCAACCACTTATGTCAGAAATATTTCTGATGGGGTTTTTACCATCCCATTTCCTTGACTCCCTCTGGAGGAAGGAATAAAAATTTCTTATATCGTTGGTATCTTCGTAAATTTCATAAAAGTGATTGATCTCATCTCCTGGATAGAACCATGAAAACTTCATACCGTCCCTATGACCAACATTAGCCAAAAGAACCTCAGTACAACCTTCTTTTTTTAATTTAAGCCGCTCCATTTCGAAGTTAGGAGCTATCCAGGCAATGTGATGGAGTCCCGTTGTATGGCTATTTTTAGGCGTTTCTTGTATTCTATGATCACAGATTAGCTCGATCATCATATTTTCTTTCCATCCATAAGCTGACGAGTGATCAAATGACCCCTCTTCTCCGTTAACGAACACGTTTTCTACCTTAATATGCTCATTGACATAGAAGGGTCCAATCTTAAATTTATTTGACCACATTTCAGCAGATTTTTTAATATCATCTACTGCATATGCAATCTGTATTATGGGTCTTTCTGAGTCGAACATAATGTTACTCTAATAATTATTTCTTAAAAATCCTAGACAAATTTTCTTATATAAGAAAATATATCTTGAATAATAATAAGAGGATAGAGCTTTGATTAAAAACTCACTAGTGATACGCAATGCGAGAATTGTAGACGGAACTGGAAATAAGCCGTTTTATGGTGATGTTGCCGTCGAAGATGGCTTTATAGTTGATATAGGTCAGGTAAAGAAAAATTATGAGAATGAGATTGACGCAAAAGGTCTAGTTCTGAGTCCAGGCTTTATTGATATTCATACTCATTTTGATCCTCAGTTATGCTGGGATGGATATGCAACTCCATCAATCGAGCACGGAGTTACTACAGTAGTAACAGGAAACTGCTCCCTTTCTCTTGCGCCGATAAGAAATGGCGGAGAGAAAAAAATTATTTCAATGTTTCAGGTGATAGAAGATATTAAAAAACCAACATTCGATGCCGCAGTTCCTTTCTCTTGGGAGACCTTTGGTGAGTACCTTGATCATATTAAACCAAACCTTGGCATAAATGTAGGTGCTTTGGTTGGGCATTCAGCAGTTCGCTTATATGTAATGGGCTCTGATAGTCAGAAAAGAAAAGCAACTGATGAAGAAATAAAACAAATGAGTGAAATTGTTGAAAAAGCAATGGAGGAAGGTGCTTTGGGAGTTTCATCATCTTATGTTGATGTTGATGAAAATTTTAAACCGGTACCAAGCCGTTTTTCTTGTAGAAAAGAAAAAATGGAACTTGCCCGTGCCGCAACAAAGACTGGAAGAGGAGTTTGGCAGGTCGTACCTTTTTTTATTGACATGAAAACACAGTTAGAAAATATTCAAGAGCTGGGTGATATAAGCCTAGAGACAGGAATAATGTGTACCTTTCAACCAGTCCTATCAACACCTGACAATCCAAAAGCCGAAAGAATAATGGAAGCCTTAAGGGAACAAAGAGATAGGGGAGCTAAGGTTTTTGGACAAACAATGCCAAGGTGCTTTGACCTCAATATGAGGTTATCAGAAACAAGCATGTTGTTATTTGGCCTACCTAACTGGAGAGCCATCATGGATACTCCGATTGAAGAAAGAAAAAAGGCCTTTGCTGATAAAGGTAAACAAAAAATCCTTGTTAAGGAAGCTAAAAATGCCAGAGGAATGAGCTCTTCCCTTCCAATGCTTAAAGTTGGTGAAGTCTATTCTGATCAAAATAAAAAATATATCGGAAAATATTTAATGGAAATTGCAGAGACTGAAAAAAAAGAGATTGGGCAGGTTATCCTCGATATTGCTTTGGCTGATAATTTAAAAACAGAATTTCAGTTAGTTGATGTAGTTAATTCGGATAAAGAGTCTGTGGCATATTTAATTACTAGTGATCTATGTCATTTTGGTGCTTCGGATGCAGGGGCTCACATTACCCAATTTTGTGGAACCGGGGATACAACACATTTACTGGAGCACTATGTCCGAGATACAAAAAAACTAACGCTAGAAGCTGCTGTCCACAGAATGACAAAAGAAGTAGCGGATGATTGGGGTATACGTGACAGAGGCGTAATTGCAAAAGGTAAGGCTGCCGATCTTGTTTTGTTTAATATTGATGAAGTTAGTATATCTGGTGAAGAATTTGTCAATGATTTCCCTGGAGAGGCTAGCAGATATATGCGTTACTCGAAGGGCTATGAAACTGTTATTTTGAACGGATCTGTGGTCTATCAAGACAACAGCTATACTGATGTTAAGCCTGGAAAAATTGTGTAGATTATTGAGTTGGTATAATTAAAAAAAGGATATTTTATGGATCAGGCGCAAATAGATAAAATTAAAGACCTAATTTCTTATGAGAGGGAAAGAAAGGCGCCGCCAAAAGGATTTCCAAAATTTCCTGATTTGCCTGGAAAACGTTATACCGATAAAGATTTTTTTGAATTAGAGAAAGAGAATTTATGGAAAAAAACTTGGTTATTGGCAGGTCATTTAGATGAAATTCCTGAGATAGGAAGCTATAAATTATGGGAAAAAACTGGTCAGCCAGTAATTATCGTTAGAAAAAACAAAAATGAAATTACAGCTTTTTATAATATGTGTCGTCACAGAGGTGCTGCCATTGTTAGGAAAAAGTATGGTCGGGCAAAGAGCTTAATTTGCGGCTATCATGGTTGGAATTATAATTATGACGGAGATTTGATAGGAAAAAGGGATCCCCAAGATTTTGTAGATTTTGATGATAGCTGTAGGAGCCTCCATAAAATCAAGATTGAATTAATGGGCAATCTTATTTTTATAAATTTTGATTTAGAGGCAATGAGTTTAAAGGAAAGTCTGGGGCCTATCCATGAAGAACTTCAAGAGTTTCAGCTCGGCTCCCTTCGACTGGTCGATCAATATAGCTACGATGTTAAATGTAATTGGAAAATTGCTATGGAGGCAAACCTGGAGGTTTATCATGTTCAATCAATTCACCCCAAAACTGTACATGTTGGATTAGACTACAAGGGAAATGTAAATACTTTTTACTCTAATGGACACGGACGAATGGTCGCTCCTAGTAGGTCTTATCCAGAATTACCAATATATGGAGGCTCCAACGAAGACCCTAATTCAACTAGTTACCATCCACTTCCTAATTCCTCAAAAAAACAAACCATAGATGACGATCCTAGGCCTGAGATTAAAACCGCAGGTTACATTTCTAGAACTTGTACCCAATCCTACAATCTGATGCCAAATTTAGTAACACCTGTATCTGAGAGGGGCTTTCCTATTTTAATGTGGTGGCCAAAAAGTATTAATGAGTGTGTGTTCGATGTTTTGTGGATTGCCCCTGATTGGGGGGAGGGTAAAAGACCCAAGGTATGGGATTCGCAAATTAAAGCATTTAACGATGTTTTGAGTGAAGACTTACAGTTTGGAGGGTGGATCCAAAAAGCAGTTGATTCATACGTTTTTGATGGTGTTCCTTTAAGCTACCAGGAGGCCAGAATCTATCATTGGCATCAAGAGCTTGATAAAATTATTGGGCTTAATAAAGTCCCTCAAGATCTTCAGGTTAAACAGGTAATGACTGATGATTGGATTTACCCTAACGATGTTGAAAGAAGGCTAGATGAATATAATTCAAAATAAATATTATGAATCTTGATAAACTTTTTAGCTCATATAAAATTGGGTCTGTTTCTTTAAGTAATAGAGTTGTTATGTCCCCCATGACCAGATGTTTTTCTCCCAATGGAGTACCGGGTCAAGATGTAGCTGGCTATTATAGAAGGCGAGCTGAAGGTGGTGTAGGGCTTATTATTACAGAAGGTACCCATGTGCCACATCCCGGTGCAGCAAACGATGTTAATTGCCCAGATTTTTATGGTAAAAAAGCATTATTGGGGTGGTCAAGAATACTTCATGAAGTTCACAGTGCAGGCGGGAAAATTATGCCTCAACTATGGCATGTAGGACTTTTATTAAAAGCTGAGATAGAAAATCTTTATGACGAAGAGGGTGTCATAGATTGCAAACATGTTGGTCCCTCCGGTTATGCGGGCGGGATGGAGAAAAAAATAAAAAAAACTCACTCTGAAATGAGTCTTTTAGATATACAAGAAGTTGTATTGTCATTTGAAAGGGCTGCATCCTCCGCTTACAAGATGGGTTTTGATGGAATAGAAATTCATGCGGCTCATGGATATTTAATTGACCAATTTTTTTGGTCTAAAACTAATCGACGTAAAGATCGTTATGGGTATAACTTCGATGCGAGGCAAAAGTTTGCTGAAGAGATTATTATAGCTTGTAGGCGTGTAACTTCCCCTGATTTTCCAATCTTAATGCGTATATCTCAATGGAAGGGACAGGATTATGGAGCTCGTCTCGCAAAAAATCCTAAAGAGTTAGAACTTTTTCTTGCCCCACTCGTTGATGCAGGTGTTGATCTTTTTGATTGTTCTCAAAGAAGATTTTGGGAAACAGAGTTTAAAGATTCGGACCTTAGTTTTTCTGGATGGGTCAAAAATATATCAGGGAAGCCGACAATGACAGTTGGTTCTGTTGGCCTAGATAAGGAATTAATTGAAACTTTGTATGGCGCAGAAAGCCAGCCTGCAAGAATTGATAAACTCCTTACTATGCTGGAAAGCAATGAATTTGATCTTGTTGCTGTTGGGAGGGCCTTACTTGTTGATCCAGAATGGACAAATAAAATAAAAGAGGGTTTATTTGACGAACTGCAATCTTATAACCCTGAAGCATTAAATTTTTTATCATGAAAATCTGTAAGACAATTAAAGGTTATTTAAATAAATTTTTAATACAAGCTTGCAGTTAAAGTAAACCCAGTTATATTTTTTTTGGGTTTTATTTTTGGGAGAGAACATGTCCGATCAAACTATTTGGCCAAGTAAAAAATATGCATGGTTTTTTACTACTATTTTATTAATCAGCTACACAGTTTCTTTTATTGATAGAGCAATGATTAATCTTCTAATTGATCCTATCCGAAGTGATTTAAATCTTTCTGATATACAGATGGGGCAAATATTAGGCCCTGGCTTTATGATCAGCTACATACTTTTTAGCCTTCCAATTGGTAGGATGGTTGATAAGTTTAATAGAATTGCCGTTTTGATAGGCGGTATTCTTCTTTGGAGTATAGCAACTGCTGCCCATGGATTTTCTAGCGATTATTATAGCCTTTTTGTTTCTCGCGCTGGTGTGGGGGCCGGTGAGGCCGCCGTAACTCCCGCTTCGTGGTCACTTATAGCTGATTTATTTCGCCCTGAGGATAGAGCTTTTCCAATGAGTTTTTATCTTATGGGGCCTTATATAGGCCAAGGTCTGGCTCTTCTTTTTGGTGGATTTATTATACAGCTTTATACATCGCCCATAGTTATTCTTGGTTTTACCTTTCAGCCCTGGCAGATGATTTTTATTCTTATTGCCATTCCGGGTTTTGTTTTATCCTTTGGTCTTGCTTTTCTCACAGAACCAAAAAGAAAAGGCCTCATTAATAAAGAAAAACAAAAAGATGAATCTTTTTCCGATGTAGTGTCCTATATAAAAAGTAAATCTTCTGCCTACTTTACTTTGATGATTGCTGCGTCATTTATAGTTGTTCTGTTGTATACCTTTCAGGCTTGGGTTCCTACCTATATATCGAGAGTTCATGGATGGGATTTATCAAGGGTTGGTTATCTTTTTGGAATTGTTACCCTAATATCTGGATCCTTAGGTGTTCTGTCGGGTCCTGTATTAGAGAGATTTCTTAATAAAAGAGGTATTAAAAATTCAACTCATGCTGTTTTTCTAATTTCAGCATCAACTCTAGCAATCATCCCCCCTTTGACCTTCTTATTTGTTACTGAGAATTTTATTTTACCGGGAATGTTCATAATAAGTTTCTTTATTACCTTGCCAATGGCTTGTTTTGCATCAGGTCTTCAAAAAATGACTCCACAAAACTATAGAGGTTCTATCTCAGGGCTGTATGTTTTTATTATGAATATTGTTGGCCTCAGTCTTGGGCCTACAGTGGTTCCCTTTTTTACTAGCGTGATCTTTCAGAATGATATGTCTATAAATTTAGCATTAAGTTATACGTTCTTAATTTTTGGACCTTTGTCTTTTGCAATCTTCTTCCTTGGAAGAAAATCACTTAATAAGGCCTTACTATCTAATCAATAAAAGTCAATAAGTGAGGAATCTGGTGGAGCCAGACGGGATCGAACCGACGACCTCCTGGTTGCAAACCAGGCGCTCTCCCAACTGAGCTATGGCCCCACTGATAAACTCTTATAGGGCAAGAGAGAAAATACCTCAACAGAAAATATTAATTATTGATGCAAATCTTTTGTGTACCCTGAAATTGTTTTAGTTGTTAAACTTTTAGGTATTTCTTTTGAAGATTTTAAAGTTTTTAAAAAGTAATCGGCTAATAGATTTGTTATACCCCAGTTATAATTTTCATTATGAAAATGATGCTGCATATGCGCCTCTTTCAAATCTCCTCCTATGCTTGTTATAGGTTTATATTTTTTAGAATGATGAGCAAGATGAACCCATTCATAAAATAGATAATATAAAAAAGTTGAAAAAATAGGAACTAAAGCATTACTAAAGCTTAAGCATAAAATCGAATAGAAAATATAAGTTTGGATAAATAAAATAACTATTCCTAATGAAGGTGCAAATTGAAGTTTTATATTATCAGGATCAGCATGATGACCGTGGTGTAGTTTAATTTGAAATCTTTCTAACCACCCCCTTTTTGGTGTTAATTTTTTATGGAGCACAAATTTATGGGCATACCATTCATAAAAAGGAGCGAATATGACTGCCAATAACATAAGGGGCCACTTATTCCAAAGCCCAAGATAATTGACAAGGGAGCCTGATATAATTGAAAATAGAATTAGGAATCTAATTGTATTATGTTTAAAAAAAATTTGAAAAATGTTTAACAATGAAATTCTTTTAATGGTCTCTCAAAAAAACAGGTGAGTTTTTTGAAGAATCGTTTTCTGAAAAATAGTAACCATCTATGTTAAAATTTGTTAGATTTTGTTCCTTTTTAATTTTATTTTTTAAGATCCATGCAGCCATTAAGCCCCTAGCCTTTTTTGCATAAAAACTAATGATTTTATATTTTCCTTTTGAAAGGTCCTTAAAGATTGGTGAAATAAGATTTGTATTTTTTTCTAAACTTTTAACTGAATTAAAGTATTCGTTGGAAGCTAGGTTTATCACTGTATTTGATTTTATAAGCTTAAGATCTTCAAGAATATCGTTTGCCATATCATCACTCCAGAAATCATAAAGATTTTTAGTTTCAGATATTTTTAACTTTGTTCCCATTTCTAGACGGTACGGCTCAATAATATCAAGTGGCTTTAGAACCCCATATAAGCCAGATAATAATCTTAAGTGATCTTGAGTGTAGTCCAAATCATTTTTTGTAAACTCTTGCACATTCAGCCCTTGATAAACATCTCCTTTGAAGACGAATATAGCCTGCCTTGAACTGGGCGACTCTTTTTTAAGTCCCTTCCATGAATTATATCTATCACTATTTAATACTGCTAGTTTTTCACTAATCTTCATTAGATCTGAAATTTCATCAGGCTTCTTATCTTTAAGATTCTTTATAAGATCTTTTGATTTAGATAAAAACGAAGGAATGCTATACTTAACATTGTTAATTTGAGTTTCATAATCTAATGTTTTTGCTGGCGAAAGTAATATTATCATTCTTTCATTATCTCAATCTAATCTATTTTATTCAATAAAAATTTTATTATTTATTAGAAAAAGATTATTAATTTTTAGATTTTTAGATACTGTTTAATACATTACCTTAGATTATACCAAGTTCTATCTTTTTCTATAGAACAGGATATAGCAACTTTTTGATCTTTTTTAACTTCGATTGGTTTTTCAAATAAATATACTGGGTTTACCCAGTGCGATTCTAATTTTTTTGGGTGATTCTCGTATGTTATATTTTGTGATAAATTTAATTTATTCCAGGTTATAACACCGTAACATTTACTAGAATTATTAATTTTAATATCTAAATCAATTGTGTTTTTAAGAAAAATTTCTTCATCATAAAAATTAAAGTGAAATACCTCAATTGGGTCACTAATGAGGTTAATATCACTCGGTCGATATTTTATTCCATGCTTTCTGTTAATAACAGAATTAAAATCAGAGAGGTCGAAGCCATGAACTTCATCAACATAAAGATTTTCTTTTATAATATCATTTTCGCCAAGCAAGGAAATCATAATACTACCAGATTCTGGAATCATCTTGCCATTTTCTTTCAGCAATCTCCTTTTAACATCATACAAAGATGACAAAACTTTTTCACCAACAAATTCTGAAGACAAAATTTCTGAGATAATCACATCAGCTTTTCCTGGAAGATCAGTTCCGACATTAATATTGTTAGAGTTTTTATTGATAATTTTAATCTTTTTTTCAAACCCATTTTTTTTTATAACTTTTTCTGCCACAGAAGCAATTTCACTAGAAGACTCGCAGCTTATTACTCTATCGGCACCTTGTTCAATCGACATCATGGATAAAATACCCGACCCAGAACCAACTTCAAATATAAAATCACCTTTATTAACTACATCTTTAATAGCCCTTAACAAAGCATCATTACGGCCACTATCATTCATCATCCCTATGTGCCAACTTGGAACCATTTCCAACATAAGTGAATTTAAATTACAGTTGGCGTCTACAAAATTTTTATTATGATTAATCGCTTGCATAAAGTAATGTTTAGCCTTGTCTCTCTTGCCCTCTTTTCTAGCAATAATCCCAAGGTTATTATAAGCCGTTGGATCATTCAAATTTGAAGAAATTGACATTTCATAATACATCTTTGCATTATCAATATCACCAGAACTATATCCGCCTGTAGCATTGATTTCATCTTGAACTTTCGTAAGGTAGACATTGCCTAGAGCCGTCCAAATAGCCGGTAATTTCTTTAAAGAAAGTGCCTTCTGAAAAGAATTAATTGCGTTAGCGTATTTTTTTATTCTCAGATAAGCATTCCCTAAATTAAATAACGCCTCAGGAAAATTAGGGAATATGGAAAGGGATTTATTTATCAATAGTATTCCCTCATCAACATCACCCCTTTCAGCATTCAAATAACCCAAAAGGTGCAAAGCATTATTATCGTTGGGATTAATTTTGAGTATCTTTAAGAATATTTCTTCAGCTTCTTTATTTTTTCCAGACTTAAGCTGTTCCATGCCTAAATTTAATTGAGATATCATTTCAGTATCAGTCATTTTTTTCCATGATCAATTTGTTATATTTTAATTTCAAAAATAATATTATCATGTGTTTATTATTTCAACTCATCTATTTATTTAATAATTCTTATTATCTATATATGGCTACCATCCTCAAAAATGTATTTGAAGTGAGTAAGAAATTATTAAATACAATATTTAAAACCTTTTTTAAGCGGAGGAGTTTATTGCCAGCTTAATTAATATTAATAAAAATTCTTGAACTTATCCTTTTGATAAGCGATAGTCTCACCTTAAAACATAATTAAGACTATATTATTTATATAATAAAATTTCTGGGGAGGAATTTATGACAAAACTATTGAACCTTTCATTAATCGCTTTTGCTTTAATCTTTGGATTAAATGCAGGAACAGCATCAGCTCAAGAAGCTGAAACGCCTTCAAGTCGACTTAGTATTGAAGAGATTGTTGTTACTGGAACAAAAAGAGACATTGGACAACAAGATGCTGCAATTGCAGTTTCTGCTATTTCTGAACAAGCCTTTAGAAATACATTTTCTAACGATGTGCCTTCATTGGCCGCGCTTGTTCCTAATCTTACACTAACAACTCAACCAGGCTTTAATGCCGTATCTGGTGGTATTAGAGGTACTGGTAGTGTTTCTATCTTGGTTACCGAAGATCCATCTGTTGGCTTCTTAATCGATGACTTTGGTATTAATCATGTTCAAGCACAATTTGTTGAGATGTTTGATATTGAGCAAATCGAAGTATATCGTGGACCTCAAGGAACTTTATTTGGTAAAAATTCTACAGGTGGCGTTATATCCGTAACAACAAAAAAACCTATTCTTGATGAATATTCAGGTGAATTTAGTGTATTAGCTGGTCAATATGATTGGAATGAAGGAAGTGTTAATAAATTTAAGCTTGCTTTAAATGTTCCAATTATTGAAGGTAAATTAGCTATGAGAGTTGCTGCTATTTGGGATAAAGGTCAAGGATTCTATAACAATTCAAAACCTGCTGGAGTCTATTCTTCAACTGGCCCCTTTATCGGCGGTGACCCAACTGATGGAACAGATCTTTCGAATGTTGGTGATGGCGGTGATTTAGGTGGTAAAGATGTTATGGCTGCTAAAATAAAATTTTTATATGAAGCATCTCCATCTTATTCAGCTCTTTTAACTTTTGAGCTTAGTAAGGATGATTCTGCTACTCCTGCAGCAGTCAATGAAACTGATTGCCCTAGCAGCATGTTATTCTGTCTTTTAGGATTTCCTGGTGTAGCCACAGCATCACCTAATTGGGGTGATAAGGCTTGGGATAATGTTTTTGCAACAGGTGAGAGTGATCACTGTAATGCTGCAATTTCAATTTGTAAGGGTCATAGAATGGACACAAGAGGGGTTTATTTAAATCAAACTTTTGCACTTGGAAATGATCTAACTCTTAAATCTATAACTGGTTGGAGAAATCATAAGGAGCTGAATGCTAGTACTTATACTGGCGAAGCTTTTGCAAGTTTATATGATGCATCAAGAAATACCAATAGAGATCAAATGCAACAAGAATTCCGTCTTACAAGTGAGTATGATGGGCCGTTTAATTTTGTAGCCGGCGTAAGTTATGCTGAAGACAATCTAAACTATAATAATTATGCTTCTGTTGGTTTGTCATGGTTCTTTGGACCAAACCAAGATTGGTTGCATTATGATTATACTGGAGCATCATCAGCGCAAAACAGGGTAAGTAAAGCTATATACTTTGATTTCACTTATGAACTAAATGAACAGTGGAGAGTATCCGCAGGTGTTCGTGAAACTCAGGATGAAAAACAATTTGTTCGTCAGCAAGGCTCTAACGGTGTCAATGCTATTGGAAGACCAAATAATACTATAAGTACATTTGGTTTAACGAGAGACGATAATGTTCCTCAGTTTAATTCTGCTCTTGATTGTTCTACTAGATCAATTTGTGTTGATAATAAAGATGACTGGAGTGAGACAACTTACAGATTTGTTGTTGATTACACGATGAATGAAGATGTTATGTTTTATGCTTCATTAGCAACTGGTTTTATGGCCGGTGGTTATACTGAAACATGTTCAACGGATTATTCATGTGCATATCCATACGATCCTGAAACTAATACAAATATTGAATTAGGTATGAAGGGTGATTTTATGGATGGTCGTTTAAGATTTAATGTTAACGTCTTTAATACAGAGTTTGAAGATCTTCAAAGAAATCAAGTTCTTCCTTTACCGGGACCACCTTTCCAGGAAACTGTTAAAGTTAATGCTGGTAAATCAACAAACAAAGGTATTGAAATTGAGTTGAATTACTTAGTTTCTGATAACTTCCGTATTGACGCTAACGTGGCTACACAAGATCATAGCTATGATGAATTTGTTTGGGATGAAACACCTAATGATGGTATTGATAACCCAACTGACTTTGGCGGATATCAGCTTCCTTTCTCACCTGAGCTAAGCTGGGGCCTATCATTAACTTATGATCAGGATATGGCTACGAATGGTTCATTAACTTATAATGTAACTGCTAATTATCAGGATGAGGCTCAAACTCAACCAACAAATCCAATTTATAGTCAGTTAGAAGATAGAACTCTTGTAAATGCTAATATTACTTGGAGAGATACTGAGGATAAATATTGGCTTACTGTTTATGGGAAAAATCTTACTGATGAAACTCATAGAGTTGGCTCAAATAGTGTTGCCGGTCTTTGGAACTTTACTCTTTATGGAGCTCCATTAGAGTATGGTGTTGAAGCAGGCTATCGTTGGTAATAAACATTTACTAATAAATTAATTAAACCCCGTTCTTTGAGCGGGGTTTTTTTATATTTATATTTTTATTAGGGAGTTCCTGCACCTGGAGTACTGACATTAACAAATTCTATTTTACCTGCTTTTTGTTCAATACAAGAATTGATGTCTGTTCCACCTGAGGTACAAATGAATAATGTTTTTCGATCTTACCCTCCAAGCATACAAGCATAGGCGTTTGTATCGACCTTTATTGTTTCTATAACTTCTGCCCCCTCGGCAATCCTTATAACTTCATTTGTAGTGGGTGATGCCATCCAAACAGCCCCTTCTTCATCGAGACATATTCCGTCTAAAACAGGAAGGTAACCTTCTTTAATAGTCGATAATTCAGCCCATACCTTTCGGTTTGAAAGAGAGCCGTCCGGCTCTATATCAAAAGCAGTAATTCGTGCTGCCCATGTCTCACCTATAATAAGAGTTTTATTGTCAGGCGTTATAATTGCACCATTTGGAAAAAAAAGATCTTCTGCAGCAATACAAGGCTCTTCCCCTGGGCGAACTAAAATAAGATTGGTAGGTTTTAATTCTTCTACCTCATGGTTAAAACCAAAATTACCTATATAAGCGTTACCATTTTCTGCAACAACCATATCATTGCAATGAAAATGGACCAGTTTACTTAAGTCAGCTTCAATACTTAATTCTTTATCTTTAAGTTTCATAAGTTTTTGATCAATCATGGATATAATTAACATTGAATTGTCTGGAAGCCAGCCTAGCCCAGATGGCTGACCTGGGATTTCAACTATTACTTCCAAGTTTCCACTCATATCAGTGGAATAAACTTTATGAGTAAAAAAATCCGAAAAATATAATTCATTATTTCGTCACCTTGGACCTTCGGTAAAAGTTAGACCTTTTATTAAAGTTTTTAATTTTCTTTCCATAATTAATTCTTAGAACTATTGGCAATTTTTTCCCCAATCTCAATTCTTTTTTCTTCTGGTAGGTGTGAAATAAATTCTGTTATGTAGCTTATAAATCCGTTAAGCGGAGCGGGGCGGTAACCTTTTAAGTTTTTTAATGTTTCAGTATATGAATCAGTGGCCCGATAAACAAAATTAAACGTTCTATTGTGACTTATTTGTCTAAGTTCAATTTCGGTAAGAATATCGGTGTTAATTTTCTCTATCACTCCTTCCTTAATAAGATGATTAATTCTTCTATCAACGGTATCCCTAGTTACAGAAGAATATTTACCACCTTTTTTTTTGATATAATGAATGATATTATTCATTGTGGCCCATGGACAATCAGTATCTATAAGTGAAATAATTTTTATTTTAATCATTATGCTAATCGCATCATAATTTTTAGTGGGGGCACCAGATTTACTAGTAGGGTTTATTTTCTTAGGATTATCATCACCTAAGGCTATATTTTGAAAGCTAACATAAATATTTGTGAGATCATCTACGAGCTTACACCTTTTTTCTAGTGATAAATCCGCCCAATCAATTGACTGATGTTCTATTTCTTCTTCTAGTCTCGACGTCATTTTTAAACCCTCTCTTATTAGAGGTTATACTAAAAATTCTTAATTAATTCTTTTTAGAATTTTTTCTTTTTTTTCATCGGGCATAAGATTTATTACATCGATCATATCGTTAATAAATTCTTCTAACGGAGCCACTCTTGCAGCAGTAGTAAAGCCGGATTTATAAATCTTTAAAGCCTCAGAGCTGGATTTATACACATATTTAAATGTTCTATTATGAGAGATTTTTTTTAACTCTTCCTCAGTCAATGATTTAGCTTTAGCTTTTTTAATTTCACCACTTTGACATAACAGATCTATCTTTCTATTAATAGTATCTCTGCTAAGATTTTCAAAAGAATGATCCTTAGAGTGAATAAAGTTTATAACCTGTTGCATAGTTAACCACGGACTTTCTAAATCTGCAATAGAGGCAAACTTTGTTATAAGTATTGAGCACAATACATCCCTTTCTTTCTGTGGGATTGAATATTTTTTTCCAAACTCCGGAGCTATTCCTTCATTCTGTATATAGGTAAATGTATAATCATATTTTTGTCGAATATTAAAAATCTTATCCCATATCAGACATTGTTGCTCAGTATCAAAACTTTTCCACCAGTTATGTGCGGGAGTATTTGCCTTTAAACGATTATATTTTTTCATATTAATTTAGCTCCCCTAAACTTTTTCCTCGATTAATAGAATCGTATAGAAAATTTTATTGAGGTTCAAGTCATTTATAGTTTATCCTTTGCGATTAAGGGAAGTAATCTTAAATATTAGGTAGAGGCAGCCTATTACATTTCCTATTAATAGTTGAAGAAGAATAACCGGTATTGATATCTTTTTATTTTCTTCAACTAAATATATTAGTATTGATGTAACAATAAAACCTAAGTATAAGTCTGTGGTTACTGCAAATATCCAAGGGTTATTCATATCGGGCTGATAGAAGAATGCAAAATTGAACCCGTCATTGATTACCGCTTGGGCGGTAAAATAAATCACCGTCATTAATCCTACTACTAAAGTAATTTGTAAAAATCTACTTATTATGATTTATTTTCCTTTATGAATTTGTCAATTGTCTGGTGAAAGTGTCTAACCCTAATCTCTTGTTCGCAAAGGATTCCACCTTTAAAACTATCTGACTTAGAGCCCCATTGCATACTTTCCATATTAGAGCCGTCTTGCGCTAATACATTATTAAAGACTGGAGGGAATGTTCCTCTAAAAGCCTCATTGTATAGCTCTGGTCCATTGCCTTTATATATTTTGTGCTCCGGCCTTGGAGGTAGTTCCTTTCCGTCAGAATTATTAACCAATATAAAAAAATCATAATAGCATTTATCAGGATCGGTAGCGTGAGGTCTATAACGGAATACATTTCCAGCTTCTGGCCTGTTGGTAAAAACAGCACTTGGAAAAAAGAAGTAATGATATTGATGAATAAGCTGCTCATCATTAAGATCTTTATAATATTTTATTTGATCCTCTTGGCCTCTTCTCTTATTTATATAATGTAAATGAAGATCCTTAGCCGCTCCATTAAAGGCGTCATCAACATCACTCATTTTTCCTATTGCCCGGTCTCCCATCATTTCTTCACGTAGAGGTGTAAAAGTATCCCGGTCTTCAACGACCTCACTAACCGTTTCATTAAAATTTATCATTCTTGAGTGAATTCCTGAAATTTCTATAGGAACATCATGACCTTCTCCAAATTGAATCATATCTGGGTGAAGAGCTGTAAAGTGGTAGCTTTCGTTAAAGGCATCAACAGCATGTTTCCAGTTGCCATTCCATTCAAATGTTTGGTAATCAATAAGAGTCCAATTTTCCAAATTATAACTTTCTAAGTGCTCTCCATACTCGGCAAGGTAGTCTTTAAGTGAGATAGATTCTGAATCCATATTTAGCCAAATCCAGCCACCCCATGTCTCAATTTTTACCTTGGTAAGGCCTAATTCATCATTGGGAACACCGCCATCAAATTGTTTATAAAGTTCTGGTGCAAAGACTGAATTAAGTGTTCCATCATTATTCCATTTCCACCCATGAAAGGGACAAGAGAAGTGATCTAGTTCACCAGTTTCGATCTGACAGAGTCTATTCCCTCTGTGCTGGCATACATTATAGAAGCCCCTTAATTTGTTGTCGTTACCGCGAACAATTAAAAAAGATTCTTTTCCAATCTCATGTGTAACAAAAGAACCATTAAACTTTAAGTCCGCCTCTCTGCATACTACCTGCCATGTTTTAGTCCAGACGGATTCCCATTCCTTTTGCATAAAATCCTTAGTATAAAATCTTTTTCCATCCAACCTTTCGTGGCCAAGGTCAGGTATTGGTTTTCTCGGAACAAATGGTTCGGCCTTAAAATTTCTTTGTGTTTGGTTTTTTCTTTCTAAAAGATCTTTTTCTATTTTAGCCATATTTTCCTCTAAACTTTCTTATAATTTGCATTTAAATCTTGTAAACTGTCAATACAGCTTTTTATATTTCATACGCACCTTAGCGGATTAACTTAATAAGAATCATTGAAATTTTATGTTATACCTCCGCATTAAGTAAGGAAAATATCTTAGTTAATAAATAAAGGATTAAAAAATAATGTTAGCTCAATGATTAAGATTAAAATTGAGAAATCCATAGTATTGATAAAGTGCATGCTCATAGCTGAGTACTATTCTTAATTAACGGTATTTTCATTTTATCTTCAATTCCCTATAGTTAATATTATTATTAATTTTGGGAGAATAGAATATGAGATCTTTAAAATATTTATATTGTTTGTTTGCACTACCATTAGTATTAGCCAACCTACTTGCTGCTGATGTTTACGCTGATGAAGCTACGGACGAAAATGTAAAGCTTGAGGTTGAAGAAATCTTAGTGACAGCAAATAGAACCGAACAATCTATTAGTGATGTTGCACAAGCAGTACAAGCACTTTCGGGCGATGACCTGCAAGATTTACAAATTACTGATTTCGAACAAATGATAGACCTTATTCCTGGTGCTGTTCAAAATTCTTCTATTAGTCAAGGTAGTAATGTTTTTTCAATAAGAGGTGTTGCCTCTTCTGAAACAGACGGTGATGCAACTATTGGTTATTATCTCGATAATTTTGCCTTTTCTTTACCTGGTCGTCCTTTTGCGCCTGTAACAGATATTTATGACACAGAAAGAGTTGAGGTTCTTCGTGGACCTTCTGGAACTTTGTACGGCCTAGGCTCTCTTGGTGGAACAATAAAGGTTATAACAAAAGACCCAGTTATTGGTGAATTTGAAGGATCTTTCAAAGCAACTCTTGCTGATATTGATGGTGGTGATAGTAGTCACACAGGGGATCTTATGATTAATATTCCTTTATCAGATAAGGCTGCTCTAAGGGGTGTTTTAAGTATTAAAGATATTGGCGGTTGGGCTGAAATTCTTCCAACGAATCAAACTAATGGTAATCCTTATGATGGAATTACTGGACGTTTAAAATTATTGGTAGAGCCAAGTGAAGATTTAAGTATTAAATTAACTTATTGGCATCAAGATTCTGAACAGAAGTTTGCTAATAGGTTAACCTATCCTAATCCACCAGCTATCGATAATACTTTTGGGGAAACATATTCTGATTTTACTATCTACATGATGGATATTGAATATGATTTGGGTTTTGCTACACTACAAAGCACAACGGGCTATGTAGAAAATACTGTTATTTCAAATAATGGAGGGTTTATTCCAGGTATTGGCAACTTCTCTTCCTTATGGCCGTTGGAATCAGAAAATTTCAATGAAGATTTAAGGCTTATATCAAATGGTGATGGTGCCTGGGGTTGGATCGCTGGCGTATTCTATCAAGACGGCGAAACATTTGGTGGCCAAGACGTGCTTTTACCTGATTTTGGATTTAACTCAATTAATGCGTCAAATTTACTTTCAAGTGAATCATGGGCTATTTATGGTGAGGCAAACAGAACATCAGCTGATGAAAAGTGGATTGTTACTGTTGGCGGAAGATTCTATGACGAAAAAAGAAGTTTCGCTGAAAACAGTGCTGTTGAATTATTGCCTGCAATAACAGGAGCACCAGAGCCGATTATAACAAAAACAGTCGGTGTTGACAGTTCATCAAATGATACTTTTAATCCAAAATTGAATATAGCTTATTATCCCAATGATGATTCCATGGTTTATTTTGAAGCTGCTAAGGGCTTTAGAAGTGGCTCTATTACTTCTTCATCAATTATGACTGCATCGAATGCAACTTTAGGTGGAACTGATTATGATAATTCATCAGAACCTGACACTCTTTGGAATTATACTGTTGGCGGAAAATGGAACCTAGGGTCAGTACAGATTGACCTTGCTGCATTCTTCTACGATTGGTCCGATGCTCAAATAGAGATTTCACCAGCGCTGCAATCAATTGTTGTACCGGTAGGGGATATTGAAGGTAGAGGTATTGATTTAACGATTGCATGGGATACTCCTGTGGAAGGTCTTTCATTGTATTTCGCAGGGAATATAAATGAAGTAGAGCTGGATAACGTTGATGAAGCTATCTCAACTAAAAATCCATTTATGGCAAATGGTAGTCAATTACCTGGAACAGCAAAAAGCACATATTCCCTAAGAGCGAACTATTTGCGCGAGCTTGATAACGGAATGATGCTTACCGCCAATACACTCCTTACTCATCGTGATAAAATCACTAGTGTTTTTGATGGACGTGTATCTGACGAAATTGAGCTACTATCTGCTAACATCAGTGTTGGAACAGATAGCTGGAAGTTAGGACTGTTTGGCCGTAATTTGGCTCAAGAAGACGGTGTATCTTCTATGGTTGGTGGACAGCATACGGTCCCTTTCCCACGGACCTTAGGAGTTTCTTTTGATAGAAACTTTTAATAGTTAAAATTATGGCTCTAGACCAAGTCGAAGATATTGATGATACTTTAATTCAATCAGAAATATCTAGACTTGGTCTAGAGTCGAATATTAAAGAGCTTAATAAAGTTGGGCTAACTGTTATTCCACCCAAAGATGCAGAACAAGTTGCTTTTGCAGAAAAACTAAAAGAAAAACTTTTATTTATAGCTGAAAAAAAGTTAGAATTTAATCTTTCTATTAAAGATTCAGACGTCAACTTTCAACATAATCAGTATTATCTCTACTACCTCCTCTTTGAAGATAAAATATTTCAAGAAGCTGTCTGTTATCCTAAAACTCTAGCTGTTGTTAGGTATTTGTTAGGTAAAAGTTGCCTTCTTTATAATTGTGTTGCTCAAGTTAAAACAAGAGGTGATAGTCCGTTTCAACTTCATTGTGATAACTTTATGCAACCACCACCTCTTCCAGAGTATGCCCAGCATGCTAATGCAACATGGGCTTTGACAGATTACTCCGAGGAAGATGGTGGCTTGTGCTATGTTCCTGAGAGCCATAAATTTTGTCGACAACCTAAGGGTAATGATGGAATCGATCTTGTCAGGGCCGTTAAAGCAAAAGCTGGTTCAATTATTATATGGCATGGAAATACCTGGCATACTGGGCTACCAAAAAAGACTGAGGGATACAGAGTGAATCTTATTAATACTTTTTGTAGGAAATATATTAGACCTCAGGAGAATTATTCTAATTTAATTACACCTGAAGTTTTAAAAGATTGTTCTGATGATTTTTCTTTATTAATGGGAAGTGAGTATCCATTCGATTGGAAGTCTCATGATGAAGCCAACTCATTATTAGAAAGTCGTTGGCAGCATATCTGGCCCACCTCATATTCAAAATTTTCATAAGGAAAAAAGTAATGACAAGAATTAAACCACACCACGTTCATCTAATTTGTAATGCTAAATATCATGACACAGATTTTGCTCGTGCTGAATTAGTTAAACTTTTTTCTGAGCACGATGATCTTGGTGTTTCAATTTCCCAAGATTATAGTGACTTTCATAAATATACAGACTCAGATTTATTAGTCACTTATACTTGTGATCTTTCACCGGCCGAGGAGGAAGTTGATGTTCTTCGATCCTTTTTAAATAAAGGAGGTAAGTGGTTTGGATTGCATGGAACGAATGCACTTATTGAATTTGTAGGAGAGAAACAAATTGTTGACGGTATTGAAATTCCAGGAAAAACTGATACTCCAAACAAAAATCCACAATTAATGGAATTATTAGGTAGTCGATTTATCGCCCACCCTGCAAATATGACCATTAAGGTCAAAGTTTCTGATAAAAACCATCCCCTTACAAGAGGTTTGGATGATTTTGAGATTTTTGAAGAACCTTATTATTGCGAATTTTCTGACGGTGTAAATGTTCTCTTAGAGTCTCGTTACACAGATAGCGCAGATTCTTACGTAAGTTCATCATGGGAAGAGGATATTCCAAGACCTCAAATGTACTTGCACGATGTTGGTAGGGGAAATGTCTTATATCTTATGTTCGGTCACTGTCGGGGTAAGTACGATATGCGTCCCTTAATGGACGAGTGCCCAGTCGATAAGGGTGGTTGGGATAGCGAGATATTCTACGAATTATTAAGACGGGGTATTAAGTGGGGTATAGGAACTATATAGGAGTTAACGATGAAAATGTATGATTATCCAGCGCCGAATGCTCAGAAAGTTAGAATCTTTGCGCATGAAAAAAATATTCGAATTGAATATGTTCAAGTTGATTTAATTAACCATGCTTTAAGAAAACCTGAAATGCTAGCTAAAAATCCTATGGCTACGGTTCCATTCTTAGAGCTTGATGATGGTTTGGTTATAAGAGAATCTAGGGCAATTATTGAATACCTTGAGGGTATTAAAGAAGGACCAAATATGTTGGGCAAGGATCCTATAGAAAAGGCAAGGGTCCAGGAGTTAGATAGACTAGCTGAATTGGGACTAATGCTTGAGTTGGGTCACCATGTTCATAATATTTCACCATTTTTTGCCGATAAAGGTCCGCAATCTAAAGAAGCTTCAGAAATGGCTCTTAATTGCTATAAGAAAAACTTAGAAATACTTGAGGGACTGATTTCAGGGGATGAATTTATAATTCTCAATCGCCCAACCATAGCTGATTGTACACTCTTTTCAACTTTCACCTTCGCAGAAAGTATTGGTGTTGAGATACAAAAAGAATTTTCTAAAATTACCTCGTGGCATAAAAAATTTGGAGAAAGGAAGAGTGCAAAATCTAACGAAAAGTAATAAAATGTATAGTAAGGTTTTAGAGGATAGGCCAAAGCCTTATTTCCAAGACATCATTAAGAAAGATCACTTAAAACCCCCTTCAGTGCTTACAGAGGAATCATGCCAGTACATAGGGAGTGATGATGTAGACCGTGAACGTTACTTTAGTAAAGAATTTCATAATCTTGAAATTAGAAATATATGGAATAAGGTATGGCAATTTGCATGTCGCGAGGAAGATATTCCTTTGTCAGGTGATTATTATGTTTACGATATAGTTGACCAATCCATACTAATAGTAAGAACCGATAACGGTGATATAAAAGCTTATTACAACTCATGCCTGCATAGAGGCACACAACTAAAACCGTCTAATTCTTGTGGTTTTTCAGATATTCTAAAATGTCCATTCCATGGCTGGTCATGGTCTCTTGATGGAAAAATAAAAAATATCCCATCTGATTGGGATTTTCCTCATGTAAAAAAAGAAGAATTTTCACTTCCAGAGGTAAAGTTAGATATTTGGGGTGGTTTTGTTTTTATTAATTTGGATAAAAATTCAATCCCTTTAAAGGATTTTCTATCAATCCTTCCAGAGCATTTTAAAGATTGGGATATGAGCAAGAGAAGAAAAGCTGCGCATGTTGCTAAAATAGTTCCTTGTAATTGGAAATTTGCTATCGAGGCTTTTTTAGAGGGATATCATGTTGGAGAAACTCACCCTCAAGCACTCCCTTATACCGGTGATATAAATTGTCAGTATGATTATTGGGGGCTACACGTAAGCCGTATGATGTCCGGGCTTGGGACCCCTAGCCCATCCTTAAAAGATCAAAAAATATCTGATTCTGATGTAATTGAAAGTATGCAAGATTTAGTTTCATATTTAGATGGTGATGTTGATAAAAAAAATATTAATAAAAATGAAAAGCCTCGAGATTTTTTGTCAAATACAATGAGGGAGATGCTTACATCTGCCACAGGGGTAAACCATAAAGATTTTTCAACATCAGAAATTATTGATGCAATTCAATATTTTGTTTTTCCAAATTTTATTCCATGGGCGGGATACGGTGTACCGATTGTTTATCGATTTAGACCAAATGGACATAACCCGGATACATCTATTTTTGAAGTTATTTTACTTTATGAAAATGATGATGAGAAAAAGGAGACTAGCCCAGGAATACATTGGCTAGATGAGGGTGATAGCTGGGAAAAGGCAGAGGAGCTAGGAGGACTGGGTATGCTTTTTGATCAAGATGAGGCAGCATTCCGATCGGGGCAATTGGGCCTAAAGGCAAGTAATAAAAAAGGTTCCACCTTTTCACTGTATCAAGAAAGTCGTATTCGTCATTTTCATAAAACTATAGATAAGTATTTATCGTTGTAGGCCTCAAGATAATATTTGGCCGTATATCATATTAAATTTTAACAAATAAAATATTTATGCTATTTATAGAAACTTAGTATGTGTTAATAATCCAAATAAAAAAAAGAGATAGACAATTTAAAAATTTAAGACGATGACAAAGATCATTTTAATTTTTATAATCTATAAAATTTATGTCAATTCAATCAAAAAATAAACTAGTTACCATCTCTACCTTGCGTAAGTTGAAAAAAAACTCAGAAAAATTTTCTTGTTTAACAGCCTATGAAGCAACTCTTTCTCAACGAATAAGCGAAGCAGGTGTTGAGGTTATTTTGGTTGGTGACAGCCTTGGTATGGTCATTCAAGGCCATGATAGTACGCTCCCAGTTACAATGGATCAGCTAGTGTATCATTTAGAATGCGTTTCTCGAGGAAATGTTAATTCCCATATTATGGCAGATATGCCATTCATGAGTTATTCCACAGATGAGCTTGCCTTGGAAAATGCAACTATGCTTATGCAAAATGGCGCTCATTCAGTTAAAATTGAGGGTGGATCTTGGATATGTAAAATGACTAGTACATTGGCTGAAAGAGGGATTCCAGTCTGTGCTCATATGGGGCTAACGCCGCAATCGATTAATCGTATTGGGGGTTATTTTGTTCAAGGGCGTGATACCAAAAAAAGAAAAATTCTTCTCGAAGAAGCAAGGTCTCTAGAAAACGCCGGGGCTGCAATGCTATTGTTAGAATGCGTCCCGAATGATTTATCTAAAGAAATAACAAATCTTTTAAATATCCCTGTTATTGGCATTGGAGCAGGACCAGAAACTGACGGTCAAATTATGGTTATACATGATCTCTTGGGTATTTCATGTTTAGAAAAACCTCCAAAGTTTGTTAAAAATTTTCTAAAGGGATCCTCTTCAATAGAGGATGCGCTTAAGAAGTACGTAAAAAGTGTAAAATCTAAAAAATTTCCTGCAAAATCTCATACCTTTTTTTAAATCATGGAAGTAATTTCTTCAGAACTCCAGGCTAAAGAAACCTTAAGAAATAATCATGATATTGTTTTAGTTCCAACCATGGGTAACCTCCATAAAGGCCATATTAGCTTAATAGGCGAAGCTAAAAGACTAGGCAAAACAATCGTAGCCTCTATTTTTATTAATCCATTACAGTTTGGAAAAAATGAAGATTTTGATAATTATCCGAGAACACTGAATGTTGATTTAAAGAAACTGGAGCTGGCGGGTTGTGATTATGTTTTTAATCCATCTGGTAATATTTTACAAAATATTATGGAGCATAAAGCCTCTGATTTAAGCAATAAAATGTGCGGCAAGACTAGGCCAGGTCACTTTGACGGAGTAGTAACTATCGTGGGGAAACTTTTTGATATTATTAAACCCCAGCATGCAGTCTTCGGCTTAAAAGATTATCAACAGTTTTTGATTATAAAAAAATTCGTTACTCAAAATCATTTAGATATCAAAATTACTGGGGGTCCTATTATAAGAGAGAGGGATGGCCTTGCCATGTCGTCTAGGAATAATTTATTAACTCCTGAAGAGCGCTTGATTGCGCCAATAATTTATAAAAAATTGCTTTGGATAAAAGATAATATTAAGAAGTTACCAAAAGAATCTCTTATAAAGGATTCATTTAATTTTTTTTCAAGTAAGGGTTTAATGGCTGAGTATCTAACTATTTGCGATCCAGAAACTTTAGCCGAGGCAAATAACTATGATGGAAGTGTATTAATTGCTATAGCTATAAAATTAGGAAATGTCCGTTTGATTGATAATATTCTTATTGATTGATAAGGTGTTTTTGATTTAGAAGTGGTTCAACGAGGCGAAAAAATGAAAAAAACATTATTACGATCAAAATTGCATAGAATAAATGTTACACAAGTTGAACTTGACTACGAAGGCTCTTGCGCTGTCGATGTTGATATTTTAGCTAAAGGAAATATGCAAGAATATGAAAAGATTGATATTTATAATGTATCAAATGGAGAAAGGTTCTCCACCTATCTTATTGCTGCCGAAGCTGGTTCAAGGACCGTCTCTATTAATGGTGCAGCAGCTCATAAGGTATCACCTCGCGATATTATTATTATTTGTTCTTATGGGCTGTTTAATGAGGAAGAGGTTCTAGAACATAAGCCGGTATTAGTTTATTTTGACGAAAAGAATAATATTAAGTCTATAAAGAAAGAAATTCCTGTTCAAAAACTATTATGAAGAAAGTACTCTCTTATTTCTTAATATTTTCCTTATCAGCATGTACTGTTTTTGAGGGTGAGATATTTCAAAATAATGATAAAGATACTAATCCTAAGGCTAAGCAGGAATCTAGGGATCTTCTTGGTCCGGGGTATGGTTTTTGGAAGGCCATTCAGTCAGTCAAGCGAGTCCAAATAGAGGTTTCCGATGAATACAAAAAGTTAGATAAAAATTCTAGAGGATATACGTCCTGGATTGGACACTCGTCTTTTCTTATTAATAACTACGATTTAAATATTATTACTGATCCAATTTTCTCTAATAGGGCCTCGCCTTTTTCTTTTTTTGGTCCAAAAAGACTTATAGAGCCTGCAATAAATTATAAGGATCTTCCTGATATTGATGTGATCGTTATAAGTCATAATCACTATGACCATTTAGATATTAAAAGTATAAAAAACCTTAGCAGATTATATCCAAATATAATTTTTCTTGTTCCATTAAAGCTAAAGAAATGGTTTCAAAGGATTGGAGCTAAAAATGTATACGAATTTAATTGGTGGGAAGAAAAAACTATTGGGAACACAACTTTTACTTTTATTCCAGTTCAGCATTGGTCGAGGAGAGGGTTGTTTGATAAAAATAAGACTCTGTGGGGCGGTTGGTGGATAGAGAATAGTGATATAAAATTAGTTCATTTAGGTGATACAGGATACACAAAAGATTTTCTTGAGGTTAATAAAAGATTAGGGAGTCCCGATGTTGCCTTTATTCCCATTGGGGCATATTCACCAAGGCGGATTATGAAGAAAAGTCATATGAACCCAACGGAAGCTTTAAATGCTGCTCTAGATTTGAATGCAAAACGTTCAATTGCGATGCATTGGGGTACCTTTATATTAACAACTGAGCCAATCGAGGAGCCAAAAGTACTCCTAGATAAGTTGATAATAGTTAACAATTTGGAAGAGGATTTTTTTAAGACGATAAGCCCAGGTCAAATTTATCTATTTGATAAAGAAGTTAGTACCCTTAAAAAATAATAGAAAATACCTTAGTTAAAAATTTATTTAGGTTGTTGAATATCATAGTTCGACTTGCCTCGATCGTTTGAAGATCTTGAGACAGTTTAGGATCTTTAAAATCAATTATTTTATTAATTACCATGACTTCTCCTTTAATTTTTTATGGACAATCCCCTCGGGGTTGGGAGGGGGGGATGAAGGGATTGTCCATTTCGTAACGATCACTAGGACCGTAACTGAATTAGTTAAACTCTGACCTTATGGATGTAAACGCACCTTTTTTAGGCTGGATTGAACGAATACTTGTATATAGAACACAATAGGAGCCTTTAGTATTAATGCTAAATGCTTCACATTTAGATTTCCTGCTACACTCTTTTTGACAGTTCTCTGCTACTCTGTATTTTGAAGTTGTCTTGTAACTAAGAATTTTTCCACCAGTTACCTCATATTCATTTTTACTTAATTCAGAGCTTGCAAACGCTGGAGAGACAGCGACATATACTGAAACAAATAAACCAATGATTACTAAATTTTTTAATAAAGACATTTTAAACTCCATAAACTTTAGCCTGTTATACTCCAGCATATTACTATTTATCAAATCAATTATATAAATCTTTACTATTTATAAAATAAATGCTTATATATTTTTGTTATCAATTAATGAGTATTTATATTATGAATTTATCAAGAATAGATTTAAATCTTCTTCTAGTTTTCTCATCAATCTATAACGAGAAAACTATAACAAAGGCAGCAGAAAAGCTTAATTTATCTCAATCTGCTGTAAGTAATGCCTTAAATAGGTTGAGATACACATTGGATGATGATCTATTTTTTAGATCCTCCGATATGATGAAGCCAACAAAAAGAGCAGAGGAATTATCGTATCCAATTCAAAATGCCCTTAACCTAATTGAGCAATCTCTAAGCGAAGAAAATTTTTCACCCCTAACATCAGAAAGAGTTTTTAAGTTTTGTTTGCCGGATATAGCGGCTGGAAGAATCCTTCCTCAGCTTGCTGAAGTTTTTCAAAAAAAAGCCCCTAAGATAGGGGTGGTTGCAGTTGCCACCTCTAAAAGTGATTTAGAAAAATTAAAGGACCAAGAGTTAGACTTTATTATTGCTTCTGACGAGGCTTTAAGAAATAACTTTAAAACACCTGTTGGTCAGAGATTTGACGAATATTTTAATAGTTTCCTTATTTATAGAGACCGGCCCAAGTGTGTTGGACGAAAGGGAAACCCTTTCTTTGATGATAAAGGGGCTATAAATTTGGATAATTATATAGAAGCTAGCCATGTACATGTTAGCTATGATGGGACTATTGACAGTCCTGTTAATGATTATTTAAATAAATCAAATAAGAAACGAAGAATTGCAATGTCTGTTAATTATGTTTCTGTTGCTAAAGAGATAGTTCGCACGTCAGATTATTTGATTACATTGTCTGGACATCTTGCTTCATTTTTTAATAAATCTAATAATTTTATTATTGCCCCTCTTCCTTTTGAGACAGAAGAATACTCCGTTCGATTAATATGGAATAAGAGATCAGAGAATGATGCGTCTCACGCTTGGATGATGAGTATTTTATATAAAATTCAAGAGAAAAATTTTGGGAAACTGGGTGACGAGTCAAATCACTTCTACACAGACCCTAATAATAAATATAATGCTATCTAAATTATAGAGCTTCGTAATTTGGAAGGAACTTTGTAATGAATACTGCCTTATCTTTATTTGCGACACTCCATTTAATAGAGCTAGCTAAAACCTCCATTGCGTTATCAAAGTCTCCCATTACAACGGTACTTGTTGGAAAAACTTCCAATTTAATATTTTCATACTTTTTTAAGTGATCAATAAACCCTTCAATAATAGGAAGATATTTATCTGCCAAAGGGTACATTGTTATTTCAATTGATAACTTCATTATTCCTCCCTTCTCTTATTAAGGAAAGATAAGATCGATCAATTAAGACATTTGTATCTCCCAGAATACTCTCTAAATCTTTCACAGGATTATTCTTAGTAATCTCCTCTAAAGACATATTATTACCAATCATTTCGGTAAGCTTATCTTTTGTTATAATTAAGGCTGAGAGATATTTTTTTACTGTTTCATAATCTGTTATTTTCCCATGTCCAGGTATAACAATTGTATCTTTATTTATAATCTTTAGCGCCCCCTCTAAATTTTTTATCATACCGGCTAATGAGCCTCCGTTAGCTGAGTCAATAAAAACCATTGAATCCGTATTTAATATATCGCCAAAGTGAATGATATTTGCTTCTCTAAAGAATACTATTGTGTCTCCTGTTGTATGCCCTGGACCAAAATTATGAAGACTAATATTGTTATTGTTAAACTTTAACTCCATCCTATCTTTAAAAGTAATTTTTGGCAGCGAGGAACCGGTATATGCTTGCTGGGGATATTCAACATAAACAATATTAATTGTATTATTTTTTTTCATAAACTCTTTTGAATTTTCATGCGCAATTATGATCGACCCCTTGGGACCAAAGGCACGATTTCCTTCTGCGTGATCAAAATGCCAATGAGTATTAATGACATAATCAATATTCTTACCGCCTAATTTTTTAATTTCTGTCATAATATTCTTTTGTAATTGCGGAAACTGATTATCGATAATAAGGGTACCATCCTCTCCTATTGAGACTAAAATATTACCACCATAACCAAAGATTACTGAAATATTATTTTTAACTTTTTCTACTTTCAATATATCTTGATTTGAAAAATCCCATCCAAATGCCTTGAAAACTTGATTCTGCTCGCTTGAGAAATCAAATATGCTATCTTCTTTTTCACACGATGTTAGAATAATTAAAAGAAATGGTAGAATGAGTTTATATAAATTTTTTTTCATAATGCTATTTTAACATTTTTATTTCATTTAGCACCTAAATAAGTAGTAATATTAAATAATATTTTAATTATTTTTTAACGGAGGATCGGAAGTAATAAATGTCTAAAAAAACATACAAAGTAATACAATGGTCCTCGGGGAATGTAGGGCAAGCATCAATAAGAGGGATTTGCAATAGAAGTGATCTTGAGCTTGTTGGACTCATAGTTTCCAATGAAGAAAAAAATGGTATTGACGCAGGTATAATATCTGGGATAGGTAAGGTAGGTGTCTTAGCCTCAACAGATATTGAAAAAGTATTATCAATTCAGGCGGATTGTGTGAATTATACACCCTTGGCATCCCTTCGGTTAGGCGACGATCCTGATGCAGATAAAAAAAATATATTATCACTTCTGAGAAAAGGATTTAATGTTGTTACAACTGTTGGGTTTTTATATCCAAAAGCTTTCGGCGAAGATTTTGAAAAGGAAATAAATGATGCTTGCCTAGAAGGTGCTTCTAGTTTGCACGGAACGGGAATCGCTCCAGGCTGGCTTTCTGACCTGGTTCCATTAACAATGAGTGGAATGTCAGAAGAAATATTGGAAGTGTGTGTAACCGAAAGTTCTGAATTTTCATATTACCCTTCGGAGGAGATAGTTTTTAATACAATGTTAATGGGAAAATCTCTCGAAGAGTATGATAAGGAATCAGTCAGATATGAAAATTGGATCAGCGGACTTTTTAAAGAGGCAATTTATCTTATAGGAGATGGCATTGGATCAAAAATTATTAACATTGAACAAAGCATCGATCTTATAACTTCTGATAGAGATGTAGAAATTGCTGCCGGATTAATAAAAAAAGGTAAAATATCAGGTCAAAGACGAAAGTGGATAGGCCATTGCGATAATAATGTTAAGATTATCCAAGAAACTATTTGGAGGGCTTATCCAGATGCGGCGCCTGATTGGGAAGAGCCTGTTGGCATGTGTGTTGAAATCAAAGGAAAGCCTAATATGAAGATTGATTTTTCTCATGATTGGAATGATGACCCTCTTGTTTCAACTGCCTTGCACGGTATTCATGCAATACCCATGGTCTGTGATGCATCACCAGGGTTTAAATCTTTTTTAGATCTTCCCTTGATATCATCTAAATTTAATTGATTTGTTTTATGGGGCTTAAGTGGATAGATTATTTATATGGCAATTTCTGATTATCTTTTAGTTATAGGGTTAGGCTTTTTGTGGCACGGAGTGCAAATAATTTGGGTAGGAGGTTTGCCACGTCAATTGAGGTCTGCCGCCAAGGGCGTTGCCAAAAAGGGAAGTGCAAAATCCTTTATGCTGTTTTGGCTTGACCAATACTCTTGGATTGGTATTGGCTTATCTTTTCTGGGTGCTGGATCTATACTGATAGGTGTAATAAAATGATTACCTTATTTTATGCTGGAGTTTTGGGCTTACTATCCGTCCTTCTTGCTAATCAAGTTCTGTATGTTCGCCTCAAAGGGGATAAGGAAGAGGGTTGGAGAGCAAATGCAACTGAAAGAGTGCAGGCTAATTTTATTGAAAATGTTCCTCTTGCCTTAATAATACTATATCTTTTTGAGATAGCCTCATCGGATGATAAGATGATTCATGTATTTGGTAGCTTCTTAGTTATCTTCCGATTGCTACACGCCTGGGGTATGAGTAATAGTCAAGGGGCGAATTATCCTAGGCTAATAGGAGCTCAAGGGACCTTTTTATTAATATCGGTCATGTCAATTGCATGTATTTATTTTTTTATTTATAAGGCTTTAATTATTTAAATCTTTTGGTCTTATAAGTTTTTCTAGCCTTAATTGATTATTTCCAAGATTACACCAATCTTCACTCTCCATAGAAATAAATGCCATTGATGCAGTCGGAAAACCATCTTGTAGAGATTTTTTCTTATTATTCTTTGTTAAGGACTTGGATAGCTCGTGGATACCGGGATTATGAGCTATTAATAAGATAGTATTCTGATTGTCTGCAGCCTTAATAATAGAGTTAATTATTGTCCTTGGTTCAGCTAAATATAAATTCTTATCAAATACCGGCGAGACTAATTGGTCTACCTCTAACAATGCATTGAGCGTTTCGATGGCACGTGATGCAGTGGAACACAAAATAAGGTCAGGGTTTTTATTTTTTAATAAAAATTTTGCCATTATTTTTGCTTCATTTTTTCCTCTTTCGTCGAGCTTTCTATTATAATCATCAGAGCCAATCCCTGCATGAGCATGCCTCCACAGTATTAAAGATCTAGAAATTTTGTATACCTCCAAATGAATACTTATATATTATAAAAATCTATATAAAGTTAAAGGATAATTATGAATATTTTATTACAATATTGATTTACTAATATTTTTATTCTTATAATAATAGATGACTGATAAAAAATTTGAAAAATCATTCAACTTAAAAAAAGTAATTTCTGAAATTATTGAACCTAAGATTCCTGTAATATTCATTACAATATCTATGCTATTTATTTTTTATTTAGTTGGCTTATTTTCTTTATTTTCTTCTATTCTTTTTGGGTCAGTCTTCATTGCTTTTTTACTGGCAATACAGAATCCTGAGCAGAGTTATTATTTTGAAGAGACATCGGGAAGAGAGGATTTCGGTGCATCGAAAAAATTGAAAGATGCTAATTATTTGGGAATTTTAAGCGATGGAATTAAATTACTACCTGACTCAATTTTTATCATAGATAGTAATGAGACAATTATTGCTGCAAATAAAAAAGGCAATCAAGAGTTTAGAACTTCTGATAATTTAGACACGGTTGTTGGCCTGAGGTTGCCTAACCTAATTCGATCAACTCCACTGTCTGATTGTGTTAAGGATATTTGGCTGTCGAAAGATTCAAAAAAAATTGAAATTATTTTACCAGGTCAAATTGAGAAGTCTTATGACATTTTTTTGTCTAAAATATCATCGCTAGTTAAGGACGAATTCAATATTATGATACTGTTTAGAGAAACAACTGATCTAAAAAAATCAATTAATCTCCGCAGTGACTTTATTGCGAATGCTAGTCATGAATTAAAAACGCCAATAGCTGTCATAAAAGGAATTGCAGAGACATTAGATAGATATGGTGCGGATGATTTAGAAAATTCAAAAATATTTCTATCTAAACTATTAAAGGAATCAGAACGTGCGCAATCTTTAATTGAAGACCTATTATCTTTAAATCAACTTGAGATGCGTCAACACCTTCTGCCCGATATCAAGATAAATTTAGTTTCTATTATTGATGATGTTTTTGATGCTTTGTCGGATATAGCAAAAAAACAAAAAATTACCTTAAAAAGGACTATCAGGAAAAAGAGATATCTGATGTTGGGGGACGAAAAAGATATTAAACAGGCCTTCATTAACCTTATTGAGAACGCGATTAAGTATAACCGGGAGAATGGTGAGGTTAATATAAGTCTTGAGGATAATGATAAACAAATATTATTCATAGTTGAGGATAGTGGCCTGGGTATTCCGCAAGGTGATATTTCAAGACTCACAGATAGATTTTATCGAGTAGATGTACCTACCAGTATGGCTGTAGGTGGTACAGGTCTTGGCTTAGCTATAGTCAAAAATACTGTTACTAGACATAATGGCACTCTTGAAATATCTAGTGAATTAGGAAAGGGTTCTTCTTTTACGCTTATTTTTAATAAATTTTAGCATTTATAATTTATTATTGATTTATTTCATAAAACTGTCACATAAAAGGTATAAATTCTTCATATAAAAGGTGTCTTTTCCGATCATTATTAATTAAACAAAGGTGTAGTTATGAAAAAATTAAATTGCTTAAAATTTGGTCTATTTATTCTTGCACTAGGAATTGTTTCTAATGAAGCAATTGCTAGCATAAATGTATATGGTCGTCTAGATCTTGCTATCACTAGTGACGATAAAGATTCTGGTTCAGAAACTGATGTTGTTTCACACGCATCACGTATTGGGGTTAAGGGTTCGCAAATATTTGATAATGGAGTGTCCGTTATTTATAAATATGAATGGCAAACAGACCCTGTTTCAGGAGATAATGTATTTAAACAACGTAACAGTTATGTTGGTTTAAAAGGTGCTTTCGGTAAGGTATTCATGGGTATACATGATACACCAACAAAAAAAGCACAAGGTAAAATAGATTTATTTAATGATACTGCTGGTGATATTAAAAATATCCTTTGGGGTGAAAACCGTAGTAAAAAAATTGTTCAATGGACTTCACCTAAGGCTAATGGTTTTAATATTTCAACAATGTTAATTCTTGAAGAGGGTGATGAAGAAGCTTTTTCAGTATCTTTGGATTGGAAGGGTAAGCTTGCTGGAAATAAAGCTCATTTTTCTGTTGCATTTGATTCAGAGGTTCCTCAAAAAGGATATTTCTTTGATACAACAAGATTTGCTGCAACAATCCCTCTTGGAAAACCAATTACCCTAGGTGTTATTTGGCAAGAATCTGAGGATACTACTGGTAAATATGATGATGATGGTTATGTCGTTTCATTAAAGATGAAAATGTCTAAAAAAGCAGCTTTTAAGGTAATGTATGGTGAATCAGACATGATCAGAGCCGGGGGCGAACTTACAGGCATTGGCTTCGATTATAAGGTCGCTAAACCATTAAAATTATACTTAAATTATGTTGATAAATCATATGCTGACTCTTCAAAAGAATCACAACACATTATGGCTGGATTACAATATAAATTTAGCCTCGATATGTTTTAATGATGTTAGCTCAATTGTCAAATAGGAGAAATAAAATGAAAAATACTTTTAAATCGTTTGTTATTGGTCTTTTGATATTTTTAATTCTTGGCCCCTCAGTTAATGCTGAGGATCAAATTAAAATTGTTGGATCATCAACAGTATTTCCGTTTTCAACTGCTGTCGCAGAAGAATTTGGAAGAAAATATAAATATAGAACACCAATTGTTGAATCAACAGGTTCAGGCGGTGGAATGAAATTATTCTGTTCTGGAAAGGGTGCTAAGCATCCTGATATTACAAATGCATCTCGCCGAATTAAAAGTAAAGAATTCAAGAAGTGTTCTAAAAACGGCATTAAAATTATTGAGATAAAAGTTGGTTATGATGGAATTGTTTTAGCTAATTCTAAAAAAGCTGATGTTTTTCAATTAACTACTCGTGATATTTACTTAGCGCTTGCTGAGAGAATTCCAGCAAATGCCAATGGTTCAGAGTTGCAAGATAATCCCCATGAAACTTGGCAGGATGTAAACCCAGATCTTCCTAATATTAAAATTGAAGTTCTTGGACCTCCGCCAACATCAGGCACAAGAGATGCTTTTGTTGAGTTAGCAATGGATGGAGGTGCAAAGTCTTTTTCTGCGCTTAAGACCTTGAGGGAGAGCTCAAAAGAAGGGAAGAGAGAATTTAAGAAAATTGCCCGAACTATTCGTGAAGACGGTGCGTTTGTTGAGGCTGGTGAAAATGATAATTTAATTATTCAGAAACTTGATCAAAATCCAAATGCAATTGGTATATTTGGCTTTAGCTTCCTAGATCAGAATATTGATAAAATTCAAGGATCCATTGTTAATAGTGCCAAGCCAACTTTTGATAATATTCTTGGAGGGGAATACCCTATCTCTAGATCCTTATTCTTCTATGTTAAGAAAAACCATATTAGAATGAAGCCTTCTATTAAAGAATTTATCAAAGAGTTTACGAGCCAGAGTGCGATGGGGCCTGATGGATATTTAATCGAGAAGGGCTTAATTCCTTTGTCAAAAGAAGAGTATACTAAATACAAAACTGCTGGTAAGGAATTAGTTGAGTTAGAGTTATAAAACTGAAATTTGTATCTATAGTGGAGGATAGTGATCAATACTGATCTTTTAATAAGCTTGTCTTTGATCATTGTATCGGGATTACTTTCCTTCTCTTTAGCAAAGGGAAGGGCTAGATTATACCTCGTTAATAATGAACCGCTTAGATCAATGCCAATTTATCATGGTCTTTATGTTTCTTTGTGGGGAATGCTTCCCTCCCTTTTCTTACTTTTTCTTTTTCTTTTGTTTAAATCTAATATTTTAAGTGCATTGGTTATTCCGTATATTTCCGATACAACAAGAGAGTTAGGCTCGGATGAAATTATTTATGTAAAAAATTTTCTTATCAATAATATTTCTAACTTAAAGACTTTAATTGATAGTGAATTTTTGACCATTGATAAGGCAAAGTCGCTTTCTGATAAATATTCTTTTGGCAGGATTATTCTCTTTAGTCTAATTTTTATTTTATCTGTTATTTCATCTATTGCCTCGTTTAAGAGTTTATCGGTAAGGTTTGATGCAAGAAGAAAGGTTGAAAATATCTTTCAGTTTATTTTCTTTTTGTTTTCAACAATGGCAGTCCTAACAACAATGGGAATTATATTTTCTCTAATTTTTGAAACCTTAAGATTTTTTTCTCAGGTAAGTTTCTTCGAATTTGTTTTTGGTACCCACTGGTCACCACAAACTGCAATTCGTGAAGATCAAGTTGGATCCTCGGGGAGTTTTGGCGCGATACCTCTTTTTACTGGGACACTTCTTATAACTTCTGTCGCAATGCTAATAGCAGCGCCGCTTGGTCTTTATTCGGCAATATTCCTATCGCAGTATGCTAAGCCAAGAACTAGGGATTTACTAAAGCCAATTCTTGAAATTTTAGCTGGAATACCAACCGTTGTTTATGGTTTTTTTGCGGCCCTTACTGTTGGTCCATTTGTCCGATCATGTGGCGAGTATTTAGGACTCACTGTTGCTACAGAATCTGCATTAGCTGCTGGAGCTGTGATGGGGGTAATGATTATCCCTTATGTATCTTCTTTATCAGATGATGTTATGTCAGCTGTTCCGGTTTCACTACGTGACGGCTCCCTTGCTTTAGGTGCGACAAAAGCTGAAACAGTTTCAAAAGTAATTTTCCCCGCTGCCTTACCTGGCATAGTTAGCGCCCTCTTACTGGCTGTTTCCAGAGCGATTGGCGAGACTATGATTGTTGTTATGGCTGCTGGTCTGGCGGCGAATCTTACAGCAAACCCACTATCTGCTGTCACAACTGTAACGGTCCAAATTGTGACATTGCTTGTTGGAGATCAAGAGTTTGATAGTCCAAAAACTCTTGCGGCTTTTGCGTTAGGATTAATGTTATTTGTAATCACATTAATTTTAAATATTTTTGCAATGATTATTGTTCGCAAATATAGAGAGCGATATGAGTAGTAATAATTTTAAAAAAAGACACAGAGCTGAAAAAAGATTCAAAGCTTATGGACTAATATCACTTGTAACAGCTGCCATTATGTTAATAGTTATAATTGGTTCTATGATCTATAAATCGATTCCGGCTTTTACTAATTACACCCTAGATCTTGAAGTGAATATGGTATCTCAGTCTTTAGACACAGATATTGAAGAAATTAATTACCGAGGGATTGTAAGGGACTCATTTTTCTCTCTTTTCCCTGAGGTTCAGGATCGATCCGAAAAAAGAAAATTATCGAAATTAATATCCTCAAGCGCGGGCTATAGTCTAAGAGATTTTATTATAGAAAATCCAACGTATGGTAATAAAAAATTCTATTTTAGTGTTTTATTTACTGACGATTCTGATCTTTTCTATAAAGGTTATGTGGATGTGTATTTGCCTGAAGATGAACGTCGACTAGATAACCAAGAAATTTTTTGGCTAACTAAGCTACAATCTCGAGGAAGAGTTGAAAGTAAAATTTCAAGAAATCTATTCTTAAATGGAGATAGTCGTGAACCAGAGGTTGCAGGTTTTTATGGAGCAACTATAGGTTCTTTAATAACTATTTTTGTGACTCTTGTATTAAGCTTTCCTATTGGCGTGATAACTGCAATTTATTTAGAGAATTTTGCAATTAAAAATAGAATAACTGACTTTATTGAAGTTAATATAAATAATTTAGCGGCAGTTCCTTCTATTATATTTGGTCTTTTGGGCTTAGCGGTCTTCATTAATTTTTTTGGTATGCCGAGGTCTGTTCCTTTAGTTGGTGGGTTAGTTTTATCGCTAATGACATTACCAACAATAATAATTACCACACGATCCTCACTACAATCTGTACCTCCCTCGATAAGGGAAGCGGCTTTAGCCATGGGGGCATCTGAAATGCAAGTCGTTTTTCAGCATTTACTCCCAGCTGCTTTGCCAGGAATTTTTACTGGAGCAATAATCGGATTAGCTCGCGCTTTTGGAGAATCCGCACCTCTTCTACTGATAGGGATGGTTGCTTTTATAGTTGATATTCCCGCTAGTATTAATGATCCAGCTACAGCCCTACCAGTCCAAATTTATTTATGGGCGGATAGTCCGGAAAGGGCTTTTGTTGCTAAAACAAGTGCTGCAACCCTAATACTGATTGGGCTCCTAATAGTTATTAATTTAGTTGCTGTTATTTTAAGAAAAAGATACGAAGTTAAATGGTAAATTCTTTAAATAAATGCTATGGACAGTGTTATTATGAATGACCAGTTAAATAATAAGTCTTTGATTCAATGCAGCAATGTTAATGTTTTTTACGCTGATCAGCAGGCTCTTTTTGATATAAATCTTGATATTAGGGAAAATGAAGTTACCTCTCTTATAGGGCCTTCTGGATGTGGAAAATCAACATTTCTTCGGTGTATAAATAGAATGAATGATGTAATTGATATCTGCAAAGTGGAGGGGTCTATAAGTATCGATAACCAAAATATTTATGATCCTGAGGTGGACGTTGTAGAATTAAGGTCGCGTATTGGGATGGTTTTTCAAAAGCCAAACCCATTCCCAAAATCAGTATACGATAACGTTGCTTATGGGCCAAAATTGCACGGAAGGATATTGCATCAAGAGGATCTTGATCGCAAGGTAGAAGAAAGTTTAGAAAGAGCAGGATTATGGTCTGAGGTAAAAGATAGGCTTCATGAGCCCGGAACTAGCTTATCAGGCGGTCAACAGCAGAGGTTATGTATTGCAAGGGCAATAGCAATCGACCCTTCTGTTATACTCATGGATGAGCCGTGTTCGGCGTTAGATCCAATCGCAACGGCGAAGATTGAAGAATTAATTGATGAGTTAAAGAGCAAGTACACAATTACCATTGTAACTCACTCTATGCAGCAGGCAGCACGTGTTTCTCAGCGGACTGCATTTTTCCATCTTGGTAAATTAATTGAAGTTGGGGATACTGAAAAAATTTTTAGAAGTCCAGAGCATGAGCAAACTGAGGCTTATGTAACCGGAAGGTATGGATAGGAGGGTAAAATGACTGAAGAACATATTGTAACATCATTTGATGATGAGCTAAGAGAGCTAACTGATGGCCTGATTCATCTTGGGGGGCTTGCTCAAATTGCTTTGGCGAATGTCGAAAAATCTTTAAAAATGAATGATCATGATCTTGCAAAAAAAACCATAGAGGCCGATAAACAAATTAACGCTCTTCAATTTGAGCTTGAAGAAATGACCTTTAATATATTGGCAAAAAGACAACCTATGGCCAACGACCTTAGAAGTGTCTTTTCTTCAGTTAAGATTATTCTTTTTTTAGAGAGAATAGGTGACATGTGCAAAGGAGTTTGCAAGAGAATTGCAAAAGGTGATTTGCTCAATGCTAAGTCTCCAAAAACTATCGATGCGCTTGTTGGCCTAACTAAAGATGTTCAAAACAATCTGGATCTTGTTTTAGATGATTATGCTCAGGGTAAGGCCGATAATGCTTTGAATGTTTGGAGATCTGACATTAAAATTGACTCATCTTATGCAAGCATACTAACTGCAATTTTAGAGGATATTAGAAACAAGCCTGAGGCTATTGAGGCATTAGTACCGTTATTTTTTATTGCTCGATACCTCGAGAGAATAGGGGATCAGGCTACCAATATCGCAGAAGTTAATCACTTTATTGTTACTGGCGAAGTCTTAACTGACGATAGAAAACTTGAGGCCGAAGAGGAAACCGTTTTTTAATCTTGCGAGAAACGAAATGAAAGAATTAAAAAATTTAAAGAAAATATTAATCGCAGAGGACGAAGAAAATCTAGCCATGCTGATAGATTATAATCTTATTAAGGAGGGTTATAAAACTCATATTGTAAGTAATGGTGATTTAGTTTCTTCTGCGGTAAATGACTTTTTACCTGATCTGGTCCTATTAGATTGGATGCTACCAAATATTTCCGGTATTGAGGTATGTCGAAAGTTACGTGGAAATATAAATAATAACAATACTTCAATTGTAATGCTAACTGCTTTAGGTGAAGAGGCTGATAAGATTAAAGGATTAGAGGCGGGAGCAGACGACTATATAACTAAGCCATTTTCCTTTGCTGAGCTAATTGCTAGGATCGAAGCGGTTCTCCGACGCTCAAGATTACTGAAGGGAGAAAATATAATAACTTTAGGCGATATTTCGATTAATCGTGATGAGTATAGAGTTCTAAGGGGCGGACATCCAATTAGCCTTGGGCCTACAGAATTCAAGATTCTTAATACCTTGATTGAGCACCCTAATATGGTTTTCACTAGAGAAAAAATTTTAGATAACGTATGGGGCATTGACAATATTAATGTAGAAATAAGAACAGTCGATGTGCACATTGGTAGGCTAAGGAAGGCTTTAAATGTCAGGAATAAGAAAGATCCAATAAGAACAATTAGGGCAGTAGGGTATTCGATAGAAAAGGTTTCTTAATAATTACCTATACTTGATTTTG